>Ga0114980_10001864_pt1 | contig 15025 bp, 8 predicted proteins | sample S_140806_EF_Meta_FD_87018 | JGI IMG/M metagenome (GOLD analysis project Ga0114980, IMG submission 87018) | Freshwater microbial communities from Lake Simoncouche, Canada to study carbon cycling - S_140806_EF_MetaG | ecosystem: Environmental > Aquatic > Freshwater > Lake | place: Lake...
AAAACAAGTTCTATTGCTGTAGATCTTGCCAGTAATAAAGATGAAACGAAGCGCATGCTCCAGGCCGCAGCAATTCCTGTTGCCAAAGGAATGTGCATTGTATATGAGGAAGAAGTTGACGAAGCAATTGAAAAAATCGGATTTCCATTGGTGTTTAAGCCGCTCGATGGCAATCACGGAAAAGGAGCTTCGATCAACGTGAAAACCGTTGAAGACGCAAAAGCAGCATTTGAACATGCGAAGAAATATTCGCGACGTATCATAGTAGAGAAATTTATCACCGGATATGATTTCCGTGTATTGGTCATCAATCACCGTTTCATTGCTGCCGCATTGCGCGAACCTGCACATGTCATTGGTAATGGGAAATCTACAATCCAGGAATTAATTGATCTTGAGAACAAAGATCCGCGAAGAGGATATGGTCACGAAAATGTTCTGACAGAGATTTCCATTGATAAAGAAACAATGGATCAACTCTCGAAATACAGTTATACGCTGGATACAGTATTGAAAGACAAAGAGCAGTGTTATCTGAAAGGCACTGCCAATCTCAGCACCGGAGGAACTTCAACTGATGTAACCGATATTGTGCATCCTCATAATATTTTTATTTGTGAACGCATCTCTCGTGTTATCGGTCTCGACATCTGTGGAATCGATATTATGGCGTCGAATCTGAGCGAACCCTTGGAAATTTCCGGCGGCGTGGTACTAGAAGTGAATGCAGCTCCGGGCTTCAGAATGCACTTGGCTCCTGCGAATGGATTACCGCGCAACGTAGCGGCTCCTGTAATCGATATGCTTTATCCTCCAGGAAAAACATGTCGCATTCCGATTATTGCTGTCACCGGTACCAATGGAAAAACCACCACTACCCGCTTGATTGCTCACATTGTTAAGAACAACGGATATCGTGTAGGATTTACCACTTCCGACGGAATCTATGTACAGAATTCCATGCTCACGAAAGGTGATACAACTGGTCCTGTGAGTGCTGAGTTCATTCTGAAAGATCCTACAGTAGAATTCGCGGTATTGGAAACAGCACGCGGAGGAATTCTTCGTGCAGGATTGGGATTCGGCAAATGTGATGTGGCAGTTGTGACGAATATTCAGGAAGATCACATGGGCTTGTCAGACATCAACACGCTCGCTGATATGGCGAATGTGAAAGGTGTTGTGGCTCGCGCTGTGAAACGCGATGGATACGTAGTGCTCAATGCAGACAATGCGCACTGTGTATCCATAGCGAAAACAGTAGATTGCAAAATTGCCTATTTCAGTCTTGATGAAAACAATCCTGTCATTCGCGAACATTGTCGCACTGGCGGAATCGCTGCCATTTATGAAAATGGATTCATAACTATCAAAAAAGGCGATTGGAAATTCCGCGTGGAAAAAGCTTCCCATATTCCATTGACATTCGGAGGCAAAGTAACGTTCATGATTTACAACGTGCTTGCAGCAACATTGGCATCGTATGTATACGGATTCACCATTGAAGATATCAAGATGAATCTCGACACATTCATTCCATCAGCTGCACAGACTCCGGGACGAATGAATATTTTCGATTTCAAGGAATACAAGGTAATGATCGACTTTGCGCACAATCCGGATGGATTCAAAGGCATAAAAGAATTCCTCTCAACCGTTGATTCTCCTTACAAAATCGGAATCATCACCGGTACGGGCGATCGTCGCGATGATGATATCCGTGAAATGGGAAGAATCTCTACAGAGATGTTTGACCACATCATTATTCGTCAGGATAAATTCCTTCGCGGAAGACAAGCAGATGAAATTGTGAAATTGCTGGTAGAAGGAATTCACGCGGCCAATCCGAATCATTCGTACGAATACATACCGAAAGAAGTTGAAGCGCTGAAACACGCATTATCATTGGCAAAACCCGGTGCATTCATTACCGCATTGAGCGATGTAATTGATAACGCAATCGAAGTTGTTCAATCTTATCTTGATAAGGAAAGAGGTTCACTCTGATGACAGACGGAACATCATTACCAAACCGAAAAGCAGAAATACTTGCCCGCTTCGGGATTACGGAATTGAACGAGATGCAGAATGCAGCATATACTGCTGTGTCCGGCACCAATGATGTCATTCTAATTTCACCAACCGGCTCAGGGAAAACACTCGCCTTCCTCCTGCCTTTGCTGGAGCTATTGCATCCTGATAAGTCCGGAATACAAGCATTGATTCTTGTGCCTACGCGTGAACTGGCCATTCAAATTGAAAAGGTGTTCAAGCAAATGAGCACGGGTCACAAGATCAATTGTTGTTACGGCGGACATTCCGTTGGTGTAGAAGAAAACAATCTTCAGCATCCACCGGCAGTATTGGTTGGAACGCCGGGAAGAATCGGTCATCACATTCGCAGGAAGAATATCAATTTGAACACCATTCAAACGTTATTACTCGACGAGTTCGACAAATCTTTGGAAATGGGTTTCAAAGATGAGATGGAGTTAATCATAGCGCATTGCAAATACCTGAAGAAGCGTGTCTTGATTTCCGCAACGGAATTGAAAGAGATTCCTGAATTCGTAGGACTTCGCAATGCAGAAGTGCTGAACTATTCTCCTGCTCATCCGCAGATGAAATCAGCTTTGGAAATCAAAACTGTGCATGTGCATGGTGATGATAAGTTCGAAGCCTTGCTACTACTACTTGGGAAGATGGGTGGCAAGTCCACTATTGTATTCTGCAATCACCGCGAAGCCGTTGCCCGTATCTCTGAACAATTGTTTCACCATGGTGTTGAGCATGGCTTTTACCACGGAGGTTTGGAGCAAATTGATCGTGAAAAAGTGTTGATCAAACTGCGGAATGGAAGCGTGAATATTCTGATCACAACAGATCTAGCCTCACGCGGACTCGACATTCCTGAAATTGAAGTCGTTATCCATTATCAATTGCCCGCAACAGCAGATGTGTTGATTCACCGTAACGGTCGCACCGCGCGCATGAATGCCAATGGAGCGTCCTATTTTCTTCTCGACAAACATGAGCATTTGCCTGAGTTTGCAGAAGGCAAATATGAAGAAGAACATTTGCCACAGGACTTCATTGCGCCGCCTTCACCACCTTGGAAAACATTGTATATCTCTGCCGGCAAAAAAGACAAGATCAATAAAATGGATATTGTTGGAATGCTCTTGCAGAAAGGTGGATTGCAGAAAGAAGAATTAGGCAAGATCGAAGTGCTGGATTATTCTGCCTATGCTGCAGTAAAATCAAACAGAATCAACGCCGTATTGAAGCAGGTTCGAGAAGAAAAGATAAAAGGGAAAAGGGTGAAGATGGAAATTGCATCATAATGCAGGCTGAAATAGAACTAACTACTTGGTTAGTTACTACTTAGTTAGTTACTTTACGGTTAGTTCAGTTCCTCTTCTGATAAATGGGTAATATCAGATTTCAGGATATTTTTCACAAACCACAATTCAAAAGCCGGATCAATAAACTCGACTTTCCCCTCGTGCACATCAATAATTTCGCTCTTCAGCAAAGCCTCCTTGATCTTGCTTACGTTGGCGGAAGTTCCTAATTGGTACTTTCTGATGATGGCCGTAGAACTCAACCCGCGCTCATTAGAAGCAACAGCTTTGAGAAAATTCAGTTGAGTGGCGCTTAGTTGTTCTGCGTCTTTATAGTAAAGTATTGCATTCTGATTCACCAGATCTTCAACTGCCTGCCTCACAATACCAACATCTGCTTTCCTTACGGTTGATATCCATGTAAGATGAGCAAGTTGCTGTACATAGTAAGGATGACATTTCACTATCCGTGCAATACCGGCAGCAAGCACAGGGGTAATAGATTTACGAGTACGTTCAAACCCGCGGGTGATATAATTCACCCAATGCTTTTCACTAATCTTTCCCAAATACATGATTTCGCCAAACTTGTAAAACGGCATTGATTGGCGCTCAAAAAGCTGAATCATCATATGTTGCTTGCTCCCGTACAAACAATAAGTAACACGCTGTTGATGCTGCCATTCACTTCGTAATCGTTTTTGGAAAAGTTTCGGCTCAGCGAAATTGCTGATATTCTGAAATTCATCAATACATACGATAATATTGATCTTCTTATCCTTTGCAATACGCTCCGGAAGTGAGAGTATATCTTTGTAGTTTTTCTGAACACTCTCCCACTCCAGAGTCATTTCAAAATCATTGATCGGGTCAATTCCCAGTGAAAACTTCGGACTAATTTGCTTCAGATATTTTTTCGCCAACTCCATCCAGGTCTCTACTGTACCCGAAGTGGCCTTGATCACAGCAGTGGAAAAACGCTTATAAAACTCCTCCTCATTTCGAATAGGAAACATATCAAGCATTACAACCAACGTTATTTTTGAATGTACCCTTACAGCTACGCGCTCCACGAGCGACGACTTTCCCCAGCGCCGTGGTGAAATCAAGGTGGTATTGATGCCATTCTCAAAATTGGATTTGAGGCGCTTCACATCATTCTCCCTATTGGTAAAATGATCTGCTCGTACTGTTTTGCCAAATAAAAAAGGTGTTTGCATCGCCAAATATACTTCCTTTCCAAAAACTAACCAAGTAGTTAGTTACTACTTGGTTAGTTTATAAAATATTAGCCACAAAAAAGGCCGTCTCGTTGGAGACAGCCTCTCTTTTTATTTACTGAACCACTACTCGGCTCTCACGATTCTCTTCACCGCAACAGTGTTTTTGCCTGAAGTTACGCGCAAGAAATATGTTCCGTTAGCCATTCCGCTCATGTCAATCTGCTGATTCAATTGGCCGCTAACAGTTGAAACAGTATTCGAGTAAACAGTTTTACCGTCAACAGTTAAGATTTCCATTTTGAGTTCGCTGTAATTCGCATTACTTACGTTCACTTGGAAAGTACCATTGTTCGGGTTCGGATAAACAGAAACATCAGAAGCAATACCGGATGTTTGAAAACCGGTACATACATCAACGTAGATTGAATCCGCTGCTGTAGAGCTGCATCCTGTTGCACCATCCGTGTAAGTGTAAGAGATCACGTTCATTCCGATCAATGCTGTGGTCGGATCAAACACTCCGCCAGAAACTCCAGGGCCGGCATACACACCACCAGCAGGTGATTCTCCTGTAAGTGTGAATGGCGAAGTTGTTGACTGACATACCGTATCAATTGCGAGAGATAGGGTAACCACTGGTGCTGCAGGATCATTCAATGTTACAGATGCAACAGAACTAGTACATCCGTTAGCGTCTGTAACAGTGCAAGAATAAGTACCTGCAGTCAATCCTGAAATATCTTCCGTGGTGTTTGTGTTGCTCCAAACATACGAATATCCTGAGGTTCCTCCAGCAACGTCGATATTGATGCTTCCATCAGCTCCAGCACAAGTAGAAGGATCTGTAGACGATTGAAAAGCTGATGTCAACAATGCAGGTTCATTCAAATTGATTGAGTTCTGTGCTGTACATCCATTTGCATCTGTAATCGTTACAGTATATGATCCTGCTGCTAATCCTGTCTCCGTTGCGTTGGTTCCTCCAGAAGTCCACGCATATGTAAATGCTCCTGTTCCACCACTTGCCGCCACTGTAGCATCACCTGTTCCGCCGAAACACAATGGCTCGTTGAAGCTCAATAAAGAAGTTACTGCAGATGGTACAGCAACTGTTACAGTAGCAGAAGATGTGCATGAATTAGCATCAGTAATTACAACTGTGTAAGTACCAGAAGACAATCCGACCTCTGTTTGCCCCACACCACCTGAAGGCCACAAGTATGAATAAGGCGCGGTTCCACCACTTACGTTAGCAGTTGCTGATCCAGATCCAGAACTGCACAATGGATTATTGGCAGTTGCGCTTGTCACCAATGCCGTAGGTTCAACAAGTGTTACAGTTGTAGACGCAAAACATCCGTTGAGATCACTAACGGTTACGGTGTACGTTCCAACAGCTAATCCTGTTTCCGTTGCAGCCGCTCCACCTGATGACCACGAATAGGTAAGAGCAGGCATTCCGCCTACAGTGCTCACTGTTGCAGATCCATTTGACCCACCATTGCATGTAACATCAACCTGTGTTATACCAGTGATCGCAATTTGTGTTCCGCTACCAGCAACTGCAAAATCATACGATGATTCATCACAATCATTCGTCGTAACGGTAATCGTTGCTATGCGTACCCCTGCCACAGAAGGATCGAACGTTACAGAGAAAGTAGTCGTTCCTGCAGCAGCCACAACCGTAGCTGGAGTAGTTGTTACTATAAAGTCAGCAGCATTTGCACCAGTAATGGTTACACCTGTTACCGCCAAAGGGGATGTACCGGAGTTCTGAATCGTAAATGTACGCACCACTGTTCCGCTGCACACTGAAGTGCTATCGAAGCTGGTGAAGTCTGTATTACTCGGTGTGATATCACCATCAACGATTGTCACACTGTTTCCGATAACAGCTGCTTCACGTGGAGTACCAAATTCATCAGCACCCATATCAACCGCACATACATTACGGCTTTGACAATCGATATCTGTAGTCACAGCAATTGGAAGTGCAGCATCTTCAATCAATGGATTGCTTCCGGCCACAAGGTGCGGATCTGAAATTGAAACGAACGCAGGAACAACACTCACTGAGTTGATATCGCGACCTGTTTCCGTTTGCCAATTCGTAAGCGTTGTTGCAGGAATTCCTACTGCCAAACCAGCAATACGACCAACACATGAAGCAACTCCGTTTACGAAAATATCATTGTAATCAGAAGTCAGGTTAACGAAATTCCCGAAAGTACTTCCATACGCCAATCCAATTCCAGTGTTTCCATCGAAACCATTGCTTCCCGCACATACGAGAACATTGTTACGGATATCTACAATTGGTGTAGTCCCGTTGATTCCAATGGCCATGTTTGGTTGTGTAGCCCCAGTCAATGCAGCTCCACTTACGTTAACCGTATTGTGATAGATATTGATTGCTCCTACGCCACCACCGTAATAAATTCCGCAAGCGAAATCACCACCAGTTCCGTTACAGAATACACGATTGATCATGTTGTTCGCAACGTTTGTCGTCCCCGAAGGTGCAGCACCAATATTGATTCCGACAGAAGAATACGTGTTGCTCTGAACCAAATCAGAAATAACATTTCCTGAAATAGTGGCACCAATTACATCCGCGCCAGCAGTAACTGTGTTACTTGCAGCATTCGTTCCCACTGCAATTCCCATAACATCGGTTGAACCAGTATTGGTAATATTTCCGATGTTGTTTGATAGAATGCTCGGCGAACTTTCATTCAGTATCATAATTCCAACACGACCTAAAGCGCTAGTTGCAGTTGCATTCATATCGTTCAAATTGTAAACGTTATTTGCGTTACGCACAGTTGCAGATACACCCGCAGAGAAAATTCCCACTTGCGCCTTAGTTATCAAATTATTTACAATTTGGTTATTGCTGTTCGCGTTTGCACCGGTTCCTGATCCTATTGTTGGTCCGCTGATATTCACTGCAACACCTGTTGTAAGGCTCGCGTTTCCAGCAATGTTCGTATTCATCACACCAATGTTAGTTGCTGCATCTCCTGCCAGTGTGGTTTGTAACGACACAACAGCACTCGCCGTACTTGTGTTTGTATTCTCTATAGTGAGATCACGTGAAGCTGCAGTACGTGGACAAATCTGATTCACCACAGATCCGTTGCTTCCATTAATAGTTACATAATCCGCTCCGTTCAACAGAATTATTGCAGTTGCGCTTGAGCCTGTTAACACCGGTGACACTCCTGTTGCAGGTTTAATAGTGAGTGTATTCACAGCACTCGAATTTGGATTAGCAATAACTGTAATAGGGAATGTTTCAGAAGGATACGTAGCGTCAATCAAACTGAAAACTACTGCGCCACTAAGACATGAAAAGTTGTAAGTATTCACAGCCGCAGTAAGCGTCGCAAAATTACCTGCAACACCTACGGTATATGTTCCGCTCAGTGTTCCTGCGATCAAATAGGAATTTGGCGTGGTTGGCGCAGTCGTAACAACGTTCACGTTAGTAGCAACAAGTCCGCCGGATGGATTAGATCCAATATTTGGAGTCGGAAGAGCAATATCCTGAGCAATGATATAGTAGGAAATATTATCACCAATTGTAATTCCTCCCATTGGGGCTGAAGAGATGGTGAAGCTCCATGTTCCGTTAGTAGCGTTACCCGAAGACAAAGTTCCAGCTGTGGAAACCCATGCATTTGCGTTCTTTCGGTAGTAAATGCGTGGCTGCAAAACACCGGCAGTAGGAACACCCGAATAGTCTATTATAGTTGCTGTGATCGTTCTATCGCTAGTAGAACATGTAAACTGCAGAGGAGTGTAAGTAATAATTGGAGCCAATGCATCGAGGTAAACACCATCGAATTCATCAGCACCCAAATCTGGTGCAAATGCTCCACCGTTTACAGATCCTACAGGACCTGGACGAACTTGTCCATCAATGTCTGTCAACACAGAAGAAATGGTTGTTCCTCCTGATTCCAAAGGTGTAGGTGTTACACCCATATTCAAATGAAGGTTACTCGCAGAATTCAGGTAGGTAACTGTTACGCCAGTCATACTGTTTACATCCGAACCCGAATTGGTTTGCCAGCCTGCAAGCGAGAAAGCTCCAAACCAGTATCCTACTGTAGCCGCGTTTGCATTCAGAACGTTGTAGTTGGAAGTCCATCCTGTTGGCTGTGCCGCTGCAACGTTGTAGTTATTCCCTATTGCGAAGTGCTGACCTGTTCCCCCACTGCGTGTGTTGGTCAAAATATTATTGCGAACATCAAAAGGTATGAGTCGCGCAGTTGCAGTGTAGTCACCGCGGTGTACACAAAATGTTGCCAATGATCCAGCAGTTACCGTTCCTTCAATATTGATGGTGTTGTGGTAAATATTTACGGCTGTAGGATTAGGTGTGGAGCCGTGGTTTCCGTACACTCCAGTAAAGGAAGTGTTGGTAGTCTGCCCATTCCCCAATGAAATCATATTATTGTAAATGGTAGTCGGACCATTACCTGAACGCACAGCAACCCCAGCAACAATTGGAGGTGCAGTAGCAGTAACTCCAGTTCCAGCATTTCGCAAGTTGTAGATTGTATTATTGAATACAGAAGTTCCGTTAGTAGTTGTTACTGTCGAGGCTCCGATGGAAATACCAGCAACAATGTAGTTTCCTGTTCCAGTATTAATGTTCGCAATATTGCTGATGGTGTTACCAGAAATATTCACACCCGTCGCAGACAACATATGAATGCCCAATGCACTGCAAAACGCACTACCTATTCCTGCAAAAGCACCACTTGTTGTAAGTGCAGTAATAGTATTACCTGTAATAGATAGCGTTGCTGTTGCATTTGTTGTTGTAGCAGTTGCAATCCCGCGAACAAATCCAGCTGTGCCTGTGCCGTACGTGGTAATATTTTGAATTGTGTTATTGCTCACAACCGCTGTTGCAGGAGTTGACGTCAGGAATATTCCGTAAGCTTGCGCACTTCCGGTAGTTAATCCGCTAGTACCTCCACGCATATTGTCAACTGTTCCATTACCAATTGTATTTCCCGTGATGGTCATTGATGCAGCTGCACCAGAAATATTGATTCCTGTTATGTTTCCAGCGACAGAAGCTGTAACACCACTACTAGACAATGAACCTATAACATTGTTCGAAATAACAACTGTGCCCAATGCCGAGCAGTTGATACCAACAACCATTCCGTTAGTTGTTGTTGAAGTGGCAACAATAGAGTTCACTCCAGTACTAGCGCCAATAACATTTGGAGTAACGTTTCCAACATTGACACTTCCTCCGGTGATATTAATTCCACAAATAATTCCATTGGTCGTTGCAGCACCACTCGAAGTGCTCAATGTCATTGCAGTGAAAGTATTGCCTTGTACACTAGAAGCAGTGACTGTTCCTACAGATAAATCAATAGCAATAAAACGAGTAGCCACCGTACTGGTCATGGCATAAACACCAGTACCCGCAGCGTTCGCAAAACCGATTGTATTTCCGCTGATTGTGTAATTATTCCCAGATGAAATCTGAATTGCGCGATGCGTGTTAGCGGTCGTGTATGTACGCGTTGCTGATTGATATAAGCGACAACCTTGAATGGTCCAATCGGTATTTCCTGCACCTGCAAAAACACCACCACTGATGGTTGTTGCACTAAAGAAGTTCTCAATATTGCAACTGTTCAACGCTATAACACTATTCTCAATTCCAGCAGTAGTATTTCCTAAGGAGTAAATAGCATAGGTTGGAAAGTTCACCCCGCTTGCACCAATAGTACACGTATTGAATGTGATACTATCGTTACCCGTAACCGTACCGACTCCTAGAGTCACAGTTCCTGTACCGGTTGACGTGCTTCCTCCAAGAACACTTGTATTCTGAAATGCGATCAGGTGTGCATCTGCAGTGAACTGAATTGTGGTCGCTGTTGCAGATGTATTCTGGTTATCGAATGTCAATGAGTTGCCTCCTGTGTTAAAGCCATCCACTCCAACTTTATCAGCACCATTGAAAGAAATCAACGCTCCAGCAATATTTCCCGAAATAATACGAGCACCTCCACCGTTTGGGACGATACTGATACTATTCCACGTACCGGCATTCAAAGTAGCCGTGGCCGTTTCTGTTGTACTGCCAATAACAGCAATCACAATATTGGATCCTGTTTGCGCGCCACTGTTAATCGCCGTGAATGCAGTACCCATATCTGGGTAAAGTCCGTTACCAACGGCTGCGCCGCTTACAAGAATATTTTGTGCAAAAGCATGTGAAGTCATCAGCAAAAAGATGAAAAACAATGCCCGCTTCAATGGGGTAGCAAATTGGGTCATGAAATTGAAATTTGGAGAATATTCTTGAGATAGTTGAAAGCGTGAAAGTACGTCATTATCGACCTAAACTTGGCATATTTTCACTAGCTAAATATCAACGATTCACTAACAAATCTAATTCATCAAAACCTGTGATGCTGCCACATTTCTCGCATTGTGTAACATTTGTTACTCCCTGCCCAGGTTTTAAGCACCAACTTTGACATTAATTACTCCACTATGCTCATCGCTGGATATTTTGCTTCAATTGTTATCGGAATTGCGCTGGGACTGATTGGCGGCGGTGGAAGCATACTTACAGTCCCTGTCCTTGTTTATCTATTTCAAGTTAATCCTGTGGCGGCAACGGGATATTCGCTCTTCATTGTTGGTACAACCAGTGCGGTAGGTTCAGTTAGCTACTTCCGCAAAGGGCTTGTCGACATTAAAACTGCAACCATCTTTGGAGTTCCATCCATTCTATCGGTTTTTGCTACACGTCATTGGATTGTACCAGCAATTCCAGACAATATTGCAACTATTGGAGGCTTCGCGTTAACTCGCGGGATTTTATTACTGCTCCTTTTCGCTGTGATGATGATTGTTGCCTCTTTCAGTATGATAAAGCGTGATAAAGCAAATGAACCTGAAAGGGAAGCCGTAAGGCATTTTAATTATCCTTTAATCATAGTAGAAGGAATTGTTGTTGGTGCGCTCACCGGACTGGTTGGCGCAGGTGGAGGATTCCTCATCATTCCTGCTCTCGTTCTGCTAAGCAAACTTTCTATGAAGAAAGCAATCGGCACTTCGCTGGTCATCATTGCTGCTAAGTCACTAATTGGATTTCTCGCCGAAGCGAACGCAACCAATGTTGACTGGAAACTATTGCTAGCTATTACAAGTTTCGCTATTCTGGGAATATTTGTTGGTGCTGAAATCGGAAAACGCCTTGATGGAAATAAGTTAAAACCCGCTTTTGGTTGGTTCGTTTTGGTGATGGGTATATACATTATTACCAAAGAACTTTTTTTCACTTCATAGTCATCTGTAACAAAAGTAGCCGTGTATAGTGTTTACATACCTCACCTTTGCATCATCAATATTTAATAACTCCGAATCATGAAAGTAGAACAGATTTACACAGGATGCTTAGCGCAAGGTGCATATTACATTACTTCAATTGGAGAAGCGGCCATTATTGATCCATTGCGCGAAACCCAACCATACATGGAGCGACTCGAGCGCGACAACGTGAAACTCAAATATATTTTTGAAACGCATTTTCACGCCGACTTTGTTTCTGGACATGTAGACCTTGCACAAAAAACGGGTGCTCAAATTATCTATGGCCCTACTGCTAAAGCAGAATTTGGTATTATCGAAGCGAAAGATGGGGAGATTTTTGAATTGGGTGAAGTACGCTTCAAAGTACTCCACACGCCCGGACATACCATGGAAAGTTCTTGCTTCCTACTCTACAACGAAAATGGAAAAGAGACGGCGTTATTCTCTGGTGACACATTATTTCTTGGAGATGTGGGACGACCTGACCTAGCGCAGAAAGCAGCCAATCTTACACAAGAACAATTAGCGGGATTATTATACGAAAGCCTAGTCAATAAAATTCTTCCGATATCAGACGATGTTATTGTGTACCCAGCACACGGTGCCGGAAGTGCGTGCGGTAAAAACATGATGAAAGAAACAGTAGACACGCTCGGTCATCAAAAAAAGACGAACTACGCGTTGAATCAACCTGACAAGACTACGTTTATTGATGCCGTGACTTCTGGGCTTACACCTCCTCCTGGATATTTCGGAATGAACGTGGCCATGAACAAGAAAGGTTACACTTCATTTGAGAAAGTCTTTGATAAGTCAATGCAAGCATTGTCGCCTGATGCTTTTGAAATTGCCGCAGAAGAAACTCGCGCCCTAATTCTCGACACGAGAGACAACAATGTATTCTGGAAAGCGTTTGTTCCGCAATCAATAAATATTGGAATCAATGGGGACTTTGCTCCGTGGGTAGGCGCCATGCTAGTTAATGTAAAACAACCCATCTTGCTCGTCACAGATGAAAACGGTCAACAGGAAGTAATAACACGATTGAGTCGCGTTGGATTCGATAATGTTATTGGTTACTTGGAAGGAGGAATTAAAGCGTGGCTTACTTCTGGAAAAGAAACCGACAGCATTCATCGCATTACCGCAGTCCAATTCGCAAAAGAATTAAAAGCAGGAGAAACTACAGTTATTGACGTGCGAAAAATAAGTGAATATGATGCAGAACACGCCAACGATGCAGTCAATCGTCCGCTTGCGGAGATAAATGAATGGACAAAAGATATTAATCCGAATCAACATTTTTACATCCATTGTGCTGCGGGATATCGTAGTATGATAGCCGCGTCTATACTGCAGGCGCGAGGCTACCACAATTTCACAGAAATTGAAGGTGGATTTAAAGCAATAGTCAATGCAGGTATAGCTAAAACAACTTTCGCATGTCAAAGCAAATCGTAATGCTCCTTACAACACTCTTCACCTTGTTCGGGTTCGGGTGCACCACAGTAACTTCTGGACAAGAGAAAGAAAAAAGTGATACCGCGAAAGTCGCACAAGACACCAGTTCAAACTCGATATTTTTTGTTGATGTTAGAAGTCCACAAGAGTTTGCTTCAGGAAGTGTTAATGGAGCGGTGAATATTCCGCTCGATCAAGTTGGCTCCCGAATCAGTGAATTCAAGGAGAAGAAAGAAATTGTAGTTTTCTGCCGCAGCGGAAACAGGAGCTCTCAAGCAAAATCCATACTAGAAAGCAATGGAATCACCAACGTAACAAATGGAGGATCTTGGGAAGATGTAAAAGCTAAATACAATAAATAATTATTTATGGTGGTTTGGATCGAAGTGGATTTCGAATGAAGGCACTTAGTGAAAATAAGAATTAAGCACGCAATTGTTGAGCTGAGGCGGGCGAACATAATGTTTCAACTTAGAGTGTTGACCACTTTTATTTTGGATGTTAATTACTAAAAATTACATTTAACAATTGAAGGTTATTGACTATGCAGAATGAGAGAAAAGATCATTGGGAAAATGTGTTTAGCACGAAAGCCCCCAATGAAGTCAGTTGGTTTCAAGAATACCCGAAAAAATCTGTAGAGTTCTTAGAACTGTTTGACTTGCCAGAGGATGCGAACATCATTGATGTGGGATCTGGAGACAGCAACTTTGTAGATGCATTGCTGGAGAAAGGCTATTCCAACATTTACATACTCGATATTTCTGAAAATGCATTAGAGCGCGCTAAAGCTAGATTAGGTGAAAAAGCGAATCGCGTGCATTGGATTGTGTCTGATGTTAGAGCATTTGTTCCTCCTGTACAATTTGATTTCTGGCACGACAGAGCTGCCTTTCATTTTCTAACCGACGATGAAAGTGTAAACAAGTACGTTCACATTGCAGAAAATGGAATACGAAAAGGAGGATATCTAGTGCTAGGAACATTCTCTGAAGAAGGTCCGCAGAAATGCAGCGGACTCGATATTCAGCAATATGATCCGCATACGATGTCGTCTCGTTTCGAAAAAGAATTTGATCGTATTAAGTGCACACGCGACGAGCACGTAACTCCTTCAGCGAAGACACAACAATTTCTCTTTTGCAGCTTCCAAAAGCGATAAAGCGTTGACAGGAACCATGCGAGGAGCATAATGGAAATAGTGCAATAGAACGAAAACTACCTTAACGCTCCAATTTGGCCAATCAGCCAATGCACTCCACTAAATTTCTAGAAATAGAATGAACCTCGAAAGCTTAACGCTTAGGCATTGCCTCACGCGCTTTGATCGTGCGGCCCATGAATTCCATTCCTTCGATAGCAGCTATTGCCGCTTCACCTTGTGTGCGGTCAGGCATTTCCACAAAGGCAAATCCTTTTGAACGACCTGTTGCGCGATCAGTCACTACATGTACACGATTTACTGTTCCGTAAGCTTCACACAAAGGTTGCAAATCTGCGTCTTTAGCAGCGAAAGGAAGGTTGGAGATAAAAAGTTCCATCAATTCAATTATTAGTTGTTGTGTATAAAGATACAGATTTACTTATTCCGAACATATTATACCCGACCTCATCTTTCGACAAATAACC
>Ga0114980_10001870_pt1 | contig 14994 bp, 2 predicted proteins | sample S_140806_EF_Meta_FD_87018 | JGI IMG/M metagenome (GOLD analysis project Ga0114980, IMG submission 87018) | Freshwater microbial communities from Lake Simoncouche, Canada to study carbon cycling - S_140806_EF_MetaG | ecosystem: Environmental > Aquatic > Freshwater > Lake | place: Lake...
CTCCTACTGATGGACTGTTAGTTTCAAAATCAATAGATGGTTTCTTTGCTGAACAATTAAATAATATTTACAAAAAAACTGGTAAAACAGAAATTGCAATATCTGGAATTACTAATCCTAAAGCTAGAGCTGAATTATATAAAGATGCATTAGAAAGTTTTAAGCAAAAGCTTAAAATAGAAAAAGCAAAACTTAAAGATTCAGAAACAGATCAAGTTGATTTTAACTCTTTAGATACACTTGAGTTAATTGAAGAGAATGCTGTTGCAATAATGGAAGAAAAAACAGGGAAAAATAAATATTTCTTTTTAACATCCCAAGTTTCAGATTTTAAGAATCTTGCTGCAGCTACTAAAAAAGGAGAAAGAGTTAGAGGAGAAGACTATAAAGAAACTATTAGAATTGTTGGAGATTTTTATAAGCATAAAACTATTACTAAAAATGGAAAATTAATTGACATTGTAATAATTTCTAGACCACAAGATGCAAAAACACAATATGAAAATTATAAAAAGGGTGGTGCAGAAATTTTTACAAATTTAATTGAAACTCCAAAAGTTGAAAAAGTTTATATTGAACAAGATCAAGAAATTGTTAGAGACACTGTAAGAATATTACAAACAACAATAGATAATTGGGGTGATGAAAAAAGTGGTATTGTAAAATACCATATTGAAAATACTGACTTTGAAGTAGCTAAAAAACAATTTGATATTGATGAAGAAAAAGTAGCAGAAGACAGACCAAATGAATTAGATGCAAAAACTGGAACAGAATCTTTACAGCAAACTTTAAGTAAAGAAACTATTTTTGTTTTAAAAACATTGTTTAAAGTAAACTCTGATGGTACTGTACCTTTAAATAGATTAGGGTTTTCTGAATTAGCAGAATATGGTAAAACATTTGCTATTGTTGCTAAAACAATTGGAGGCATTCGTGATAGATATGAAGCTTATGATAAGTTAAAAGCTGAGTCTGCAAAATTTCCAGAACTAAAACAATTAATTGAAACTAAAATACCTAATCCAAGAATTTCTGGTGCAGAGACTAATACAATTGCATTTAATTTAAGTAGACAATTTTTCCAAGATTTTGGAAAACCACAAATTGATTACATGCAGTTATATGCATTTTTTGAAACTAATGATGAAGGAACAGAACCTATTCTAAATTTTCAAGTAAAAGAGTCTGATTTAGCTATTGATAATGTATTAGGTAAGTGGGTAACTAATTTTAAATCACTTAGGAAAAATGATTTCATTAATATATCTCCAGATAATATTAGAACACTTAACCTTTCTAAGATTGTAAAAGAATTTAAAGATTCTAAAAGTACTAAGACTTCATTAGATATTAATAAGCAAATTCAATTTGCAAAAGTTTTAGGTATTGAGCTTCAACAAAATTCTAATATTGAAAAAGAATTAAAAGAAAAACCAGAACTTTATGGATTGATATATATGTTTAATTATTTAGATAAAATAAATAATTTAGAAATATTATCTACTTCTGAAAAATTAGAAAAAGGTCAAAACTTATTATTAAATAAATTTAAGCAAGCTCCTGTTGAAACATTTAGACAAGGATTTTCTGGAAAAATATTAGGTGAGACAGGTGTAATAAAAGAATTAACACAATTAAAAAGATTAGCTGAACTTCAAACTAAATATGGTTATGATGCTTCAAGTACTGCTGTAATTAGATCTAATCAAACAGTTGGTTATAAAGAAGTTAACTGGAGCTCTGGTCATGCTAAAGCTTATGCTTTGAATCAAGTTACAGAAATGCAACAACTTTGGAATGATCCTAGATATAATTATATGTCATATCTAGATCCTAAACTAAATACATACACAAGACATTTAAAAATAATTAGTTCACTATTTAATGAAAATGGTAAAAAGAAAGCTAATAAATCTATAAAATATTTTGCACAAGATGGCTTTTCTATGACAGATTTACAAGGAGATTCTTCTGGTAATATAACTACTGAGCTTGATCCTATTTCTAAGTTTATTTTTGAGCAGCATACAATGTTATTATCAGGTACTGCAGAATTACCAAGAACTTCTGATAAGAAATTTTCATTTGGAATTAAAATAGAAGGAGGTATTGATTCTAATGATATTAATTTTGACTTAACTAAAGGTGAGGATAAAAATTTATATGTTGATTCTAAATTATTTGCAACTAATAAAGGAGAAACCTATGCAAGACTTGCTTATCTATATGGATATATGCAGGGAGAATTTGATAGAATTAAACTTTTTAGAGGTGAAAATAAAGATGAATACTTAAACATAACCGGGTATAATAATGAAGTAAATGATGTTGGGGAAAAATTATTATCTGGTCAAACCTTTTCTGCATTTAAAGATATACTTAGTGATGATGTTAAAAAAAGATTGTATGCTCTTGCTGATCAACAATTAAATGTAGATCTTCTAAATTATGTCCAGACCACAGATACTAAGCTTGGAGCAGATATTAAAAATGATATTCAATCTTATTTTAATGAAAAGATTAGTGATCTTAAAGAATTGTATTATGATAAACTACCTTATATTTCTAGATCCTTACTTGAAAAAATAGGAATTAGAAAAGAAGACATTGATACTAATGACAAACATAAAGCAGTTTACACTAATAATGCAATAATAAATACTGTTGTTAAATCATATGTATACAATGATTGGATTCATAAATTTGAAACAAGTATATTATTATTTGGAGATTATGCTCAATGGGATCATGGCAAAGAAGCTTGGTCAAAGAGAATTCCTGGACTTACATCAGATGGTATAGGCTTTTTGTATGATGAAAATACTGTAGCTTTTATTAATAATGTTTTTAATAAAAAAACATATGCATCTCTTTTAGAGAAAAAAGAAGGTCAAGAATATAATAATTATCATTTTTCAGAAAAAATAAATTCTGCAGTTATTGAAGATCCAATAAGAAAGTCAATATATGTAGATGAGTATGAACAAATGTGGAGAAAAGATTATGAAAAAACTTTTAGTAAAGAAGTAGCTAAAGAAAAAGCAGCAAAAGATGCTAAGGTATATGATGGTATTACAGAATCTGATGGTATTGCTCTTGTTACACTAGATGCATACCGGGATCTTAAAAAAGTTGGAAGAGGCTGGGGTCTTGCAGAGGAAGATCTTTACAAAAAGATAATTAATGGTGAGTCAGTCAGTGATGTAAGTAAAGTATTTTCAATTTATAAATTACAGTATTATGGTGCAATTGAAAATAATTTATTGCCTGTAACAGGTATGTATAAGTTTTCAGTATTACCAATTATTCCAGGTGTTAATGCTATTGAGGGAAATGAACTAGATAAACTTCATAAAAAAATGTTACGTCAAAATGTACAGCTTGTAACATTTGCTTCAGGGTCTAAAGGAGCACATTTAACTTCAAATGGTAAAACAGATGATGTATTTATTGATAAAGAAAGTAAATATGTAAATACTGAAATTATTACTGAAGGTGAAAATCAAGGAGAAGATGTATTTAAGTTTACAAAAAATCCTATTTATTTAGCCAATTTGAAAGAAGTAACAGTAATGAATGATTCTTTTAAAGGTAACTTATCAATTGCTACTCAAACAAGAGCTATAATTATTGACAATTTATTTGAAAATGGTAAATTAAAAAACTTAGATAATTTTCAAACTGTTCAAAATTATATTGAGTCAATTAAAAATTATTCTGAAATATTAAAAGAAGATTTATTAAATGGATTAGGTATTGAATTAATTGATGGAAGAGTTATTGGTGACTTTACAAAGTTTGTAGAAATTATCAGAAATGAATTAACTCAAAGAGATATTCCTGCACATTTAGTAAAATTAATTAATATTGATGATAAGCAAAAATTAGCAATGGATTTATCCTTGCATCCTGAATCTGATTACATTGAAAAATTATTAGTTAGTTTGATACAAAGAGGAGTTGTTAAACAAAAAACAAAAGGTGAAGCTCTTGTTCAAACTCCATCAACATTTACTAATGGAACTTGGGATACTCCTTATTTAGATATTACAGAAATAAAAGAAATACAAAAAGTACTAGGATCAAATACCCTTGCTTTTTATATAGTGAATGGAGAAACTAGATCTGAGGAAATGAAAGTTGCTATAGCTCTTCAAGGAGACTTTAAAAATTTACTTAATGCTAAAGATTTAGAAGGAAATAAAATTGAGACAATTGAAAGATTAAATCAATTAATTAAGGATCCTGTATGGTTTTCTCAAAATAAAAAATCTTTAACATTATTTGGTCCAAGAATTCCTAATGATGCTCATAACACAATTGAAGCAGCAACTGTTTGGCATTTTTTACCTGAAGCTTTTGGTACTTCTATTATTACTCCAACTGAAATTATTGCAAAAGCAGGTTCAGATTATGATGGTGATAAATTATTTATGCAAATGCCAAATATAGATGTTGATGGAAGTTATATTAGTAAGGGAGTAACTAACTTTTCTAAAGTACTTAGTGATACAAAAGCTCTTGAAAGAGAAAATAAGCTTCCAAAAAATCAAATGACATCAAGGCAGTTAATTGCTCAACAAAAAAAGTATTTACAAAATAAATATTTAGAGTCTGCTGTAGAAATATTAATGTTACCAGAAAATGCAGTTGGTTTAGTAAAACCTAATGGTACTTATTTAGTTGATAAGTATGCTGATAACTTACAAAAATATGCAAAGGGTTACAATAAATATAAAAATGTAAGAGGGCAAGAATCAGATACAAATTCTAAAAATAAAGAAATTCCAAGTCCAACTAGATATACTGAAATTATTCATAATTTATTTGTACATGATGCAAATTTATCTTTAGAAGCTTCATTAGGAATTCTTGCTAAAATTACAAAATCAATACCCCTTTATAAAGCAGCTGGTGCTAAAATGCTATCAACATATTCTCTTAGTGAATTTCTAAGAGCTCCTTTAAAAATGAGGTTTAAAAAAAATACTGTAGTAAATAAAGACGGTGAGACTGTTATATCATTAGGAGGTGAGAAAAATGTCTTAGGTGAAAACATATCAGACACAGCTTCCCATTCATTACAAGGCATCCTAGATAGAGCAAAAGAAACATTTCCTTTTGATTTAAAATTAGTACCAGAAGCAATGGATGTTTATGGTTATACAACAAGAGCTGGAATGGATCAAGAAAGTATTGTCTATTTATTAAACCAACCTTTAGTAGTAAAGTATCTTGAAGAACAAAAGTTAAATACTGCAAGTCTATTTAGTTTACTTGGTAAAAAACTTACTTCTTCTCAATTAATTAATAAAATTGCAAAGGATGCTTTAAATGAGTCTTTTTCTGAAAAACAAATTAAAGAAGATATACTACCTAAAATTAATAAAAATAAAGTAAAAGCTACATTAGATTCTTTAGCTGATGATTTAGATGTAATTATTTCATTACCAACTGAAACAATTAATATTAAATCACAAGATATTAAAAATAATAAAAATATTGATAATAACTTAATCACAAGTATAGAAGTAATTGTAGATAACAAAAAATTAAATCTATTTAGAAAAGTTAATAAAGATCAATTGTTTTATAAAAACAATGCATATTTTTTGATTGATATTTTAGCTAAAGATGTTTTACAGAATGCCGAAGAAATTCAAACAGAAAGTTTAATTAATATAGTAGAAAAACAAGATGATAAAAGTAAATTAGCATTATTGGTTTTCTTACATTTTATTGAGCTTGAAAGACAATATTCTCCTTATAAAGATTTAGAAACTTCTTTCTCCCCTGACACTGGAAGTATAATAACTATTCAAGAAGCTATTGTTAGAGAAAAGGATTATAATAGATTCATGAATTCTTCTGAAATTGATAAAGAGTTTATTAATAATTTAAAGAATAACTCTGTTCTTTCTTCATTAATGTTTGACAAGCTAACAGTAGATATTCTTACTCCATTATTTCAGACAAAATTAAATCCAACAATTGTTTCATACATAAGTGACACTATGAGTGATACTGATATCAAAGCTGATATAGTTAGAAGGTTTGGAAAAGGTCCTGATGGTAGAGCAAAATTTATTAAAGCTTTTGGTAACAATCTTATAACTGCAATATATCAAACTTATGTATCTAATTTTTCTAATGCTAAGGGCACTCTGGTAAATATACCTGAGTCATATGAAACTCTTCCCATTGAAATAAATGATACTATTAATACAGATGTAATAATAGAGAATGATAAAATTATTATTAACTCAAGAGCAATTGAATTTGATTTTGCAAATAAATTGTTCATGTCTAATAATAATACAGAAGATTCATATAAAAATAGAGGAAAGGATACATTCCCAGTAGGAAAAAATCCATTCAATAATTTAAGATCTTTTTATAGATATAGTATAGCAAAAGCATATTTAGAAAGTAATAATACTATAGATAGCTTAAGTAATGATAGTTATTTTATATCTTTAATTGCTAAAAATAATAATAATGTAGATACTGCATATACAGAATATATTTCTGAAAGAGCTTTATTAAATAGTTTCAATCCCCAATATATAATGGGTACTACTAAATATAGTTATACAGATAATATAATGCAGTTATTACAATCTTTAGAAGATAATACTTCATTGAAGGATAAATTTTCTATACTTGGTCAATTATCTCCACAGCCAAATAAAAATGGTTTTAAGATTATTAGATTAAATAATAGAAGAGATATGCAAGGATTAGCTGCTCAAGATTATTATACACAAATAAGACAATTAGGAGATTTTAGTATTCAAAAATTAGATAATCCAAATAATAGTCCTACAATTGAATCTAAAGATAAAAGAATTTCTGACCTATTTAGTGTATTTTCATTAATGATGTATTATCAGCATGGAATAGGTAGAACATCTACAGGTTTTAATAGTGCTCTTGATTCATCTCAGTATAAACCTATTATTATTGGTTCTTCTCCAGCTTTTATAAGTAACTATGTAGAAGTTCCTAATTCTAATATATTAGATGTAATATCTGAAAAAACTTTTGACCCTATTAAATTTAAATTATTTGCAGGTAATAGAAATGAATACTTACATAAAGATATTGCAGCATTAGAAAAGGATGAAGTTGTTGAAGTAATAGAAGAGTTTGATTTAAATGAAGGTTCTGTAATTCCTATAACTTTTACTGCAGGTGAAAAAATAATAGCAAATACTGATATTGAAGTTTATAAAAAATATATAAATAAATCAAACGGAGTTAAGCCATATAAGTTCTTTACACCTAATACTAATTTTAGTAAATTTTATAATGGTAGACAACAAACAATGCCTCAAAATGCAATATGGTTATTGACTGAGGATACTGGTCTATATGATATGGTAGATCAAAGTGAAGACTCTGGAGAAATATATTATGAAAATGTAGATCTAGAAACAGGTATACAAATGATTAGAGAAGGAGAAGGTACTACTCAACCTGGTGTAAGTCAAACAAATAAACCAAAAGGTGAAGAAGTTAAAGAAGGCATTTATTTAAATCAAGGAGCCCTTACAAAAGAAGAACAACTTGAATTATTTAATTATTTAAAACCTTACTTAGAAGAACAAGCTAATAAAAGTCTTAAAGCTACACAAGGTAGTAAAATGATTGGTCTTGGTTTAAGATGGGATTATACAAGTAATAATCCTGGAAAAACAGTTATTAATATTCCTGATCCAATAAAAAGAAATCCTAAATACGGATATTATAATCAGTCTATTAATGGTCAAGCACTTGGTCAAATTACTCCAAGATTTAGAGAGCTTATGGAAAAAGCTACGGGAGTAGACATGACAAACTATGATGGAGCAATAATAAATTTATATGATAATGACTCTTTTATTTCTTCTCATAATGATGTAGATGAAAGTAGGTCTGCCATTAAGTATCCAGTTATTGGTATTAATCTAGGTGGTAAAGGAAATTTCTCTATAGAAAGATTAGGACCAGAAAATGCCATGTTAGATCTTGAAGCTGGAAGCGGATATATATTTGGTGTAGATGGTATTAATAGAGAGGTATGGCATAGAACATTCCCAACTCCTCAAGATAGTTTCTTGCCTGAGTTAACAACTAAAATTGATGGTAAAACATATCCGGCAGGTTCATATAGAGTAACAATTACTATGAGAAGAGTTATGCCTTTAGCACAAGGTATGCCTCAATCTCCATCAATTGTTTCTGATATTACTACTTCTACAGCAGCTCCTATAACTACCACAAATAATCCAGCAGAATATACTAATCATTCTGGTGGTGCTTATGGTGGAGATACTTTCTGGGATATGATAGGTAGAGAATTTGGAGTTACTAAACACATGCATTATAAAGATGCTGGAAATGCAAATCTTTCTCAAAAACTTAGAAATGCTGGAGTAACAGCTACAGTTCTTACTAAAGAACAAATGGATAAAGCTCGTACTGAAGTAGAGAGATTACTTGGAGAAAACTACCCAGATACTTTACAAGGAAATCTACAAGTAAGAAATTATTATCAAGTAGCTAATGCAGATGCTGTATTTGCTGTTGCTGAAATTGACCCTACAACTTCACCAAAAGTATTAGGTGGAACAAATACTGCTGTTCAATTAGCTATAAAAATGAATAAACCCGTATATGTTTTTGATTTAGATACAAATAAATGGTATACACAAGATTTAGATTTTCTTGCTAATGGGTATGATAGTACTAAACATAATTTTGATTATAATGGATGGAAAGAAATTAATACACCTACTCTTACTAAGAACTTTGCTGGTATAGGTTCAAGAGACATTGAATCTTATAATGTACAAAAGGATGGAAAATGGGTACCAAGAGCTAAATATAAAGGTAAAGAAACTGAAGAAGCTGCTAAACAAGCTATTAAAGATGTATATGAAAATACATTTAATCAAACTACTCAACCATCTACTGGTGTTGAAAGAAACATTAAAGTTGATCAGTTTAATATAACAATAAAACCTGATGGTACTATGTTTTATGAAAATGGTAATGAAGTTACTGATGAAACTATTCAAAATAAAGCAAATATTAGAAAAGAATTACAAGATGGTGTTTTGAGAACTTCTGATTTTAATAATTCAATTTATTTTGTACTTTCAAATAATAAAATTTTAGGATCAGGAAAATCAAATCTTGGAAAAGAAAGTGTTCAAAATGCTAGTATAAAAGAACAAATATTAGCTAAAGCTATTCTTTATAAAAAATCTTGTTCATCATAAAAATCTTTTTAAAATGCCTTGTATATTACAAATAAAACAAACCATTAATGATAGCATAGATGCAAAACTTCCTTATAGGTATACTTCTATGTATAAAGGTCTTGCAAAAGAAATTGCTACATCTTTAAATAATTTATGGGGAAGTAAAGTTGCTGAAGCAGTTCAGGCATCTGAACTAGGTGGATATAATGTATACATATATCCTATTGAACCGTTAGCAGAAAAAATATTTAAACAGCAAGAAAAAATAGAAAAAGAACTAGGAAATAGTTTAGATTTCTTTAATGAAGATAGTGAGGGTATTAAAGATACTACAGAATCTTTAGATTTCTATAATAATGATAGAGCATTAATGGAGCAAGAAGGGATTGAAGTAATTTATGATTCAGAAGAAATTGAAGAAAGTGCTTTATACCCTGATGGTTATTCAGACACTTCTATTAATGATGATATAGCTGAGTATAATAAATTGGTTGAACAAGCAAATGGAGAGCAGCCAAAAACTTTTATGTTTGGTAATAGAAGATGGATATTAAATAAATTTAATAATTATGATTGGTCAGATCCTATTACTAATCAAATATATATGCGTAATGTAAATTTAGATACTGGAATTAGTGAAGCAGAACCAGAGTTAGATAAACCTGTAGATCCTGAATTAATTAAAAACAATTTAGATTACATAAATAGTAATAGAATACTATTAACTTTAGACTATCAATTTGCTGAATTAGGTTATGATTTAGAAGATTTAATTGAAAAATTAGTTAAAGTCAAAACAATGAGAGAATATAATAAATTACAAGAAATATTTAATAAGTTATGTTAGGCAAGTGCAGAAATACAAATAGTCAAGACTACCAAGATCTTTTGGCTAGTAATAACGGTAATGTAGAAAGAACAAATGAAGAATGGGATATTTTATTTGGTTCTGATACAACCTTAACTTCTGATCCTGAAAGTGATTTACCAATAGAAGTTTTTGATGATCCTAATGTTGAAGAATATATGGATGAACCTACATTTGATAAAGCTTTACAAAAGATTAAAGTATTCTTAAAAGAAAAACAGTATATATTAAATAGAAAAAAATTTAAGAATCAAAAAGTTAAAGAAATGTCATTAAGCAGAATTACTAAACAATTAAAAGAATTGGATGGTGTTGATGCAATTAATGCTTTTGTTGAACATGCATATACTGAAGCTATAGAAACTAAAGAAATGCTTAAGGATGCTTTAAAAAGAAATAGAGAAGGAACAATTGAATCTAAAGAATTTTTAGATATTCTTGTTGCTGCAAATGAGTTTGCTAATGGTTATAATATTTTAGATGAGATTAGTAAAGAAGATGTTGATAGATATTTCTCAGGTTCTATTAATGCAACAAAACCAGAATCTGAATTTACACCACAAGATAAACTAAAATTAGCAATTCAAAATAGAACCTTTATTAAATTAGCCTTTCAAGAAAAGATTGTAGATATAATGGCTGATATATTAATTAATTATAGAAGCAAAAGAGGTACAAAAGGTATTGAAGAAGGTATAAAATTTTCACAAGATAAAATAGAATCTTTAACAAATGATACTACAATTAGTGATAAAGCAAGAGAAAGAGAAATAGCATTTCAAGAAAAAGAACTTAGCCAGTGGCAAGCAATGTTATTAGATAGAGAATCATTATCTAAATTATTACAAGAAACTTCTAAAAATGAAAGTTTATTTGATGCTATTTTAAGTCCTCTTATTAGTTCTGGAGATGCTCCATTATCTTTGTTTGCTAAAATGGTTAAAACACAATTTGAAGAAACTAGAGTTGATGATATTTTAAAAAGAAATGAAGGTGTTGATAAATTAAAAGAATTTATTTCAAAAACAGGAAGGGGTATTAGCAATGTTGCTTCATTAAATCAAGGCTTATTTGAAGAGCTAGAGGTTATAAGAAGAGATGTTAGAGGTAAACCAATTAAAAACCCAAAGACAGGTGAATTTATTAAAGATAGGGTAATGTCATTTGTTCAAAAATATGATATGAATAAATTTCAAGATGCTGAACTTGAATTTTATAAAAAAAATCCAAAACCAAGATTAAAAGAAGATGCTACAGATATTGAAAAAAAACAATATGAAACTGCATTAATAAATTTTTATAAATTAAGTGATTCTTGGTATAAAAAAAATACTCAAGCAAAACCTAAAGAAGAAATAGATAAAATTATAAATGACAAAAAGAAAGAACTTGAGCAAGGCATTATAACTGATGAGGAATATAAAACTTGGAAAAACTCAAGAATAAATGTAAATACAAAAACAAATTCAAAGACTTTTAAGTTTGAATTATCTGAACCAAAGAATGAATACTTAAATAAAGAATGGTTAAAACTATATAATATAGATGGTAATCCTATTTCAGCAGAAGGAGAGTATCATAAATATTTAGTAACTCAGTATTTAAATGATCAAGAATTATTACCTCTTGGTCAAAGGAAAGGTTATATTTTACCATCAATTGAAATGGATGATGCTGAAAGAATGCAAAGAAAAGGAATTTTAAAAGCAGTCAAAAGTAAGTTATCAGAGAGTGTAACTAAAAAGAAATATGATCAAGAATTATTTGGTGAACAGGCAGGACAAACTGAAGAAATAGATACCAATGTTTACGGTGTTGGAACTTCTTCTGGAGAAAAGTTTGATATCATACCAACATATTTTACACAAAATATGGATGCTGATGATGTTAGTGTAGATTTGCTATCATCTGTCCTTAGATTTGGTGCTGCGGCAAGAAAATATAATTCTTTAAATGAAATCCAATCAGAAATTTATGCATTCCAAAAAATTATTGGTAACAGAACTATTGCAGCAAAAGATAATAAAGGAAATCCAATATTAAGTTCCTTTGCTAAGAAGATGGGATATGAAGAATACATTAAAGATACTGGTATGTCTTTTTCTACATTCCATGTTAATGAATTTATAAATATGGTTATAAAAGGTGAAACTCAAAAATCTCAACAATGGGGTAAAGTTGAATTATCTAAATTAACTAATACATTAATTTCAATATCTGCAGTTACTACTCTTTAAATGGATATACTTAAGGGTACTGCAAATAATTTACAAGGAAATATTCAGCTTATTATAGAATCTGCTGGTTCTGAATTTTTTAGTTTAAAAAATTATGCAAGAGCTAAAGTAAAATATGCTTCTAAAGTTGGTGGTTGTATAACTGATTTTGGGAAACCTTATGCAGAAAGTTGGTTAGGTGGTTTAATAGATTACTATGATGCTATCCAAGGTCAATTTAAAGATGAATATGGTAAAGATGTTTCTGCAACTGTAGCTCAAAAATTATTTAGAACAAATACACTTTTTTGGAATCAACATTTTGGGGAACATGAAGTACAGGTTACAGGTATGTTGGCATTAATGGACTCCACAAAAGTTGTAGATAAAGCTACTGGAGCAGAAATTAGTTTGCTTGATGCTCATGATAAATATGGATCTTTTTTGTTTGATGTTGTAGTAGATGAAAATGGTAATAAAACTAGAAACTATAAAGTTCAAATAAGAACTAATAAAACTTTAGATAATCCTGAAGGTGAACTTGTAGACTATGATGAAAAACAAAGAATAGAAGTAACTAACATAATGCATGCTTTAAATAAGAGATTGCATGGTGTTTATAATGATTTTGATAAATCTGTTCTTCAAAAACATTCAGTTGGTAGATTGTTAATGATGTATAGAAAGTATTTAGTTCCATCTATCAAAAGAAGATATAAAAAATTAAGTTTTGATGATGAACTTGGATCAGCTACTGAAGGTATTTATAGAACTTTTTGGAAAACTTTTGCAAGAGATTTAAGAACATATAAGTTTAATGTAATTAAACAATGGTCAACATATACTCCTTTTCAAAAAGCACAAATTAAAAAAGTTATAGCTGAAATAACTATTATAGCAGCTCTAGTAGCTTTAATATTTGCATTACTAGCAATACCGGGTGATGATGATGAAGATAAAATTAAAGATAGTTATGCTTATAATTTTATTTTATATGAGGCTATAAGGCTTAGGTCTGAAACAAAACAATTTTTACCATTTCTTGGCCTTAAAGATTTTTATAGAACCATTAAGTCTCCCTCTGCAATGACGGGAACCTTAGATAGGGGTATAAAATTCTTTGATCAATTTCTTTTTACTTGGGATCCAGAAAAATTAGATTACCAAAGAAAGACAGGAGTTTGGGATAAAGGAGATAATAAATCTTGGGCATATTTTTTAAAGCTTATGGGTTTTTCAGGTAATAACCTTAAACCTGCAGAAGCAATCAAAGCTTTTGAGGGTACTTTAAATAAATAATAGTAGCGTATAAAAAAAGGGGGTAACTATTGTTACCACCCTTTCTCTTTTTACCTCTTATTAGGAGTTGAGGATTCTTTAGAAAAAATCAGATGTTGTATCTGTATCTTCTGTATTATCACTAATGTTAAAATCTAAATCATCAAAATTAGCATCTTCTTTAGCTCTTTCATCTAGTATTGTTAGTTCTTTTTCTGCAAGATCTCTATCTTCAGGAGCAATTTCTAAACTCATATATGAAGCATTCTCTCCTGTCCATTCTTGATTCTCATCAATTTCAAATGGCTCTTCTTCTTTTAATGGAGCACCTTCCCAGATATCAAGTTCATCATCATCATCTTTTGGATCTGCAGTTACTGCATTATGAAAGTCAATAGTTTCAAATGTATTTCCCATAGGATCAGTATAAGAAACTAATATTTCTTCAGCTTCTTCTGCATTAATTATTAAATCTAAAATTTCAGCTACTTCAGCATGTTTGTATCTAAGATCTTCATCCATTAGATCTGCCTCTAGATCTGCTTCAGCTTGAGCAATTTGATCTAATATGTTAGTTTGATTAGGATCAACAAAAGCTGTCTCATCTTCTATAACTACTGGAGTTGCTGGAACTATCTGTGCAGGCACACTGCACTGCTGAAAGTTATTTATACTAGACATAAAATAATGTAGAACTCTTTGATCTTCCATCCAAGTTTTAGGATGTGAATGTTGTAAAGCTATAGTTACATAATTATAAAAAGCCCATAGACTATTAGAATCTGCAAATACATGACTAGGTCTGTCCATTTGTTGTCTTATAATACTAGCTTGTTCAGTAGTAAGAATCTGATACTCTGCAAATAAGATACCTAACATTTGAGCTTGTCTTCTTTTATTAAGAGTTATCCCTTTCATTACCTCTTTATCTGCAGCTAACTGATTATAATACATATGAGCATTAGCTATTTGCTCTTGTATGGTTTTAATAGTTTCTTCATCAGCTGTTCCAGTGTGTTTCCTGGCCCAGTTTCCCATGTCACCACAAACCATTGTAGTTCCTGTAAGATTAATATAAGCTCCTACGCCACATTTAAACCTTACTTGTTTATTATAACTGTTTGTCCATACAAACATCATAGATAATTCAGGGTCAGAATTAAAACTTAGTTTATGAATTCCTTGAGCAATCTGTCCATCAGCAGTGCATCTAAACTCTTCATCAACAATACTAAAACCTGCCGTAGCAAGTTCAGTATATACATAATCTATTACAGATTGGTGGCTAATTACAGTATAAGTAGCAGCATGATTTGGTAAAGCCACACTTACTAAGTGAGCTTTGGTACATTCGGCAATTTTCTTTGGCATAATTAAAATA
>Ga0114980_10001872_pt1 | contig 14988 bp, 11 predicted proteins | sample S_140806_EF_Meta_FD_87018 | JGI IMG/M metagenome (GOLD analysis project Ga0114980, IMG submission 87018) | Freshwater microbial communities from Lake Simoncouche, Canada to study carbon cycling - S_140806_EF_MetaG | ecosystem: Environmental > Aquatic > Freshwater > Lake | place: Lake...
CGCTCTCCATGTAGAAGTTGACGATGTCGCCCGCGGCGAAGTCGCGCGCCGACTGACCCGCCATGAGCGAGACCCACATCGGGATCACCGCGCTCAGGAGCACGCGGTTGCCCGCGGCGTCGACCTCGCGGATGCGGCCCTGCACGATGCGCGGATGGCCCTCGACCGGCTCGATGAACTCGCCGCCGGCGTGCGCGCGGTGGAACTTCTGCGCCTTGCCCGTGACCGTGCCCGCGATGCGCTTGCCCGGCGCGGTGGCGGTGCGGCCCGCAGCCGTCAGGCGGAGCACGTACTCGGTGCCCGGGACCGACAGGACGAAGCTGTCCGAGGTCGCTTCCTCGAGGCGCGCGTGGCAGGTCGTGAGGTCGTTCGCAGAGGCGGTGTTCATGGCGCGGGAAGATACACGCTTCGCAAGCCCGCGTACCATCCCGACCCGTGATCCTGCTGATCGACAACTACGACTCGTTCACCTTCAACCTGGTCCAGCGCTTTGGCGAGATCGACCGGACGCTCGACGTGCGGGTCGTCCGCAACGACCGCATCACCGCCGACGAGGCGGAAGCGCTCAAGCCGTCGCACCTCGTGATCTCGCCCGGCCCGTGCACGCCGAAGGAGGCGGGCGTGAGCGCAGAGCTGATCCAGCGCTTCCGCGGGCGTGTGCCGATCCTCGGCGTGTGTCTCGGCCATCAGACGATCGGCGATTGCCACGGCATGCTCGTTCGCCGCAACGAGGAGCCCGTGCACGGAAAGACATCCGAGATCCACCACGACGGCCGCGGGCTGTTCGCCGGCATGTCGAATCCGTTCGTCGCGACGCGCTACCACTCGCTCGTGGTCGACCCCGCGACGGTGCATCCTGATTTCGAAGTGACCGCCTGGACCGCGAAGAACGAGATCATGGGCCTCCGCTGGAAGGCGCCCGCCGGCGCGTCTCCTCTCGAGGGCGTGCAGTTCCACCCCGAGAGCTTCCTCACCGTCGAAGGCCCGAAGCTGCTTGCGAACTTCCTCGCGATGCGGTGACCCGCGTCATGTCGCGCTCGCGCCGTGCGCGCGCTCGCTCAGCCGTCATCCCCACCAAAGGAAGCAGCCGCAGCTGCGCCCGCTCGTCATGTCGCGCTCGCGCCGTGCGCGCACTCGCTCGGCCGTCATCCCCACCAAAGGAAGCAGCCGCAGCTGCGCCCGCTCAAATCGCGCGTTCACCCACGCACGGCTTCGCGCACGAGCTTCGCCCGCGCCGCGCGGTCGTCGCGCCCGTTGCCGAGCTCGCCGTTCGACGCACGCGCAAGATGCGCCGGCTGCACTTCAAGCAGCAGCCGATTCACCAGCGACAGCGGCACATCGGTGATGCGCCCGAGCGCAACGCCCAGCCGCACGCGCGCGAGGAACTTGATCGCCTCGTCCAACGCCAGCAGCCGGCATGAGCGCAGTACGCCCAGCGCGCGGAACACCCGATCGTCGAGCGCCGCGAGATCGCGCTCCATGATCGCCCGCCGCGCCGCCCGCTCGTACTCGACGAACTGCGGCAGGATCGATCCCGCGAACTGCTCGACGATGTCGTGCTCGCTGCGGCCAAGCGTGGTCTGGTTCGAGATCTGGAAGAAGTCGCCGAGCGACTCCGTGCCTTCGCCGTGGAACCCGCGGATCGCGAGATGCAGTTCCTTGGCCGCGCGCTGCACGCGCTCGAGCTCCTGCACCATGTGCAGCGCCGGCAGGTGCAGCATCGCGCTCACGCGGATGCCTGTGCCGACATTGGTCGTGCAGGCCGTCAGGTAGCCGTAGCGCGGATGGAACGCGTACTCGAGCGAGCGCTCGATCGACGAATCCAGCGCGAACATGCGCGCCGACAACGCCCGCAGCTGAAGCCCCGGCGCCAGCATCTGCAGGCGCAGGTGGTCTTCCTCATTCACCATCACGCTCGTCGTCTCGTCGGAGCTGATCGCCACGCAGCGCGGATGCGTCGCCTCGACAAACGGCCGCGAGATCAGGTTGCGCTCGAAGAGCATCAGCCGGTCGACAGGCGCGGTCGTCTGCACGTTGACCCAGCGCACGCCGCCGTCGAATCCGCCGCCGCCGCCACCAAGCCGCGCGGACTGCACGCGATGCACGACATCCGCGAGCTGCTCGGGCGACGAGCGGTTGACGAAGTTGAATCCCACCAGGTTGCGCGCAAGGCGCACGCGGCTCGAGAGCACGCAATCGGCGAACGGCGCCTCGCCGCCGTCGAGACCGAGCAGGGGCGGGAGCTCCGCCTGGCCCGTGTTGCTGGCGTCACGCGCGTCGCTCATGCGTGACTGCCTCCGCCAGAGGTAGCGTCGATCGCGGTCTCCGCCGCGCTGTCGCTCGTCGGCTCGCCAAGCGCGAGCAGTTCGTCGCGCAGTCGCGCGGCGCGTTCGTAGTCCTCGCGCGACACCGCCTCGCGCAGGTCGCGCGAGAGCCGGTTGCGCACGGCGGCGCGGTCGATCAGTTCCGCCGCATGCGCGGGATGGCGGCCGACGTGCGCAGTCGCGCCTTCCTGCGTGCGCTGGATGAGCCCGCTGAGTTCCTCTTCGAACTGCCGGTAGCAGAGCGCGCAGCCGACGAGGCCCGACTCGCGCAGCGCCGCCATCGTCATGCCGCAGCTCGGGCAGCACTTGACCGCGCGCTGGGGCGCGTTCGCCGCCGCAGCGGCCTTCTCAAGCAGTTTTCCCACGATCAGCGTCGGTCCGCCCTGCGTCGGAAGGATGTACCCGCCCTCGGCCGCGTGTTCCGCGCAGAGGTGGACTTCCGACTTCTTGCCCTCGTGCACGAGCGTCTCATGCACGACGGCGGGGTTGTTGCAGCGATCGCAGTGATGTTGCATGTCGTTCAATCGTCGCGCGCGCGGCGCGCTTTGGGAGAGGCGGATGCTAGGCGGGGGAGCGTCCGCCTTCCGTGGCTGCCGTTCCGATTCCACTCCGTATGTCGGTCGATTTCGTCAGCACGCTGCAAGTGCGGCGCGGGTCCGCACCAGGGACTCGAGGATGCCGCGCACCGCCGTCAGCGGCTGGATCGTGGCTGCATCGCTCGACGAGCGCTTGGGTTCAGGATGGCACTCGAGGAAGATCGCGTCGACGCCCACCGAGATCGCCGCGCGCGCGAGTTGCGCGCAGCGGTCGGGGCGTCCGCCCGTCGAGGTCTTGTCGCCGCCCGGCAGCTGCGTCGAGTGCGTCGCGTCAAAGCATGTCGGCGCGCCAAACTCGCGGCCGAGCTCGATCATGTCGCCGAGCCCGATGAAGTCCGTCACCAGCCGGTTATAGCCAAAGAAGGTCCCGCGCTCGGTGAGCATCATGCGCGTCGCGCCGCCTTCGCGGAGCTTCTCGAGCGCGTTGCGCATCTCGGCGGGCGACATGAACTGGCCCTTCTTCACGTTGACCGACTTGCCCGTCGCTGCCGCAGCCGCGAGGAGGTCGGTCTGCCGGCACAGAAACGCCGGGATCTGCAGGATGTCGACGACCTTCGCCGCGGGCTCTGCCTGGTCGGGATCGTGGATGTCGGTGGTCACGGGCACGCCGAGCCGCTCGCGCATCGCGGCGATCATGTCGAGGCCCTTCTCGAGGCCCGGTCCGCGCGGGCTCTTGATGCTCGAGCGGTTGGCCTTGTCAAAGCTCGCCTTGAACACGTAGCTCAGCCCGAGGTCCGAGCAGATCTGCGCCATCGTGTCGCCGATCTGGCGGTTGGTGGCGTCGTCCTCGAGCACGCAGGGGCCTGCAATCACGAGCAGCTTGCGCTCCGGGCCGGGTTGGGCGGCAAAGAACGCATCAAGCGGGGCGGTGATTCCGGTTCGCGAAGGAGCCTGGGCAGAAGTCATGGGGGCGCAGTGTAGTGGCGACCCGCGGCCCATCGCGCCGAAACGGCGGTTGGCCGCGGCGGGATGCCTGATTTCGACAACTTCGGCGGGTTCGGGAAAGACGGACCTTGAGAGTGCCGAAGTCGAACGGACGGAGCGCGCGAACACGCTCCCGAGACCGACCGGCACCTCATTGCGAGCACCGTCATGGAACCTCTTCCGCTCGAGCCTGAAGCCTTCGTCGCGCACATCGTCGAACTGCTCCGCAAGCAGTTCCCCGGTCGCGACGCTGTCGTGACCGGCCCGCTCCACGTCGTGTTCGACGGCCGCCATCTCGGTCTCGAGAACCTCTATCGCATGGTGCTCCGCGATCCGCGCAACGCGCAGGAGATCGTCGAGAACTACCTCGAGCGGCTCTTCGAGGGCGAGCAGATCTCCGGCACGTCGCTGCCGTTCTCGGTGGCGCGTGCGCGCATCATGCCGCGCATCCAGCCTGAGTCGATCTTCGAGCAGCTCAGCCGCGAGCACGTCGCGCACGTTCCCTTCGTGAACGGCACCGTCATCGTGTTCGTCATCGATCTTCCGCAGCTCACCGTGTCGATCACCACCGAGCAGATGGTCCGCTGGGGCCTGCAGCCCGACGACCTCGACGCGATCTCCCGCGAGAACCTCGCGCGCTACGCGCCCGATCTCGAGGTGCGCCTCATCGACTCGCACGACGGCGGCCGCGCTGCGATCGTCCAGCAGCAGGACGGCTACGACGCCGCGCGCCTGCTCCTCTCGACCCTGCACGGCCGTCTGGCCCGCGAGCTCAAGGGCGATTTCTACGTCGCCACGCCTGCGCGCGACACGTTCATCGCGATGAGCATCGGCCCGAACGACTTCGTCGATCGCCTCAAGCAGCGCGTCGAGGAAGACTACCGCCGCCTGCCGTATCCGATCACGAACGAACTGTTCTACGTGACCCGCGACGGCGTCGCCGGCACGGCAGCCTGAGCGCGCGCGTTCAGTTCACTTCTCAGCAAGCAGCTGCGCGATCGCCGCTTCGATCGACTGGTTGCTCACGTCCGCACCGCGCAGGCGACCCTGGCGGTCGATGATGTAGTAGTCGGGAAAGCCGTCCACCGAGTACGCGGTGTTGGCATCGCCGCGCGCGTCGACGCACACGGGGTACTTGATGCCCTTCGAGTGGACGAGGTCGAGCATCTTCTCGCTGCCGTCCTTGTTGCACACGCCGAGGAAGACCACGCCGTCGCCCGCGTACTTCGCGGCCATCTCGTTCATGTGCGGAATGCTCGCGAGGCACGGCCCGCACCACGTCGCCCAGAAGTCGAGCACCACGATCTTGCCCTTCATGTCCTCGAGGCGCGTTGCGTCCTTGAGCTCGGCGGGGAGGTTCGTCCACTGCGTGATCGCGCCGAGCGACGGCGCGGTGGGGCACTGGTCGAACTTCGCGAGCGTGCCGCGGCGACGGCCGTCGCCCTCGAGCAGCTCGCGCTGGATGCGCTCGGCCTTGGGGAGATTCGCCTGGCTTCCGTCCTTGCTTCCGTCCTTGCTTCCGTCCTTGCTCGCGTCCTTCGCGGCGCCCTCGGTCTGCGGCTTGGCGAGGTTCGGCGCCTTCGCGGCGTCGGTGCCTTCGGCGAGCAGCTTCTCGACGACCTCGCGCACGTGCGGCGGCTGCAGTCCGATCGCGCGCAGCGTGCCCTTGCGGTCGATCACCGCGTAGGTCGGCCAGAAGCCGACGTTCCACGCCTTCGCGCTCTTGCCGCCGCTGTCGATGGCGAGCGCGTAGTTGATGCCGACGCTCTTCGCGATCTCGTCCATCTTCTCGCTGCCGCGCGCGCTGTCGTGCACGCCGATCACGACGAGGCCCTTCGACTTGAGGTCCTTGATCATCTTCACGTTCTCAGGCAGCGCCGCGCGGCACGGTCCGCACCACGTCGCCCAGAAGTCGATCACGATCACCTTGCCCTTGAGCGTCTCGAAGATGTCGCCCTTCTTGACCGGGTCGATGTCGGCGGGCTCGCCGAGCCAGCCCATGACCTCGAGCTTGGGCGGGGCCTTGCCGGTCATCTCGCGATGCGCGGGACCCGCGGTGCCAAGCCGCCAGAACCACGACTCGGGAAACTCGCCCGCCGCGCGCGCCGCGCTTGCGACAGCCGGCGCAGCAGGCGCTGCCTGGCTCGGGAGATGCGAGAGAGTCAACGACGACACGACGGTGAGGGCCGCTGCGATCATGGAAACCATGGCGGGAGCGTAACCGCGCAAGCGGGGCGGGCGCATCGGCTTTTCCCGCGAAGAGCGAGACTTTCCACGCGCCGACCGCAGGGCGCGAGCGGTTAGCATGGCGCCCTTCCGAGGCCGACCCGGCCGACGCAGTTCCGCACGGCGATCACAGGACACACATATGGCGAAGGACACCCGCTCGAAGGAAACCCGTACGCAGCAGACGACCGGCCCGCTGGGTGTCGCGCTGATCGGCACCAAGTTCATGGGCCGCGCCCACTCGACCGCGTGGGGCAAGGCCTCGCAGTTCTTCGATCTCAAGCGTCCGCCCGCGATGCGCTGCGTCGCGGGACGCAATCCCGAGGAAACCTGCGCCTTCGCCACCAAGTGGGGCTGGCAGAACTCGACGACCAACTGGAAGGAACTCCTCTCGAACCCCGAGATCGATCTCGTCGATGTGTCGACGCCGAACAACCTGCACGCCGAGATGTCGATCGCCTGCCTCGAGGCCGGCAAGCACGTCGCCTGCGAGAAGCCGCTCGCCGGCACGCTCGCCGACGCCAAGAAGATGGTGCTCGCCGCCCGCGCCGCTGCGAAGAAGGGCGTGCGCACCTTCGTTTGGTACAACTATCGCCGCTGCCCCGCGGTCGCGCTTGCACACCGACTCGTGCGCGACGGCCGCCTCGGCCGCATCTTCCACGTGCGCGCGAGCTACCTGCAGGACTGGGGCGGTCCCGATACGCCGTTGCTTTGGCGCTTCCAGGGCGACCTCGCGGGCTCGGGCGCGCACGGCGACCTCAACGCGCACATCATCGACATGGCGCGCTTCATCACCGGCGATGAAGTGACCGAAGTCGTCGGCGCGATCGAGGAGACCTTCGTCAAGGAGCGCGCGATCGTCGCGAGCGCCGGCGGCGAGATCTCAGGCAAGGGCGCCCGTGCGTCATCGTCGTCCGCCAAGAAGTCCGGCAAGTCCACCGTCGACGACGCGGTGCTCTTTCTCGCGCGATTCAAGCAGGGCGCGGTCGCCAGCTTCGAGGCCACGCGCCTCGCGACCGGCAACCAGAACCGCAACAACATCGAGATCAACGGCGAGAAGGGCTCGATCAAGTTCGACTTCGAGCGCATGAACGAGCTCGAGTGGTGGGACCACACCCTCGATCCGAAGCTGCGCGGCTGGAGCCGCATCATGTGCACCGACGGATCGCACCCGTACGCCGGCCACTACTGGCCCGCCGCGCACCTGATCGGCTACGAGCACAGCTTCATCAGCGAGGCCGCCGACATCTGCGCGGTGGTCGCCGGCGGCGCGCCCATCGTCGCGCTGCCCGACTTCGAAGACGCGTACAAGACGCAGTGCGTGCTCGAGGCCGCGATCCGCAGCGCGCGCGAGCGGCGCCCGGTGCCGATCCGCGAACTCGACAAGTTCTGAATCGCACATTCTGAAGAGCACGCTCGGAATCGACTGATTTCAGGCTCGGAAACGCGGTCGACGTACCTCCGAGTGGCGTCATTTTGGCGCGCAGCCGCGCGGCGCTCGGGTAGAGTGCGCGGCCCTCCCTCAGGTTTCCCAATGCGCGAAGTTCCGCATCCATCCGGCCAGTCATCTAGCCAACCATCCGGCCCGCGACGGCAGCCCGTCGCGACGCACGCGCTGTCGAACGCCGACATCGAGCAACACCTCGAGTCCGCGGTCGCCGCGCTGCGCGTGCTGCAGAAGTCCGACGGCCACTGGTGCGGCGAGCTCGAGGGCGACTCGATCCTGCAGAGCGAATACCTGCTGATGAAGTGGATCCTCGGCCAGGAGAGCCAGCCGCTCGCCGATGGCCGTCCGCCGCAGACGCTCGCGCGCATCGCCGCGTATCTCCGCTCGCAGCAGCGCGACGACGGCGGCTGGGGCCAGTATCCCGGCTCCGCGGCCGACGTCTCCGCATCGGTCAAGGCCTACTTCTGCCTCAAGCTCTTCGGCGACTCGCCCGACGCGCCGCACATGAAGAAGGCGCGCGCGCTCATCCGCCATCTCGGCGGCGCGGAGAAGTGCAACTCGTTCACCAACTTCTATCTCGCCGCGCTCGGGCAGATCTCGTGGAACGCCGTGCCTGCGATTCCGCCCGAGATCGCCTACCTGCCCAAGTGGTTCTACTTCCACCTCGACAAGGTGAGCGCGTGGAGCCGCACGATGATCCTGCCGCTCGCGATCGTCGCGAGCCGTCGGCCGACGCGCGAACTTCCCGCGCCGCTCGGGATCGGCGAGCTCTTCGTCGACCACGACGCGCGGCATGTGCTCAAGCCGACCAACGCCGCGCCGGAGCGCTGGAGGAAGTTCTTCCTGCGCACCGACCGCGTGCTCAAGTGGCTGCATGAACGCGGCGGTACGCCTTGGCGTCAGCAGGCGATCCAGCGCGCGTTCGACTGGATCGAGGCGCGCGCGACCGAAGGCGGCGTGGGCGCGATCTTCCCGCCGATGGTGTACTGGCAGATCGTGCTGCATGCGCTCGGCTACGAGCGGACGCATCCGCTGGTCGTGCGCGCGGAGCGCGAGCTCGACGCGTTCTTCGTGCAGATCGGCGCGGGCAACGATGCGCCGATCCGCATCCAGCCGTGCTTCTCGCCGGTGTGGGACACGGGCATCGCGCTGTACGCGCTCGCCGACTGCGGCTTCGACGGCCGCGACGGCGCCGCCGCGCGCGCCGCGCGCTGGCTGCGCGCGAAGGAATGCCGCAACGGCGGCGACTGGCAGGCGAACCTCGACGCGCCCGTCGCGCCGAGCGGATGGTTTTTCGAGTTCGCGAACGAGCACTACCCCGACTGCGACGACACCGCGATGGTGGCGATGGCGCTCGCGCGCATCGGCGGCAGCGACAACCTCGCCGCTGCGCAGCGCGGCGCACGGTGGCTGCTCGCGATGCAGAACGCCGACGGCGGTTGGGCCGCGTTCGACCGCACGCAGGATCGCCCGATCCTCGAGTTCGTGCCGTTCGCCGACCACAACGCGATGCAGGATCCGTCGTGCCCCGACATCACCGGCCGCGTGCTCGAGTGCCTCGCGACGCTCGGCCATCGCGTCGGCCATCCCGCGGTCGACGATGCGGTCGCGTTCATCCGCGCACGCCAGGAGCCTGAGGGCTGCTTCTTCGGTCGTTGGGGCGTGAACTACATCTACGGAACCTGGCAGGCCGTGATCGGCCCGATCCGCTGCGGTGTTTCGCGAGACAGCGAGTGGATCGCGCGCGCCGGCCGCTGGATGAAGTCGATCCAGAAGCCCGACGGCAGCTTTGGCGAAAGCGCCGACACCTACGAGAACCCGAATCTCAAGGGCAAGGGCCCGTCCACCGCGAGCCAGACCGCGTGGGCCGCGATGGTGCTGCAGGAGATCTACGGCGCCGACGACCCCGATCTCCGCCGCGCGATCCTGTGGCTCTGCCGCACGCAGCTCGACCGCGCCGCCGCAAACGATCCGATCTCGAACCCCGACGGCGACCCCGCCGGCAGCTGGCGCGAGACTGAGTTCACGGGCACGGGCTTCCCGCGCGTGTTCTACCTGCGCTATCACCTCTATCGCCTGTATTTCCCCACGATGGCGATCGGCCGCTACCTCGCGGCGATCGGCCGCGGCGAACAGGGGCGCAAGCTTCTCGAGCTTGGTGAGCGCGAAGCGCTGGGTTTGTAGCGCGGCTCGCGTACATTGCGCGGATGTCCGCATCTGCTCTCGTTCTTGCGCTTGTCAGCCTCACAGCATCCACGGCCGGCGGTCCCCCCGACGTCTCGCTTGACCGCGGCAACGGCCCCGCGAATGTCCCGCCGTCGCTGCTCAACGAAGGCGATCCTTTCCGCCAGCTCGACGAGGTGCTCCCGACGCCGAGCGAAACGCGCACCGCAAGCGGCGCGCCCGGTCCGCGCTACTGGCAGCAGAAGGCCGATTTCGACATCCAGGTCACGCTCGACCCCAAGACCGCCGCGATCACTGGCCGCGAGCATGTGCGCTACCACAACAACTCGCCCGACGAGCTGCGCTACCTGTGGATGCAGCTCGACCAGAACCGCTTCACCGACAACTCGATGGGCGAGCGCGCGTCGCCTGCGCCTGATCTCTCCAAGCCGCAAGGCATCGGCTTCATGCGCGGCATCGTCGAGAACCGCGAGTGGGAAGGCGGATACCGCGACGTCGTCGTCACCTCCGCGGGCGCGACGCTGCACACGATCGTCGTCGACACGATGATGCGCATCGATCTCCCCGCGCCGCTCGGCGCAGGCGGGACGTTCGAGTTCGATGTGTCGTGGAACTTCAATGTGATCAAGAGCTCGACCGGCCGCGCGCGCTCGTGCTACGAGATCCTCGGCGAAGGCGACCCGGACGCGAAGTACAAGGATCTCGCGCCGATCTACGACATGGCGCAGTTCTATCCGCGCATGGCGCCGTACTCCGATGTCCGCGGCTGGCAGCACAAGCAGTTCCTCGGGCAGGGCGAGTTCGCGCTTGATTTCGGCGACTTCACGCTCGCCGTGACCGTGCCCGACAACTGGACCGTCGGCGCATCGGGCGAGCTGCAGAACGCGGGCGACGTGCTCACCGCAGAGCAGCGCGAGCGCCTCGCCGCCGCGCGCGACGACGAGAAGCCGCGCTTCGTGATCACGCCCGAGGAGGCCGCCGCGCGCCGCGCCGCGAAGTCCGAAGGCACGAAGACCTGGAAGTTCACCGCGAAGAACGTGCGCGACGTCGCCTTCGGCGCGAGCCCGACCTTCATCTGGGACGCCGCGAAGGCGCCCGTGCCCGGCACCGACCGCGCGGCGCTGGCGATGAGCTTCTATCCCGCCGAGGCCGAGCCGCTGTGGAGCCGCTTCTCGACGCACGCCGTCGCGCACACGGTCGACTCGTACTCGCGCCACGCGTATCCGTACCCGTACCCCGTCGCCATCAGCCTGAACGGCCCGGTCGGCGGCATGGAGTACCCGATGATCTCCTTCAACGGCCCGCGCCCGGAGAAGGACGGCACGTATTCGCAGGGAACGAAGCTCGGGCTGATCGGCGTCGTGATCCACGAGGTCGGGCACAACTGGTTCCCGATGATCGTGAACAGCGACGAGCGCCAGTGGACCTGGATGGACGAGGGCCTCAACACCTTCTGCCAGTACCTGGCCGAGCAGGAGTGGGAGCACAAGTATCCGTCGGGCCGTGGTGAACCCGAGAAGATCGTCGACTACATGATGAGCTCCGAGCAGGAGCCGATCATGACCAACTCGGAGAGCGTGCGCCGCCTCGGCTCGAATGCGTACGCGAAGCCCGCGACCGCGCTCAACATCCTGCGCGAGACCGTGCTCGGCCGCGAGCTGTTCGACTACGCGTTCCTCGAGTACTGCCGCCGCTGGGCGTTCAAGCGCCCCGAGCCGGCGGACTTCTTCCGCACGATGGAGGACGCCTCGGGCGTCGACCTCGACTGGTTCTGGCGCGGCTGGTTCTACACCACGCGTCCGGTCGACATCGCGATCGAGAAGGTCACGCGCTACACCGTCGAGCCGCTCGACCCCGCCGCCTCGAAGGGCGCGAAGAAGTCCGAGCGCGACGCGCGTCCGAAGACGCTCAGCGATCAGCGCAACGCGGAGCTCGCGGTGCGTGCGGATCGTTTCCCCGAGCTCGTCGACTTCTACTCGACGTTCGATGACCTCGAGGTGACTGCAGAGGATCGCCAGCGATTCAAGCGCATCGTGGCGCAGCTCGGCGAGCGCGACGGCGAGCTCGCGCAGTCGAAGTTGTCGTTCACGATCGTGCGCTTCCGCAACTCGGGCGGCGTTCCGTCGCCGCTGCCGCTCACGCTGACGTTCGCCGACGACACGACGCAGGATGTCACGCTTCCTGCCGAAATCTGGCGCTTCGCCGGCGGCGCGCAGGCGTCGAAGATGATCGTGACCGACAAGGAGATCGTGCGCGTCGAACTCGATCGCCATCGCCAGACCGCGGACCGCGATCCGTCGGACAACATGTTCCCGCAGCAGATCGAGCGTTCGACCTTCGCGGTCGAGCCGCGTGATCGCTCGAGTGGCGGCAACCCGATGCGCACCGCGCAGGAAGCGACCGTGCGCGAGGCGACGCGCAAGGCCGCCGAGTCGCTCGGCAAGCGCGTCGCTGAGGCCGTGAAGGCCGGACGCAGCGCAGGCAGCGTGCTGGGCGCGGGCGATGCGGCGGATGCGAAGACCGACCTCAAGGACGGTTGGGGCGTTTCGTTTGTCGTCCTCGACGGCGCCGAGCAGGGCTCCGGCGGAATCGCGCAGATCATCTCGGCTGGCCCCGACCGCGCGGTCGGCGGCGACGACGACATCACGTTCATCGTGAGTTCGTCGGGCGATGTGCATGAGCGCGCGCAGCAGGGTGGTCGACGCGGTGGCGGCGGTCGCGGACGCGGCGGAGCGCGCGGCGGCTGATGAGCGCTCCGCCGCGGAACATCGAGGTGATCGGCGCGCGGCTCGGCCTTGGCGGTCGCTGCGTTGGAACCGCGCGTGGTCCGCTGGCGATGCGCGCGGCGGGGCTGGTGGCGCGGCTTTCGGCTGGTGGCGGGAGCGTGCGGGATCTCGGTGACATCGTCGCGCGTGAGGTCGCGCGGTTGCCGGGGCGTGATCCGGGCGCGGGGCTTTGCGCGGAGGTCGAGCGGTACTCGCTCGAGCTGCGCGATGCGGTGGAGGCGATGCTCGCGCGCGGCGCGCTGCCGTGCGTGCTTGGCGGCGATCACTCGTTGGGCGCGGCGACGCAGGCGGCGGTGGGGCGGTTCGCGCGGCGCTGTGGATGGGACGCGCCCGGACTGATCTGGATCGATGCGCACACCGACGCCAACACGATGGCGACGACGCCGTCGGGGAACTTGCACGGAATGATGCTTGCCGCGGTGCACGGCTTGGATGTCGCGCCGTTTCGTCGCGTGCTCGAGGGCGGACTGCGCGATCCGAGGCGGACGGTGTATGTCGGCACGCGCGATGTGGATGCTGAGGAGCTCGACATCGTGCGGCGGTTCGGTTGTCGCATGATCACGCCGGATGAGTTGCGGCGGAAGGGCGCGGTTGCCGTCGCTGAGGAAGCGCTCGCGATCGCGGGTGCGCGCGATGGTCGCGTCAGCGTGAGCTTCGATCTCGATTGTCTCGATCCGTCGGTTGCGCCGGGCGTGGATTGCCACGTCGACGGCGGTCTCGACTGGCCGGAGGCGCAGGCGTTGCTCGCGCGGATCGGCGTGCATCCAGGCGTTTGGGCGGTGGAGGTGGTCGAGGTGAATCCCGCGGCGGACCGCGATGGGCAGACGGCGCGGCTTGCGGTCGAGGCCGCCGCGCTCCTCTGCGGAAACGGTGCCCGGCACGTGCCGTGAGGTGCACGGCACCTCACGGCACGTGCCGGGCACCGAGACCGGACTCGGCGATCGTCGGTCGCACATGATGTTCGCTGCCATCGTGGTCGGTGCCCGTGACGTGCCATGAGGTGCACGGCACCTCGTGGCACGTGCCAGGCACCGTTTCAGAAGGGGCTGGGCGCGTCGAACGCGACCCGCTTCCCCGTCGCCGGATGCACGAACTCCAGCGTCCGCGCATGCAAGCACAGCCTCGCCCGCGCGTCTCGCGCCGTCCCCTCCGCGTACAGCTCGTCACCCAAGATCGCGTGTCCGAGCGCCAGCATGTGCACGCGCAACTGATGGCTGCGTCCAGTGCGCGGCGTCAGCCGAGCCCGCGTCCATTCGAAGCCGTCGGCACCGCATCCGCGCGCGAGCACCTCAAACTCCGTCACGCTCGGCTTGCCTTCGGTCATGTGCACCATCTGCCGCGCACTTCCGAGCGCCTCCTTCCGAAGCGGCAGGTCCACCACGCCGCGCTCCTCGCGCATCCATCCCGCGACCAGCGCCTCGTACGTCTTGTCGACCGCGCGCGCCTCAAACGCCATCGACAGCGTCCGGTGCGTTTCCGCATCACGCGCGAGCACAATCACGCCCGACGTATCGCGATCGAGCCGATGCACAATCCGCGCGCCGGGATACGCGCCCTGTAGCCGTGCAACCAGGCAGTCCGCCTTCTCCGGCCCGATTCCGGGCACCGAAAGCAGTCCCGATCCCTTGTCGCACACGACAAGAAACGCATCAGAGAACAGCACCGAGTAGCCGAGTTGGTCGCCGAGTTCAGTCACGAGGACCGCTACACTAACCGCCCCATGTCTAGCCGCAACGCCGCCGCTCTTTCGCTTCTTCTCGCGCCGCTCGCCATCGTGGGTTGCGCGCAGCCTGGCACGACATCCGCGCCCTCCGCGCCAGCCGTCGTCAAGGTCGAGAATCCCGCCGTCGAGCCAGGCGTCACCGGCGCGCGGCAGATCACGTCGTCCGAGCGCTTCATCAAGGCCGGCGAGTCGTACTTCTCGCCAGATGCCAAGCACATCGTCTTCCAGGCGGTCGAGCGCCCGACCGACGGCAGCGATCCCGAGGACTTCTACGCGATGTATGTCGGTGACGTCGTGACCGACGCCGCGGGCGACATCACGGGCCTCGACAATATCCGCCGCGTCTCGCCCAAGGGCAGCGCGAACACCTGCGGCTGGTTCCATCCGACCAAGCCCAACACGCTCATCTTCGCGTCGACCGTCGGCGCGCCGACCGCGGAGAACACGCCGGGCTACCAGCGCGGCACCTCGCGCTACCGCTGGGCGTTCCCGCGCGAGACGCGCATCGTCGAGGTCGACCTCGCCAAGGCCGATTGCTCGCCTGCGTCGCTCAAGAACCTCGAGGGCGACGGCAAGGCGTATGTCGCCGAAGGCAGCATCTCGCCGGACGGTCGCTTCCTGCTCTTCTGCTCGCTCGAGTCGGGCGAAGGCGACCTCTATATCCGCGACCTCAAGACGGGCAAGCGCACGACCGTCGTCAACGTGCCTGGCTACGACGGCGGCCCGTTCTTCTCGCCGGATGCCAAGCGCATCTGCTACCGCTCGGACCGCAACAACG
>Ga0114980_10001875_pt1 | contig 14975 bp, 8 predicted proteins | sample S_140806_EF_Meta_FD_87018 | JGI IMG/M metagenome (GOLD analysis project Ga0114980, IMG submission 87018) | Freshwater microbial communities from Lake Simoncouche, Canada to study carbon cycling - S_140806_EF_MetaG | ecosystem: Environmental > Aquatic > Freshwater > Lake | place: Lake...
GGATGCATGTAAATCCTGCACTTGCTCAAAAAGGGTTAATGATGTTATTTAATCCAACTCAAGTTCCAATTACAAGAACCATTTCTTTGCCTTTATATTATACAGGCCTAAGTAAAACGACTATTATTAAAGATGCGAAAGGGGTTTCGAAAATCTATACATTAAATAGAGACTATACCATTGATTTTACTTTCACCATTGCTGCTGATTCTTATAGCTGGTTTCTAATAGAGTAAAATAATAGTATTTCATTAATGTACTATTGAAATTATTTATCAAGTGAAAGTATGTAGAGATTAGTTTAAAAATAATTCATCTACAAAAATCCAGGCTGGTGTTCCTTTACCTGGATGCCATTTAGGTAATTTTTTCAAATTCAATAAAGTAAACCTATAATATTTATAGGCAGGGCCTGTTGGAATACTGCAGCTAAATGATTTATTTTCTCTTACCACTTCTGTTTCTTTTAAGGAAGGGAATTTGGATTCATTTAATTTTTTAAATTCTTTGCCATCATTACTTCCTTCAATCATAATAGATAAGATAGGGAAGATATAGGCTCCATTATCTACAAAGGCATTAAAATGTGCTTCTTGTAAAGGTCTAGCTTGTTTAAAGCCAATCACAAATTTCATCGTGGTATCTCTGTAAGCTAGCCATTTTCCATTGGAAAAGTTTTGTTCCCCTAATTCATAATCAATAAGGGTTTTAGCACCTGTGCCTGGATATTTTTTGTCCGGGTTGGTCACGAAATAAATAGTGTCTGGATGTATATCTGATTTATAAAAAGTTTTTTGAACCATATCACTACTATTCCAACCGGGTTTGAAAGCCTTTGTTTTTAAAATGGTGTTTTTAGTAAAACGTAATTTTTTAGTATAGATAGGACTTCTAAGACTGTCTGGATCTGAACCATCTGTAGTATATCTAACTACAGTGCCTTTTAAAAAATGTTTCACTACCACATCTAAGCTTGTAACAATGATAGAAGAATCTTGTTCGATAATGGGACTAGTTAATTTGATAATCTCTGCATCTAAATTATCGCCAATAATTATTTTAACTTTTTTATTGCTTGCCATTAATTGTTGAAATTCTTTTTCACTGGAATAATTGGTCCAAATATTAATTTCTGTAAATGGCGCCTTCTCTAAAAACTTGGCTAAAGTATTTTGATTTACATCCATTCCACAAATAGACAAGTTCTTTAAACTATTAATAGTTTTAAGCGGCTGCAAGTCGTTTAAAGTTAATTTAGTATAATTTAAATTTAATTTTTTAAGTTTTGTGAATTGTACAATAATGGCAAGGTCTTCTTTAGTGATGGGCATGCCTTGCATATTAAGACTTACAATTTTATCTTTAATTTTTTCTAAGTTCTTTAACTGCTCTATTTTATAAAAAGAAGCTTGGAAAAAATTAACGGCTATTTCTTCAGAGCCATTAAATAAATAATTCACTGTTAGGTAACTACTATTGTACTGCTTTAAATCGGGTGCATTGTTTTGGTTATCTCCACTACCTTTTGTAGGTGCTTTATAGGCCATGGCAAGTAGCGCTAGGCTATCTGTTTTAGCCAGCTCGCTTATTTTTTTGGTAAAATTCCCGCCTGCCTTTACCCATTTAGAAAGTAGGGTTAATTCCTCTAAAGTCAATTGCAGCTTACCATCTGGAGGCATATGCTTTTCATCTGCATTGGGTAAATGTATTCTTTGTAAGAGTAAAGCTTCCTCATTTTGAATAGCGTTTAAGATATTTCCATCTTTACCTCCTTTGATAATGAGTTCAGGACTTTGTAATTGCAATTGGCCCTTTACTTTTTCTGGCCCATGACAGCTTACACATTTTTGAGCCAGTATGGGTGCAATGGCTTTTTCGTAAACAGTTAAACTAGAATCGACGGTTTTTATTTCTTCTGCTACCACTGCTGCTGTTGGAATAGACAATGCATTTTCTCCATGCGTTAATAAAGCACCTTGATGTGTAAAAAATAATAGCACCAATAAATACGTAAGGGCAATTATTTTTTGAATGCTAATAGGAATATTTTTTATGTAAATAAGTAACCAACTTATCAGTGCAATAGAAAGGCCACCCCATTTATGTAAATTTAAAGTGTCGGTATCATAAGCATCTTGCTTAGATAAAAACAATCCTAATAAGGCTACTATTGAAACTATAAGTGCATTACCTACTAGTACTAATTTTTCTGTACTTTCTGCTAGCTTATTATTTTGAAAAAAAACTAAATAAATAACAATAGCAATACCAATAACAATTGGAAAATGTAAAACAAGTGGATGCAATTTTCCAAACCATAGTAAAACATTACTGGTTTTACTTGCTTCACTATAAATGGCTAGGAGTAATAGTAGTGGATTTAAAAAACAAACACACCATTCCCCCCATTGACTTAGTTTTTTAATATCCATACTTAGCTTATAATTTCATTTACAACTTTTCCTGCTACATCTGTTAATCGGTAGCGTCTTCCTTGGTGTTTAAATGTAAATTTTTCATGATCAATGCCCATCAAATGCATAACGGTTGCATGAAAATCATGCACATGCACGGGTAAGGAATTAATATTGTATCCAAAATCATCGGTTTCTCCAAATACACCTGGTTTTACACCACCGCCTGCCATCCAGATAGTAAAGGCTCTTGGATGATGGTCTCTACCATAATTATCTTTGGTAAGTGCTCCTTGACAATAATTGGTTCTTCCAAATTCACCACCCCAGATGACTAAAGTTTCATCTAATAATCCTCTTTGTTTTAAATCTTTTATTAAGGCAGCAGAAGGTCTGTCTACATCTTTACATTGACCCACAATTTCAGCAGGTAAATTACCATGTGAGTCCCAGCCTTGATGATACAACTGTACAAAACGCACTCCATTTTCTGAAAGCTTTCTAGCTAATAAACAATTGGCTGCATAAGTACCTGGTGCCAAACAATCTGGTCCATACATTTTTACAATGGACTCCGGTTCATTTTGTAAAGAAGTAATTTCTGGCACCGCCATTTGCATTCGATACGCTAATTCATATTGCTGAATTTTTGTAACAATTTCTGGGTCCCCAATATTATTATAAGCTTCTTGATTTAATGAAGCAATCTCATCTAAAATTTTTCTCTTGTCACCTCTGTCAATAAATTCAGGGTCAGTTAAATATTTTACGGGTTCTTCCCCGCTACTAAACTGTACTCCTTGATGTATAGAATCTAAAAAACCATTATTCCATAATTTAGAATATACGCCTTGTCCATTTCCCTTCCCTTTACTTAATAAAACACAGAAAGCGGGCAAGTTTTTATTTTCACTTCCTAAACCATAACTTACCCAAGAACCCATGCTAGGGCGGTTTCCCACTTGTGCACCTGTTTGGAAAAAAGTAAGTGCAGGATCGTGGTTAATGGCTTCTGTGTACATACTTCTAATGATACATAGCTCATCGCTCATGCTGGCAATATGCGGAATAGATTCACTAAACCATCCACCGTTGGCTCCGTGTTGTGCAAAATTAAATTTTGTACCTGCTAAGGGAAATTTGGCTTGGTCTGCAGTCATACCTGTTAACCTTTGTCCATTGCGAATACTTGCAGGTAATTCTTCTCCATGCATTTTTTGTAGCATGGGCTTGTAATCATATAAGTCTAATTGTGAAGGAGCTCCATTTTGAAATAAATAAATAACACGCTTTGCTTTAGGTGCAAAGTGCGGAAGGACATTGGCAAATAACTCTTCCTCATTGCTAGCATCAAAAATGCCTGGCACCATTAAGGAGCCCAAGGCAAGTCCACCAATACCTAAACTTAATTTAGATAAAAATTTTCTTCTATTTTGATTTAAGCCATGTTCTAAAAATTCATTCATAATAATTATTTATGATTTTGTGATGGTCTCTTCCAAGTTATATAATATTAATATTGTTTTCATTAAGGCTGCTGCTTCTGCTTCATTATATTTTTTAGTAGGATGTTTATATTCTCCCACCGCCAAAGTATTTTTTAAAATAGGAGCATTGCCATTAAAAAAAGCAACCTGTTTTTCACAGTAATCTATTAATTTATTACGCTCAAACCTGGAGGGCTTTCTAATAACAATGGTTTCAAAGGCTTGTTCTAATTTATCTTCTAATGTTTTATTACCCACTGAAATATTTTCAGCTAACACACGAGAAGCTTCTAGGACAGCAGGATCATTCAACATGGTTAAAGCTTGCAAAGGTGTATTAGTGCTAGCTCTTTTGGCTTCACACTGGTCTCTATTACTTGCATCAAAGATCATCATACTTGGAGGAGGCGCTGTTAATTTTATAAATGTGTATAAACCTCTACGATAAATAGCAGGGCCATGGTCTTGTTTGTAAGAAGCTAAAACACCTCTTCCAGAAGTCGTGCTTTCCCAAACGCCTTTGGGTTGATAAGGCTTTACGCTGGGTCCTCCAATCATTGGATTTAAAATACCACTGGTACCTAATACCCAATCTCTTACTATTTCTGCTTTAAATCTTATGCGGGGAGACCTGGTATAATATACATTATCGGGATCTTGCTCCAATTGTTTTTTACTCACTACACTTGATTGTTGGTAAGTATTACTAGACAATATTTTTTTCATTAAATATTTTACATCCCAATTGTGTTCCATAAAATCAACGGCTAACCAATCTAGTAATGCAGGATGAGAAGGAAGCTCTCCTTGTAAACCATAATCGCTAGATGTTTTCACAAAGCCCTTACCAAAAATTTCTTGCCAAATAAAATTCACAAAAACGCGGGCCGTTAATGGATTCTTTTTTTCTACCGTCCACTTGGCTAAGCCCAATCTGTTTCTTTCATATTTCAAAGTGTCAAAAGGCATGATAGATTCTAGTGCAGTAGGTTTTACTTCTATCTTGGTAGGAGCATCATAACTTCCTCTGCTTAAAATATAGGTAGGCCTAGTTTTTCCGGTATCTCCCATTTTCCAATCTCCCATGACAGAGACTTCTAATTTATTGGTGTCTACATGATTGATAAAGGATAATAATTTTGACTGCTCTTCTTTAGTAATAAATAATTTTGGATTTTTTGCAGGGGTAGAAATACTTACATCTCCTTCGTATCCTTTTTCTTTACTCATATTAAAAAAGGCATATAGTTGGTAGTAATCTTTATTGGAGAAGGGATCGTACTTGTGATCGTGGCACTGCGCACACTCAATGGTAACGCCTAGTATGGCCTTACCGTAGGTTCTGGTTTTATCAATATTATAAGACACGCGGTACTCTTCTTCAATCACACCGCCTTCTTCTGTGTATTTGTGATTTCTAAAAAAAGCCGTAGCTAAAATAGAAGACTTAGTTGCAGTGGGTAATAAGTCACCAGCAATTTGTTGTGTTAAAAATTGATCATAATGCATATTGGTATTAAAAGCATTGATCACCCAATCTCGCCAAGGCCACTGAGATCTAATATTGTCATCTTGAAAACCATAAGAGTCGGCATAGCGCGCTAAGTCCATCCAGAGTAAAGCCATCTTTTCACCGTAAGCAGGCTTTAGTAATAATTTATCTAATAATTGTGCATACCAGTTATCGCTACTATTATTTCTCCATGTATTTAATTCTTCATAAGTGGGTGCAAGCCCAGTAATATCTGCATAAGCTCTTTTAATAAGCGCTTCACGGCTGGCGGTTTCATTGGGATCAAAACCCTTTGCTTCCATTTTTTCTAAAATAAAGGGATCAATTTCATTTTTAACCCATTTACTATTATCTACTTCAGGTAGGGCTTCTTTTATAGGTGCTACAAAGGCCCAATGCTTTTCATATTTGGCGCCTTGCTCTATCCACTTGGAAAATAATTTTATTTCATCTGTGGTTAATCTGGCTAAGTGACTTTCGGGCATAGGCATCATTATGCCAGGATCATTAGACGAAACTCTTTTTATCAATTCACTTTTTTCGGGATTACCTGGAACAATAGCAAAATGTCCTTTATTTTTTTCTAGTTCTGCAAAAGCACTTGAAGGTAAGTCTAATCTGAGTCCCGCTTTTACTTTTGATACATCAGGGCCATGACAGGAAAAACATTTATCTGATAATACAGGGCGTATATCTCTATTGTAGGAAATAAGGCTTTCTTTTTCTTTTTTAGCTTTAGCTAAATCAATCACCCCATAAAGCAAACCAGCTACCACTAATAAAATGCCAAAAATTATATATTTCTTCATAGCTAGATTATAATAATTCTAAAAACGAATTCATTCAATTTTATACTCTTGTGAATTTATAAGGATATACTTTTCCAGAAGCCCACTGTGCTACATAAATACTTCCTTCATCATCTACACATACATCATGTGGGTGTATAAATATTTTTTCTGTTTGAGACATAGGCTGTAATACACCATTGTTGTATACTGGTGCAGCGCCTCCTAAATTAGAAACTACTTTATTGTTTTTATCTAAAATGGTTACAAAGCCTGAATTCACTGTATCTAAATTAGGCGAACGCAAAACTGCAGCGTATAAATAATCACCTTTGATAACAGGCCTGCAAACACAGGCACCTGGCAAGTGAATGACTTCCAATAATTTTCCCTCCATTGAAAAACGCTTAAATGCATTGCGCGTTCTATCGGTAATAATTAAAGTGGGCGTAGCGTTTCTAGTATCTACACAAATACCATGGGCATTGTCTAAATATTCATCGCCTGTTCCTCTTCCACCAAATGCATTTTTTAATTTTCCTTTTTCATCATAGTGTAAAATATGTTGTGCACCATATCCATCTGCAATATAAAATTCACCATTGGCAAGTACTGCGGTTTCAGTAGGCACAAAGGCTTCCTTTTTTTGATAAGCAGGCAAGTCTGCAGGGGCGTCAATGGTTAATAAAATTTTTCCATCAATAGTTGTTTTATACACTTGATGTTTATCGGTATCGGTTATAAATAAAAAATCTTCTTTGCCGTTCTGCTGAATAGTTAACCCGTGTGCACCTGGAAATTCAGTACCCCAGGAGTCCATTAAGCTGCCCGACTTATTATAAACAATAAGATTGTTTTTTGTTTCATTGGTTAATAGTAAAATACGACCCTTGCTATCTTGAATCATTTCATGACAATCGTTCACCGGCGTTTTTGCTGCATTCAGTGTTCCCCAATTAGTATTTAATTGATAAGTCATTCCATTTTGACCATAGACTGGTCCGCCTGTGGCAGACATTAAATTTTTAGTTAAGAGTAATCCGGTACTTGACATAATAGTGTTTTTTACAAAGGCTCTTCTTTTCATAGGTGGTGATTTAAATAATCGTTCTCTAAGATACCTTTTTTGGCATAAAAAAAGAGCAGGTTTCAAAGTAGAAACCTGCTCTTTTATACAAATTATATAAGGGTATTAATCGTCCGCGTCTTTTTTAGGGTTCATCTTTAAAAAGGCAGCTCTTTTGGGAGCGGGTACAATGGCGTTTTCTCCTTTTAAGCCCTTCCAAAGCACTTCATTAAATTCATGGTCATTGATACTGTCTTCCTTTTTGAAATTAAAGGTTTCGCTTTTTCTTTGCATGGCTGTTCGAGCCGTGTTTTTCTCATTGATATCATGTTGTAAAGGCTTAGCAATGAATCCTTTAGCGTTGGGTACCTTGTCAAAACATCTCCATAAGGATGTGGCACCAGCATCATATTGACTCATTGGCTGCATTCCCAAAATAAGCTCAATAGTCTTTAAAACAGAGCTAGTGGAATAGGCGGTATGGTCTACAAAGCCTCTTTTTACAAAGCCTCCTGCAATATAAGCAGGGCTTCGATGTGCATCTACATGGTCAGGGCCATTTTGAGCATCATCCTCCACTATAAAAACTACGCTTTCATTCCAAATAGAACTCTTAGATAAATAATCTACAAACATACCCACCGCTAAATCATTATCCGCCACATGGGCATAAGGAGATGGTCTGCCTAATCTCATACCTTCCGTATGATCGTTGATAATTCTTAAAGTATTGAGTTGTGGTACTTGATTAATGGCTAATAAAGAATCAAAATCACGTTTCCATTGACCCACTCTAGTGGTATCTCTTACAGTTTCATCCCAACTTGTATAATAGGGACAGAAATGATTTTCTAAAACGGGGATATTAGCCTTATAGTTATCTGCAAATTCTCCATAAGTTCTATAAGTCACACCCGCTCTTTTTGCATAGTCCCAAATAAATCCATTTTTATTATTGGCAATAGCACGCGTTCCTTCTGCGTCGTAATTGCCTCCACGTCCTCCATAACTAGTTACCCAATTTTTTTCTAAGTAGTCATTCGCATAACCTCCCATGGTCCAGTTATGCCCATCCGCACTTACTTCACCATTCACATAAAAATTATCTAACAAAACAAATTCTCTGGCTAAGGCATGTTGGTTAGGTGTAATTTTTTCTCCAAATAAACAAAGACTTGGATCACCATTCCCTTCTTTCATATCACCTAAAACTTGATCATAGGTTCTATTTTCTTTGATAATAAAAAATACATGTTTAATAGCAGAAGGGTCGCCTAGTTTTTGAGGAATCACAGATCCTATTTCTGCATTAGATTTTTCTTCATTGTTTTTCGTATAAGGCGTATTTTCATATACTGCTGCAGAATACAATCCTAATTGTTTTTCAGATGGGGTATTAATAATACTTAATGTTCCTTTCATTAACCCTCCAATATATTGAACCTCTTTTGTATTTTTTAATAAACCTTTTTGCACTGCCATCTGTGCATTTTGATTATAAGGATCAGGTCCCAATGGATTCGCAAATGAAGTAAACCCTTTACCATTGGTTACATAAATTTTACTGCCTACTACTTTAACACTGGTTGGATACCAACCCACAGGAATAAAACCTTTTGATTTGCTATTGCCTACCACAGATACATCAAATACAGCTAAGCAATTATTATCGGCATTGGCAATATATAAAGTTTTTTCATCGGTACTTAGCGCCACACCGTTGGTAGCGGAACCCGCAGGGGCATTGGGATACAGCGCACAGTGAAGGGTTTCTACTACCTTTCTATTTTTAATATCTATTACGGAAACGCTATTGTCTTCACCATTCGCTACATAAATTGTTTTTCCATTTTTAGAAAGAATTAAATCATTTGGGTGTGTTCCTGTGGCAATGCTACTAGTTATTTTTTGACTTAAAGTATTATACACAACCAATTTTTCTGCACCCCAAACACTAATATATAATTCCGACTTATCATTAGATAAAATGCAAGTATAAGCTTCTGCAGGAAGCACTGTTTTATTCATTATTTTTTTCGTAGCTAAATTTACTTCATACAAAGAACTATCGTCTTTAGTGACTACGTATAAAATATTTTTTGCATCGTTGATGCAAATGCCCGCAGGGGAAATTTTATTAGGCCATTTTTCTCCCAATTTTATAGAATCAGTTAGTTTTAATTTATTGTTTATGATACTATATTTTAAAATCCAATTATCATTACCTCCGGAAGCGTATAAAGTTTTTTCATCTGCACTAAAAGCAATTCCTAACCATGACTTATCAATTTTAATATTATCTAAAATAGTATTTGAAACTAAATTAATAAGCTGAATACTTTGCTTGCTTTGTCCATTATTGGTGATGGCCATTAATTTTTTTGATTTAGAGACTGCCATATTTAATGGTAAATCACCTAATGACATACTAGTTCCTGCAGGACTTAAAGCCCAACCAGTAGGTAATACTATTTTTTTTGATTCTTGTGCTTGCGATATCATTCCAATACAAATAATTGCAATGACTAAAAAAATTCTTTTCATACTATAAATTTTGAGCGTAATAAATACTGGGTAAAATATTAATAAATATTATTTTCTGAAAAGCAAGGTATTGAAACTCGGGCAATACTTAAAACGTAAATCGTTTATTTGGCAAGGATTAACATAGAAGTAATATATCATTTTAGTTTTGATTTCTTGGCTACATTTTTTGATAAAAATAGGCTCTAATAAATACAATAATCCCATATAAAGCAGGTGTAAACATGCCAGGAATTGAACCCCATTAGTGGTTAATATATGTAATTCTTTCATAATACTTGAACTTACACAAAAAACTGCAATGCGGTCCAAGAAGTAATTATGGATAGTAGCGATAAAACGGTAAGTATTTGGTAACTTTTTTTCATTTTAAAAAGAAAGTGATTTTATAATATAATTAACCTAATACAAAGAGTATAATGATTAAATTTCATATATTAGATAACTGAAGATTAACTAATTTAAAGTGATCAGAAAATAAAAATTATGAAAGTCATAAATAAAATTAAAAGCACCGTTGCCTTCATTATATGCTTCTGTTTCAGCTTAGTGGTATCAACTAATTTACAGGCTCAGACCATTTCAGATTTTATGTTTGATACTTATTTAATTAAGGAAGGTATGTCACAAAGCTCTGTCATGTCAATTTATCAGGACAAAGTTGGATATATGTGGGTAGGAACACAATCTGGAGTAGATCGTTTTGATGGCTATAATTTTAAACAATATGCGCATGACCTAAAAAATGACAAGACGCGATCCATCGGTTGGGTACTAGATATTACAGAAGACAAAGAGGGTAATATTTGGACTGTAGATAATCAAGGTCATTTTTCTAAACTTGATAGAGCCACCGATCAATGGTTAAATTACACTTTGCCCTTTCGTGATTCTCTATTTAAAGTAAATGAATCTTTAAGATATAATTTTGGAACACCAAATAGCATTTATATAGACACTTTAACAAACCAAGCTTGGATAGGAACGAGTGGGCTAGGACTGGTATCTTATAATCTTACTACAAAAAAATTTACTCAATTTTTAGTGCATCCAGAAAATACAACTCAATATGGACCACAGGAAAGAGTAATGAAAGTGAAAGGTTTGTCAGCAGATAAATTGGTGGTTGCTACTAATAAAGGCGTACAATATTTTGATACTAAAAGAAATAAATTTTCTATTTTATTTAATTCAAAAGATTCCTTGTTTATAGTCATGCCCATTGATTTAAAAATTTTCGGTTCAAATATTTATGTTGCAAATCGCTTTGGAGCCTATATTTATAATACCCAAACGGGTGCGGTACAAACCTTTAAACATGAGAATGGTAACGACAACTCCATTGCATCAAATAATGTAAAATTTATTCATTATAGTAGCAAGAGTAATTATTTATGGCTGAGTATTATTGGAGAAGGGTTAGATATTATTAATCTTACGAATAATAAAATAGTACACTTAAATAAGTATAACGCTAATGACAATGGCATTACAGAATCTAATTATGATAATATTTTTGAAGACAAAGACCACAATGTATGGGTAGGAACATTCATATCAGGTTTATTAAAATATGATCCAGGTAAAAGAGTTTTTGGCTTAATGAGTAAAACTTTTCCAACTGATTTTAATTTGGGCATTAACTCTTCTTGGGGCATGATGGTTGACTCAAAAGGAATTATTTGGCTAGGAGAATATGAGACAGGAGGCGGTTTGCTTGCCATTGATAGAGTACATAAAACAAAAAAATCCTATTTAAAAAATGTAAATGGAACTAGGCTTCAGACTTGGAAAATTTGCGAAGATAGCAAAGGCAATATTTTTGCTTTAACCGGGAGCAATTCAAATGGCATTGACTTGGCATTATATTATAAAGCAAACAATAGCGATGAATTTAAAAAATTAGGCAATGCGAATGATTTATTGAATCAATTTTCTCAGTCTGTAAATTTTTCAAGTTTTATAAATAGCAAAAAGGAATTAATACTGGGTGGTCCAAAACCTATAATCTTGTCGGACTCTAATGGCAATAAAATTTTTAAGTTTCTTGATTTACCAAAAGGATTAGAAAAAGGATATTTTTCTGTACAACGTAAATCTAAAGATGAATTATATATTGTAAATGAAGATGGCATTTTTTTATTAAATGAGTCTAATAACAAAGTTATTGCTTTAACAAAAAATATGAAATTCCTCCCAAGTGAAGATAGTTATGCAGGGCCCACACTACAAGTAATTGATGACAAAATGGCTTTTCTAGCTTCTTTTGGTAATGGATTGGTTAAAGTAGATTTTGAAAAACAAACTAAAGTATTTTTAACTTTAAAAGATGGCATTCCTAATCTTTATTTATATGATATATTTGCCGGGAAGGATAATATTTTGTGGATTTCCTCTAATTATGGTATAATAAGATACAACCCTTATACTAATAAATTTAGATCTTTCGGGCCTGCAGAAGGCGTTCAGGGCTATGAGTTCAATACGAATAGCGCTTTTATGACTCCCAATAATGAAATATTTTTTAATGGAATATCTGGCTTAAATTATTTTTATTCAGAAGATATAAAAGTAGATACTTTACCACCTACTGTAATCATTCAAAAATTTTCTACTAAAGATTCAACATTTTATATTGAAGCTGCTCGTCCCAATACAACATTTGAAATAGAATATAAGAATAATAATTTATCATTTGATTTTATAGCATTTAATTTTAGAGACCCTTTAAAAAATCAATATGCATATAAGATGGAAGGATATGACGATGATTGGATTTATGCTGGCACCCGTCGTTTTGCTTCTTATACAAATTTAAGTGAAGGCAATTACACTTTCAGGGTAAAGGCTGCCAATAGCGATGGTATATGGAATGAAGTGGGGGCTAGTATGAGCATTAAAATATTACCACCTATGGGAAGAACCTGGTGGGCCTATTTAATTTATATTATTTTAATAGTTTGTTCTATTTATACTTATTCAAAATATCGCGAGAAAAAACAAATTAAAAAATTAGAAGACGAACGCAAGAATGGAGAATTAGCAGATGCAAAAGCGTTGCAAGAAAAACTACTTCCTAAACACAATCCAAAAATTGATCGTTTAGATATTGCTACTTATTTAAGAACGTCTACCGAAGTAGGTGGTGATTACTACGACTTTTTTGAACAACCTGATGGTTCCTTGTATGCGATTTGTGGTGATGCTACTGGACATGGAACACCTTCGGGTATGCTAGTGTCCATTACCAAAGCAGGTATTATTGGTCTTCCTCAAATGGAGCCAAATAAAATGTTAACTGCGCTTAATTCCGTCGTTAAAAAAGTGGACCTAGGCATTTTACGCATGAGTTTAAACGTAGCCTATTTAAAAGGAACTGAATTAGTATTAAGTTCTGCAGGTATGCCGCCTTACTTTATATATAGAGCTGCAAGTAATACCACCGAAGAAATAATGATATCAGGGGTTCCATTAGGAAGTTTTAATCAAGTCACTTTTGATCAAATTAAAACAACCTTTAAAGCCGGAGATATATTAGCCATTATCTCAGATGGATTAGCCGAAGCGCCTAATGCAACAGGAGAATTATTTGACTATCCTCGTATACAAAACATTATTAATGAAAATAGTAATATGAATTCACATGCATTAATTGAAAAGTTAATGAGTGAAGCTGATACATGGCTAGCAGGCAAGCATAATCCGGATGATATCACCATTGTAATCATAAAACATAATATATGATAAAAGACATATTTAGGTATAAATCGTTAAATTTAACAACCAAAAATGAAATAAGATTAAAAAAAACAATATGAAAAAACCAACAGTAGAACTCAAGTTGCCTATTCTCCCAAATATGGAGTTGATAGCAACACAAACTGCCGAAGTTATTGCTAGGCACATGAACTTAACCGATGATCAGAGTGGTGAAATTAGTATGGCTTTAATTGAAGCCTGTATTAATGCTTTTGAACATTCTAAAACAGACAGTAATGTTTTTATTCATTTCTTAATCGAAGAAGATTCTTTGGTCATGAAAGTTATAGATCAAGGCATTGGTTTTGATAAAACAAAAGTAGAAATTCCTAAAATTGAAAATAAAATTGGGAAGGATGAACGCAAAAGAGGATGGGGATTGCAATTGATCCAAGAATTAATGGACTCAGTTGAATTCGAATCTACTAGCGATGGAACAACTGTGACCATGAAGAAAAATATCAAACACTAAAATTTAAAACAAAAAATAATGAGCTCATTTATCAAAAGCACAAAAGAAGCAAACCAAATTGTCATCATTGAAACTGATGGCTATTTAAACAACGAAGGTGGCGAAGCGATATCAGCAATTTGCTATGAAAAAATAAAAGGCGGACAACATAAGTTTTTAATTAATATGGCAGGAACCAAAGTGGTAAACAGTATTGGCGTTTCTATTTTAATTGAAATCATCGAAAAATTACAAGAAGTAGATGGTAAAATTGGCTACTATAACTTAGCCCCAATTGTTGCTAAAACTTTCAATATTATGGGGCTTACTAAATATTCAACTGTATTTGCTACAGAAGAAGAAGCAGTAGGTGCATTGTAATGAACAAACAGTTTAATATAAATGAACTACAGCTTAAGTACCTTGAGCTAGAAACATTGTTAGATATTACCAATGAGTTAAACTCATTTGAAAATGTTTCTGTTTTATTGCAAGAAATACTTATTAAATCCTGTGCAGTTTTAAATGCATCCTCAGGTTTGATATTAATGCAGAATAACAATTCTGATTTATTTCAAATTGAAGCCGAATTTAATATAGATGTAGAGGCATTGAAGGGTATTATCTTTAATAAAAAGAAGGGCTTCTTTAATGAAGTGAATCAAAATAGAAAGCCATTAGCGGTTGAAATTTTAAATGATCCTTTCTTGTCAAGAACCAACTGCACTTTTGGTTTAATTGCACCACTACTTGATAAAAAGGATTTAGTGGGTGTAATAGTTTTGTTTGATAAGGAATCAAGGGCGGGTATTTCTTCTTTTGATGATTCGGATACCAATATGCTTTCTGCCATTGCTTCACAAGCGGGGGTTGCCTATAACAATATTAAATTAATGGAAAATATCAAAGAAGCTAAAACCTTCAATGATAACATTATGCAATCTATTGTTACA
>Ga0114980_10001876_pt1 | contig 14972 bp, 5 predicted proteins | sample S_140806_EF_Meta_FD_87018 | JGI IMG/M metagenome (GOLD analysis project Ga0114980, IMG submission 87018) | Freshwater microbial communities from Lake Simoncouche, Canada to study carbon cycling - S_140806_EF_MetaG | ecosystem: Environmental > Aquatic > Freshwater > Lake | place: Lake...
CAATATCTCACACATTCTAGAGGCCACGTGGGGTTTTGACTTGGGCTCTAAATCTGAACAGGCCAGGGTCGAGAAAAGAAAGGCGGAATTTGTATTGCCTTTTAAGGATAAAAAAGTTGACAAGTAATTTAAAAAAATAGCTGTGATCACTGTAGACGTCATTTTTTTGCAATCACTGAGGCATTTTTGTTTGAATGGTTGCCTACCACCACCGCAGCCGGCACAACAACATCAGGATCTAAAATGTCTGACTTGACGCAGGCCGCAAGAGTGGTAGAGCCTTCAAGAAGTGTTATTGTTCCGTCAGGGCACGGGGTGCAGGGAGCGTCGCCCGCGAATTGTGAGAATCGTCCCCTAGGACAAGGTAGACACTGTATTGAGGCAGGCACGCTGCTGTAGTAGCTTCCGGGTCCACATGAGCAAGTGAGAGGAAACACGCTTGGAATTGACACGGCCATTTTGTGAGAGCATGACTTGCATATTGAGTCGGCGAAATCTAGCGATGAGCCCTGCGGACAAGCTTCGCTTGGACAGGCGCCCGTTGTTGGTGTCATGTCAATCACTGCATTTTCATGATCTGCCTTAGTTAGATTGTCCACAGTTGCAGTGCATGTGCAAACTCTCGAGGCCTCTTTGGATGTGGATTGCAGTGGGCAATCATGACAGCGGCCGTTGCTTTCACGTGTCCCGGCTGGACACGGAAAACACATAGACAGAGCCCTAGGCGATTTAGCAGTCTCCTTAAAAAAACCTAGGGGACATGGGAAATCCAATTTGGAAACCTCAAGAACGCACGAAGAAGAAAATGAAACAAACCCAGGTCTACAGGAGCAATTTTCCAAAGATGCAGAGCCCATTGTGGCATAGCGAAACGGGCCACATCGTACTGGCTGTGTTTTTCCTCCAGTGCAATAGTAATTTTCCGGGCACACAGCACACCAACTGGCCAGCGGAGGTGCAGGGTACTGACCCTCACGACAAAACAATTCTGCCGCAGCCACTTGCGATGAATTTGCGTTTGGTTTCTTTATGGAAGATGAGGAGGAAGCTGTGTACTGCGAGAAAGCGACAGATGAGAGCAAGAATCTATTTCTTCTTCTGCTGTGGTTATTATTGGTCAACACCCACGTGAATTGCGCGCGTTCGGAAGGATCATCACCCGTCTTCAGCACATCTGACGAGGCCAGAGAATGCAAATAATTATTGTCGCCATTGGCGGTGGATGGGTGTCGATAATAAAAGCACGGGTCATATCTACCTTGTGAAACCAATGCAGCTGTGGAAAAGGGGCAAGGCCAACAAAGGCCTGCTCTGCTTTCTTCGCGAAGATTTCCTTTGCTGTCAAGCTGTCGCCTTTGGAGATGAGGGGGGTCAAATTCCACAGGCCACCACCGGACCCCATCTGACGCATTCCACGCAGAATAGTAGCCGGAGTAAGGAGCGTTTTTGGAAGGAGTAGGCAACAAAACAGAGCACGCCACGCATTTTGAAATGGTCGAAGCAGATGTTTTTACCTGCACTGAACCATGGACGCATACTGTAAGACAGTGATCATCCAAACCGCCTGCCGTTTTTTTTGAAGTATTTGTGGCAAGAACGTTGAGAAGTAGTTGACTTGAATAATAAGAAGAAGAAAATGGGACAAACATGCGAGTAGGCCATGTATCTGGCACAGAGTCTCCACTTTCAATAGCCGCTGCTACAAGCAAATCGTACATGGGACAAGTAAGGCAGCCTATGTTTTGAGTAACCCTACCCCCAGGACAAGGAGGAGCGTATGTGCCCTCCACGCAGCCCATTTCCAACGACGTTTTGCATGGAGCACACATCCCCGCTCCCTGCAGTATTGCTATTTGATATCCAGGGCCACATGATAATACCGGGCAAGAAATATAGGGTCTTCTTGAGCACTCCTCGCACGCTATTTTTGAGGGATCGTGAGCTAAAATGATTTCTTTATCAGAGAGAACTGTGCGATCCAAGATGTTCACTGTATGATAACCAGACATGCATTGAACTTTGCAAATTGAATCGCTTGTTGGAGCCATTGTGGCCTTTCCACTTAACAACAGTGTCTTTGTCGCAGTTTCGCAGAGCTTGCATGGGCTTACGGCGCAAGTCACGCTATAGCCTGCTGGGCATCTAGTCACAGTGTCCGCACACCGAATGCACGACATTTGAGGTCGAAGAAATATACTTGGATCTGGATTAGGGTAATAGTAATCTTTCAGGCAAGTATAAGAGCACTTTCCTCTGTTGGCAGCTGCTACATTGAGAACGCCGCCCATAACCGTCGCGGGACACGGTAGACAAATTTGCGCTAGAGACATTTCAGGACTACATTGGCTGCTTCCTATGTATGACTCCCCAGGCTGACATAAAGAAGCGGAGCATTTGCTGCATATTTCTCCTGTTTTAACAAAGCCTATATTGCAGCGCCACAAGCACACAGGGCGACCATCCAGATCAACGGTATTGTATGACCATATAGCAGCATTTTCGGGAACGTCACATATGGAGACACATCCGTCAGCTCTTCCTTGGCAGAGGGATGGTGATATATGGCAGGGGGGGCCACACCCATCACCCCACAGAGGCCTCCACAACCCCTCTGGGCATAATGAAGTGTTGCAAGGTGCACAAACAGAGTTCATGGCTGAAGTACCGGCGAGAGACTGCTGCGAAAACGAAGAATGAGGAAACAAATTTTTATCGGCAACTGTACCACCACCAGACCACCACAAATCATCTTGGCCTCCTGGACTGAGGAGTCTCCAGTAAAAAGCATATTCCTGAACCACAGCCTCATTGACGCCGAACTTGCAGCTAAAAAAACATATATCACGTCGATTTCCGCTTGCCCAAACAGAGAAAGGCGGCAATCCTGTGCAAGGAATATAGCGCAAAGTTGGAGTTTTTTCCAAGTTCAGAACCTCTACAGAGAATCCGGAAATACTTTGCAGCCACGCCACACACACATACGGCTTAATTCGTGTATCTCCAGGGCACGGATCTGTCCAAAATGGAATCATTATCGAGCTCTCACCGCAAGGGACGCACGCCACACACACATTTTCAGACGTATGCCCTCCATCTTTAACATAAAACCCTTGAGGACACGACAACACCCTCTTCTGCAAGCAGCGAATGGCGCCATAGGTTGAAGAGTAGGTGTCCCCCTCACACAACCTGCACTCATACGAAAACGTTTCCTGGATAATGATGGCCTTGAACGTGCCGGGTTTGCATAGCGGGTTATGGGCAGTGATTGGCTTGCACTTGACGGAAGACTGTGTAGGCGCAATGGTATTAACTGGGCATGGACGACAGGTGCCGCCGGGGTAACTTTCAGTTGGAAACTCCCAAAAATAATGAGGATCTGAGCAATTAAATTGAGCAGGCCAACCCATCAAACATATCCCCGTGTCACCTATAGGAAAATGAGGGACAAGTAAAATTGAACCTCCTCCTCCTCCTCCATTTTCGATCAATATAGGTGCTGTTGTGTGATTGTCATCAGGCCTAAGAACAAACACAGAAGAAAACGAAAACCCAGGTAAGTCTTCAGTGGCAGCTTCCTTTCTTGCCTGCTCCCATCCATTTTGTTTTGTGTTGTAGCCAAGCTGCAGCGCCCCATAACGGCAAGTGCAAGGCTCGCCTGGCAAAGCTACCTGGGAGCACAAAGACCATATTCCAGGATGGTTCAGGACGGCTATTCCTTGAGGGTCGAACGGCTTGGAAGTTACCCTACTCTGAAAAGACCAAAGCCTTCCGAGTAAATCGCTTTTTAACCAAATATCTGGCGGAGGTATAGCGAGATTGTCGCCAGTTCCTGTCAGCAAAATAGCAGCATTGCTGACAATATCCAGGTCCTCATCTACCAAAGACGCGTAGCTGTTTTGGTTTACTATATTTTGTGCTTCGTGAAGTGTTAGGGAACCCCCCTGCAGAGTACTTGAGAGTGTCCCCCGCATTTTCCCGCACGGGCTATACATTGCGGATAAGAAGTCGTCCCACCAAAGGGTGAGTGGGCACTCAGTGCAATCTCCGTACGGCCCCACGTATTCTCCAGATGGACACACAGAGCATCCCTCCGCGCCAGTCATAGAATACGTATGGGGAGGACACGGGACGCAAGCTTGAGCAGTCAGCGTTTTTGTTTTATAAAAATTAGGAGCACATTCACAAGACCTAGAAAAAATCACCTTGATTGAAAAGACGTCCAGAAGAAACAGAAGATTATCCTCATCGCCACCACCGGCGTGGTTCCTCCTGGGTATTTTCAAACTTGCTGCTGTGGGGGAAATAATGATATTATTGGCTGCGCTGGTAATCTCATCATCATCATCATTACCATAATTGTTTGCACTAGCTACAGTGAAACCGTCGCGGTAGTCAGAAACAAGAGCTATATCACCACCTATGATACACACAGTAGTCTTTCCATTTATCCATCGAGATATCCAGGGCTGAATTAGCGACGATGCCGTTGAATTATCTCTAAAAATTCTGGATAATAAAATCGACCTATGTGAGGGAGGTCGGCCAACGACGTGCCATATAGAGTAAAGGACCTCCTCATTCTCGCCGCCTTGAACCAAGCACACAACACCGTGTCCACTTTCGTGTGGAGTCACAAATACAAGACCCGGCCATGAAACATTTTGAATGTGCACAGGCTGCGGGGGATCATTGGCTGTGAATAAGAACAACCACAAGCCGCCATTTTCTGCATCCACCACATAAAGCCCCTCATCGCTGACCCAACACAAACTAAGAGGCATAATATTATTATTATTCTTTGATGATTTTGAAATTAAGATTTTCATTTGACCGCCAGCATCAGATACATAGGCTATGAGCCCCTCTAAAGTATCTGCAATGAACAAGCGGGCTGCATCCCCAGAGAGAGCCATTGCATTCAAAGTTTTCATTCCGATATAGGTCATATCCACAGACACGATGGACCCTTCTCCGTGAAATATAGTCAGGTGACCGCGATCATTTCCGAGAAATATCGTCCCGTTGGGGCAAACCGCCATGGACGCCAAACGGCTGTCGCCTAAATTTTTAAAATCAGCCACCGTGTATACCATAAAAGCTGAAGAAGTCGGGGGCGACAAGCACGAGCTGAGGCCGTCAGGCGAACAAGTTTCAGGGGGGCATTGAACGGAACAATATGTTGCACCTTGAATTGATGTCATATTGGGGGGGCAAGGTAAACACGGTTGATCCAAAGAAGGACTATAATAATTATCTGAGCAGATTTGGCACGGATCTTGCTCAGTGGTAGTAGTAGTAGTGGGTTCATATCCAGGTGGACATGATTTGCAGATCCAAGCATCAGCGTCAACGGCTAGGCATGCTGCAAGGCATTTAGAGCCTGACGTTGATTGAAGCGGGTGAGTATCATTGCAAGCTGAACAGACAACTGAGCCCAGAAAAGGTGCTATAGCCCCTGGGCCACACCTGCTGCATGCAAGCGAACTCATTGCCATAGGCAAAGGATTGTAGGTTCCCACCGGGCACGGTATCCACGTTGCCAAAGACATGTCAACGTAGCCGCCGGGAGGAGATGGGGCGCAAATATTTTCTTGGGCCATCCACACGTATCCCAAGTCACAGATGCCGCTTGATTGCCATGGAAAATTACAGCTGTTGTTGATGTTGTTGTTGTCAATGCTTGAATTACCACTACGATCACGACGACCACCACCACCACTGTATACATCAATAAAGCGGGAATTAAGCGCGTCTACCCCCACCACACACATGAATGGGGCATCCAGCGCATCACAAACTCGCCACAAAAGCCTGCTGATAACAACGAAACCAAAATCGTCGCCGCCAGTCCACTCGAGTATGTGTTTTTTGTATATATTAGTCGTTTTTTTGAGCTGCCGGTTATTTCCAGCAGTCGACCCCACAGCCATTATCCAAAGCGCGCCATCCGCATCCACAAGATATGCTGTATAGGTGGGGGCGCCATCAACGCCATTTGCGGTAGTTTGAAGAAGACACGCGGTGAATTCTCCATGAATTTCTGGATTAGCGGCGGAATTGTTATTATCCGGGTAAAATAGAGAACTGGACGAGTTTAATGATATGATGGTGTATGTTTTCCACAGCAAAGAAGAACCAAACATGACCTTTTCACCGTCACCATCGTCGTTTCTGCCCAAAATTAAGTTTGCAGAAAACGGCGCCAAAACCAAGATAGCAATCTCCTTGAAACCATCTTCTTCCTCACTGTATAGGTTATTAGACATAGTGCCCCGTGGAACAGCGGATATTGATAAGTCAAATGTGCGGGGGTCCACCGAGCATATTTCGCTCACAGCCCAGCTGTCAGCCAAAAGCAGACTTGTTTTGGTAGGAGACGAGTCCAGCAAACCTATAAAAAAACGGCCTTCGTCCATCAAAGAAGAGATAGCAGAAAGCGACATAAACCTAGCAAACATAAGGGGGCCGTTTCGCCTTCCCTGCTCAGCGCAGCTTCCTGCTATAGCGCGAACTTTTAGTCCACTTTTTGTAGATACCGCGAGCACACATCTCTCCGTTGCAACATACAAGCACTCCCCTTTCAGCGGAAAACTTAAACTTTTGGCCCCACTAGCTCCTGTTACTGCTTCAGGGGCAGCTGGACTTGACGGACCAGTGCTACTATTATAGTTGCCAATGATGAATAGCGGCCTGGAAACCCACGTATCCATATAATTTGGTATCCCTCCCCCCACTATATATGCGGTCACATTATAATTATTATTATTATGAGTGCCAGGCGCTAATGTTGCAGTGAACCAAGGACTATAATAGCATGTAGCTATAGCAGGAAACAATAACAATAAAAATAAAAATGACAGCATTGGCAAGCACAAAAACATATATCCTCGCATGACCAACCACCCAACCAACCACAAATAACACTAATTAAAAGGCCAAAATATTTCTTTTTTATAGTTGTTCACACAAGAGCTTGCAATCCACTGACAGCAGACCGAAAGACGTGACAATACGCATTGTGAAAGGCTTTGGCGAAGTGCTGGACGTCTTCCTTTTTTTCCTGAAAGGCTTCCACTATATCAGACATGGGCAGCTTGCTTTCGGGGTCTATTTCATCCATTCTTTGTCGCGCAAAAGTCTTGATCAATATATCAAGCTTGTATATTGTCCATAAATCGTAGAGAAAGGACGCAAATCTGCTGTTTACCGCAAATGGCTGGGCGCCCCTTCCCTTTCCCTTTATTATAACGCAGGGGATGGCAGTTTTTCTTGAAATGGCACAGTTTGCTATTGTTAGCTGGAGGTCAGACGGGGGTAAATTACTTTCAGCGACGTGCTGCCACACAATGTGCAGGGCTGATAGCGGGGAAGTCTTAAGTTCTTGCTCTTTTTGTTCCAAATCGCGTATTGCTCCTTGCACTGTGTGGACTTGCTGTGACATCTGAACGGCCCACTCAACCCCTTGCTCCTTGCGGGCCAGCATAAATTTTTTGTAGGTGCCTGGATATGCTATGCTGTCCAATATTCTGAACTGAATATAGCCCTCAAAATCAGTTACCGTGACTGCAGGAGCAGGGATTATCACTGATTCTCTCTCCCCTCCTCCTCCTCCCCCGGCAAACATCTACAGTTTTTGTGCTAACATAGCAACTTGACATTATGTACCCTGGGTCGTTTTTTTTTTTACTGGAGAGAGGAAGTACTCGAGTATTGAGATCCTCGACGCACATTGTTTTTTTCTGGTATGCCAAAGGATACAAAGAATGAGGTCGCCACCCACGGCGCTCCCTTGTAAATTGTTATTTTAGCTTTTTTGAAAAAGCCCTCCTTCGCCGCCGACGTTTTATCGGAGGAGGGCATCCACTCTTCAAAAAAATATTAAAATGGTATTATTAATATACCAACGTTGCGTGGCTCAAAAATTTAATTTTAGATTTCCTCTTATATATTGATTGAAAGAAAAGCAGCACAATTAATTGACGCTGGGAATGTCCGCCATGGGCGAGGCGAGCCAACCCCATCATTGTTTATCGAGAAAGGTACACCGACGCTCGGACATTGCGAGGGGTCTCTTGAGAGTCGAAGGTCGCTTCATACCAGAATCACAATTCGCAGCGCCCCATTTCTGCGTAGCATTTGAACTTTTGGACAAAACAGCGTTACCACAGCTCGCGCAAAAAGCTATTTGGGCTATCAACAATGCCGTATCATGCATTGAGAAAGGAGAAGAAGGGGCATACATACAGGGTTTGAATGGACTCAAATGTTTCAAAGGCAAAAAAGGGGAAAAATACTCGATCATCCAAGATGAAGCATGCAACGGTGAAGTGGGCGCTGATCTCACTTTTACTCAACAACAAGCGAGGGAGGACGGGAGCAGCGTAGTGCTGAAAGAAGTCGATATACAGATAAGAATTCACGAGGCAAAGACCATGAAGCCTGCTAATGGAGTCGACGAAGAAGAAAAGGAAATTACGGAGCATTATCTATTTTTATTGGTATCATCACCATTAGCCTTTTCGTTGAGAAAAGCTGTATACAATACTCTTCAGCTGAAATTTAGGGGGATTGACGCACAATATGCCGACGCGAGGAGAACAGCATGGAACACGCTAGCGACTCATGTACGGCAGGGATTGACAGTGGAGGGACACGGTAGACAGTATACGGATTTGGAGGTTTTTCGGGCTCATGATACAAGCAGGGTGGACTGGATCAACATTTCAAGCTCGCATTCCTTTACTAGGCTGTTTAGCGTTCAGACATCAGTGGACTGGGTGAGAAACCATTTTTTCGCAAAGCATGGGTGGTGTGACGTGGTGACTATTGAAGGGTTTGGAGAGCTTGAAAAAATCAGGGAGTGCGTTGATCCCACACACATTTCAGGCTGTATGAGATACGACGAAGATGTTGAAAAGGCAATGGCAAAAACGCAAAGGAAAAAGAAGAGAAAGGCAGCCCCATCCAGCAAGCGAAGTATGTCTTCCGTTCTTTTGGGAGTTGATGGCGGGGGGGGAGATCAGGACGAGGACGCTATTGGTGAAGGTAATGCAGATGAAGAGGTAACTGTTTTAGTACCATTTGGATACCAGGCCAGGGAAGGTGGCGAAAGAGGTTATCCAAGGTGCAGCATTGCGATGAAAGTGATGGTGCCTTTACATTTGGAAGCACAAATTTCCCTCTTTCAATTTTATACCCACACACACTCGTTTCCAGCATCTGTGACACTTGACATTTTGAAGAAATCGCTGGGCATAGACCTAATGAACAGCAATGACGGTGTTATTGAAGGTGGCAGTAGCTTGGATGACGAAAATGAAGAGTTGCTCTCATTAGGCGAAAGTCAAAGTATTGTCTGTGGAAATGATTTTACCCTGGACAGACCCATGTTATCCAACGGAGATGCGTCGTGGGCAGTGAAGTGCGAAAAAAATATTATAGGTATTAGAGGGGACAGGGACGTTCAGAGGATTGGATATCTGAAGGGTTTTTTGAGGCTTGGATTTGGCTTGGCACTTACGCGCTCAATGGGAAGCGACGTTTACACAAACGAAAGAGTGGCTCAATACGGGAAATTCATAGAGCACGCATCTGGGTCTATCTCTGCTCATGAATGCAGAGAAACGTTTAAAAAGCTGATGGAAGTGGAAGGGGGAGGAAAAAGACTGGGATGTGGAACGCACGAAGCTTTGAGACTTCTGAACCACACAATCACCTCTTGCAATTCTATGGCGTGGAATCTTCGGCCAGACAACATTTTTCTTCTCATGCAAATGTTGGTGTCAGACATAATGCTATGTCTAAATTATCACGGGTCTGTTATTGGAGGAGCGTGTAATGGAATAGGGGCTACAATAGTTGTTAGGGATGGGGGCGGAAGTTATCGTAGATTATTCAAAGACCCTTCCAGCTCAGAAATGGGCGGCACAATTGGTCAAATTTACAGTAAGCGTAACGGGTCAGGTGCCGACACGTGCATCAGCATTTACAAGTCAGTTACTGGGATAGGTGTATACGACAATCGATTCAAGTTAAGCAAGGAACTCATTTGTGAGCTGAAAAGAAGTTCGGAACTCGGATTAATGCAAGAGGTATGCAACACAACAGAATATTTGGGAACGGAAACAGTTCAAACTCACAGTGTCACTGAAACTATGGGTCGCAAGTATTCGACTGAATTGAAGGCTGCCAATGACCCACAATCTCAAAATTGTATGCAGGCTATTACCTGGCTTATACCAAGAAACACAACCTCGAACGACGTAAATATCTTCAAGACAACTAGGGAAAATGAAAAAACAAAGGCCAGAATTCCCGTTGAGTACAGACAGGTGGTATATGGATTTTGGGTGTTATGCAGTAACAGCGTAGGAAATTTGTCAAGAGAGCGTTTTCGTACATTAGTAACAGTTTCCAGGAGCGTCTCTGCGGCGGCAGATTCGCTTGATCCCAACGATGCCGAAAAAAAGAAAAAGGCTGCAGAAAGACGTGCTGCCAATCCCGCCATCGCTAAAAGAGACAAAAGAAATGGAGTGCAAGATTCATCATCTGCAGCAGACGACGCATATTCCGCAAGGGTAATTGCTGAAGCCAGACCAATATTTTTCTCAAGTATGTGTACTACTGTTGTGGCTGGATTTATGCAATGGACTGGAATGCTCGGGAAGCTTCCAAGTTCTCCAGTTTTAGAGGCAATCATTCAGGTATTTTATGCTCAATTGAAATTGAGCAAAGATATTATCAACCCGGATATGTTTAATCAGGGGGAGAGGCCCAGATGCTTACAAATTTCAAAAGCAAGAGGCGTGGCAAGCTCTCTATTGGCAACCTCAATTCAGGAAACCATTGACGCTGGAAGACTTAAAAAGGGCCATCAGCATGCTATTGAGGGGGCTTCCCTTAGAATGATGACTGAAAGCACATCCCCTGCCATAGCACCGTGGATAATGGGCGACACGATGGAGCATATGCTGCGGCTTGACTTTTTTATTCTAATGCAGTTATTTTGCAAAAAATTAGGAGTCCCAGACCATACCACGCTGCAAGATTTGAAAACGTGGCTTCGAACGGGCGACGCTGCGCATTGTCCTACACTTCAAACTTGGATACAAGATATTACGAATGGCGAGAAGCTGGTTAACAGAGCCCCACTGGACAAGCGGGGCGGAAACCTCACAGAGCTAGGAAGTTGCATGTACATCACCCACCCGAGCCTAGGTTGCATTGTCCAAGACCCTGGGATGTCATTCGATTCTATGGTTTGCGAGTCTGTTGGAGTAGCGTTATTCAAGCAATTCAGCTTTGTTTTGGCAGAGGATTGCCAGATCCATGAAAATGGAAGTGGGGGAGAAATTATAAAGACTATGATGATTTGCAATGCCAATCAGCAATTTGCGTGGCCTTCAATGTTTGGAGATATAGACAGTTTGCCAAATTTTTGGATGAACAAGGTTCCTGGAAATTCCAATTATATGGAAAATTTAGAGCTAAGTCCAATTCGCGTAGTCATGACTGAGGCACGTAGAGCCTCCGTTTGCGTGGACATTCGCTGGTTGTTGCTAGTATCGAGCCTGTGCGGAAACCAACCATCCCAGGCAAGCAGGCATCTTGTGGTTGGTCAGTGGATTCAGCAATTTTACTACAATTGTGTCCCAGACAGGATGATCAATTCCAAGGAATTGTTTATTGGACTACCCTCACCCGTGATGCACCATGGACTGATATGCCCTCCTGTCGTTTCGTCTGGAAAAAGGCTTCTTAGTCGGCCTATTTTGCTACCCGCCGCATCTTCATTTGTTTCTGTGGTGGGTACCCAGGCGCCCATATCATCGGGAATGATAGAGGACCTGGGACCTGCAGCGCCTAGATATCAACTTGCAAAAATTCTTAATATAGAAGAAAGGAGGCTTCCTACCAACTGTGTGAGATACAGCCTGCCGCATGCTCAATGGACTCCAGTTCGCATTGATTCTGATGGATCCTTTGGATCTGTGAAAACGAGCAACAATGGCGTGTTTTGGCTGCTTAGATCTAACCAAGCTGTGCCGGTGAATATAACGGCCCCACACCAAATCATAACAAATGAGGGTAGCGACAACGACGAAGCCGCGCCATTATCATTTCTGGACGGGAGGGTCAACATAGACATACGACCGCTATGCATTTTTGACAGGCCTGGGGTGCTGATACATCATAACAACGAATGGACAGGTATAGTTACGAAGTATGATGAGATATGCGGGCAATACAACATTTTGAAATCAAACGGAGACAACACGACATTAGACCCCTATAAAACCGAAGATGCTGCTGTAAAGATTGGATCTACCGTTTACGTCAAGATATCAGCGTTTCAGGAATGGAAAAATGAAGCATCATTCTACACTCAAACTGGGAGACAAGGTGAAATAAAAGGTGCTGATGTGCAGCCGGATGATGTACTAGTTTGCACGCTAAATGTTCCAATGGACGAGGATATGACCGAAGGTACTGTGGTTGTCCTATTTAAGCAACATACAGAAACAGGAACAACGTCCATCGCATTCTTCGGTAGCTCACAAATTGGAAATGATCGCGCGGCATATGCTGTTGGACAGTCAGTGAACGTTCACGTTTCTCATATAAGTGTTAGCAGCCCTCCGCAAGGTGTGAAAACCTTTGTGAGTGCCTACACCAAATTTTTTTGAGAATAAAACTTTGATGAAAAAAGACTCTGATTGCAGATATAAAAGTTTATTTGAGAGACAGACCGCATGGAATATGCAGGTCTAAAAATTTATTTTAGAGACCAGCCGCATAATATATAGCACCTGCCGCGCGCACAAAACATATACGCGAGTACATGAACCCTTGTGGCCTGAATAGCAACTTATTTTTCACGTCACCCACCCACCTTAACACATTTGTCAACATCATGACATCACCACAGTCCATACCAGCCTCCTCTTCTTCCAGTAGGGATGACAGTGGCGATGATATTCTAGGAAATGCCATCCAAGTATGGGCTGAACAGAGTAGAGAAATGGGGTTTGAAAGAGAGGCAGAGTCAGTTGCACAAATGTCCATTGTAGCCCACCAGTCAAGCCACATGCTCGCATGTCACAGTATAAGAGCCAATCAAATGTGCAGAAACGTGATTTGTGATACTGAACTTGAAAGTCAATTGATGCGAGACTTAACGCCACTGCTGATAAACGGATGCTGTTATAAATTATACAACCGAATATTATGCATGCTGCAAGGGTTAAAACCCACGGATGTGGAAGACAAGTTGAAACTTTCAAGGGTAATTTCTTTTTTAAATTCCGATAGGGAGTTTATGAGAGTGATCAAAGCGCACCAAAATATAGAGGACGTGTATCAGACATTCCATATCTTGATCTCAAGGTTAAAACAAGCACACGTCACAGAAACGCTCGGAGAACGACACCCACAGCAAACAAACGCCCACGAAACCAATTCAACCAGACCAGGCAAGGCCAAAACAAAAAATAGCGAGATAACGTCAATGTTATATTATTATTATCCTTGCGGCGGATGCAAATTTCACTATACCATGGCCCCACTCTGAATACCCTCGTCGGTGATATAAAAAGAAAGAAAATAAACAATCGCTTTTTTGAAATATAAGAACAAATAGCCAACAAACCAAGGGTATGTCGCTCCGAGCTATGACGAGATATGGGGGCATCAACGTCGGTAAAAACAAGGATCAGGTCATAATGAAACAAATATACGAGATCATATCCAATGAAGGACGGGGCTTTTTACTGCCAGTGGGTTATCCTGGCTGCAGTCATGAATGGAATCAGCTAGATTCTGGCTTCTGCGTATGTGACTGGTGTGGAAAAGAGCACAATTGTTATAAAGGAGAGTGTCCAGAAATCACAACGCTCCATTTAGAAAAAGTATGCAGTATCACTGGATGCGTAATTGCAGAAGGAGAGTTAATGGCAGAGAGAAGTGCAAGTGAAAGAACAGCAGAGCCGTGTAGCCACCACCGCATACAACAGGGGCAAACCCATCAACATCAAGCTAATCATGCGAAAATGCAGGTTGGTGGGGGAGGTCCTAATAAAGTTCTGGTTTTGTTTGGCGGTGGTAGCAAACTCAGAGAAACGGTGGAGTGTACTGTGAGAGAAATATTAGACTCTGATAAAACCAAACAATGTATGATGCAAGAAAAAAAACGCTATGACACAAAAATTTCAGCTCTATTTTCTAAAGCCCTACGCGAAGCATCACACGACCACCGATGCACGAGACCCAATATGATTTTAATTTATTCTCAAGTAGAGTACCATTGCCGAAAAAATAGAAGATATTCAATGAGACTGGGAATCAACGTGGAGAATGTGATTGACAGCTGCACCGAAAGCATCACGAGTTTACTTATATTGTTTGGAGGTATGCGTGTTACCAAGCAAATGCAAAACTCGGCCAGATGCAGGGAATTCATATGCAGCCTACTGTACTTAATGAGAATGGGAATCACATATCAAAATAGGCAGCTTTTACCAAAAATGGAAATATTAAATCAGCTGCTGCCACTTCAAGTATTGTTACCGGTTGTGTTCAAAATTAGAGCCAAAAGCATCACCGAAGGTGAAAATATAATAAAACTTGACATTCGGCAAATGCCGCTGATTTGACGTCAGCGCATTCTACACACACACACACACACACACATGTCGCGCACGAAACACATGCATGTCGCGCACAAAACACACGCGGCCATGTCATCATACCACAAGAAAGGTTTAGAGTCAGAGAATTGAATTAAATTTTCGCTTTCTGGTGGCTGAAAATGAAGTCGAGCGTGTGATCATTATGCGCTGCTTATGATCGAGAATTTTTACCAGTAATTCTGTCGATCCTTGAGCTGTGTTTTTTGCTATGCATACTGAGTCAATTCTGGATGGGCTTATAGACTTGACAAAAAGCAGATCGTCCAAATCAACCTCAAAAAC
>Ga0114980_10001880_pt1 | contig 14964 bp, 20 predicted proteins | sample S_140806_EF_Meta_FD_87018 | JGI IMG/M metagenome (GOLD analysis project Ga0114980, IMG submission 87018) | Freshwater microbial communities from Lake Simoncouche, Canada to study carbon cycling - S_140806_EF_MetaG | ecosystem: Environmental > Aquatic > Freshwater > Lake | place: Lake...
CAAAAAAAAAGCCCGCTACGCCGAAGCGTAGCGGGCGAAGCGAGCGAAGCGAATCAGAGAATCTCTGACAGTGGGTTGTTGTACAGCGGCACAGCGTAGCCAAGCCCGTGGCGCACATCGCGCCATTCGGTATCGGTATCGCCGTTCAAGTAATTCTCTCGGGCAAGGTGATTCGCGACCACCTTGGAATTCTTGCCCGTCAGGACAATCAGAGTCCCGTATTGGTTATGCACGACTTTGGCCGTAACAGTGGGCCAGACTTTATTGATCATTTCGATTCGCATTGTATTCTCCAGTAAGACAAGATGGACACATCGACAGGATTGACGATGTGTCCGGTGGGTTTAGCCGAGCATTGCCAGCGTGTTGAGTAGCAGAGTGTCGGCATCCTCAGTGCCCGCTTTGCCGAGTTCCTTAACTCTAGAGATGATCTTGTCGACCATCATTTTTCTCGTAGCCTTTTCGACTTCCAGCGAATCCGCATTGCGACGATCGACCTCTTTCGCCAGTTTCTGAGCTTGAGCAATCGACTTAGAGTCAGCCTTGCGAAGCAACGCATCACGCATATCGACCAATTCGCCATCGCTGACAGTCGCCAGCTTTGCGATTTCATCAGCCCGCTTTGCCGCCTTACGAACCGCATCAGGACTAACAGACACAGGCTTTTTCCATGCTACAGCGACGCCCGTCTCAGGGTCTTTTACTGTGAACAGCTTCGCCATGCGAGTACAAGTTCGCTCAAACATTTTCTGCGCCGCGTCATCAGTGCGGCCCTTGTCGATCACGCCCGCCTTGTAGAAGTCCCGAACAATCATGAATTGATCGTAAGGCAAATCTTTGACAATATCGAACATATTGCCCGCCAGAGTATCAAGCAATTCCTCCCCGCGTTCGAGCATTTTCTCAGCCGCAAGGGTTTCTTCGCCAATGCAGAAGATCGTATCCTGCAACTCGACAGCAGGACGATCGCCAATCATCGAAACGACAGCGACAGCGACAGCAGATGTCGCAACAGTGTTAACAGAAGCCATGATCTTTTCTCCAATAAAGAGGGTTGACATGATTGTCGCGGACATATCGACAACGTGTCGATGTATCCGCAGGGGTCAGTGATCGCTTTCCCCATGTATGTATAATACCATTGTGATATCTTTTAGGGTAATTTTCCACAGAGGTTGAATGACAATGGATTCTAATCGCAGTGGACAAAACGCCCTAAAAAAATTCGATCCTAAGCCTCATCGTAGATCGGTGGTTCATCAAACACTCAGCCTCATCCTAGACTAGCGGGTTTTAAAAAACGACAAGCCGCGAACACCACCCGTAGTGCACCCCCCAAATTGTGGTCTGCAAGCAACCCCAGACAATACACAGTGTTCTGCACAAACGATTAGCAAAAATTAAAATCGCCCCCATAAAAATAAATTTGGCTAGGGTTTACCCCACCCCCCTCAATATAGGAACACCCCCCGTCAAGGTACCCGAGCGGGCAAGGCGGGCATAGATATTTTTCGGGCAAGGCGGGCATAGATATTTTTCGGGCAAGGCGGGTGGGGTATATATTTTTCGGGCAAAGCGGGTGGGGTATATATTTTTCGGGCAAAGCGGGTGGGGTATATATTTTTGCAAACAAGACGGGTTGTTGACTGAGGTTTTAAGTTTGTGTTACATTCCGTCCATCCACATGGAGTGCCTTTTTCCTCTATGACACTACGAATCACACCTGAAAAAACTGTACCTTATCCGGAAAGCTTTGAGCCGGAGGGGGCAACGACCCTACGCGAGAACATGCAGATCGCGGCTAACACCGCCGCTGTGCTAAAAGGATTGGGTGCACAAATTGACGAAGATGACATTGCGCTGCAAGACGCGGACAAAGTGTTTAAGGACTTTGCAACTCTAGCGGAGCAGCAGTACAACGCCGCTATGCAAGACCCCCCGCCTAAAAATAAGGGTGGTCGGCCAAAAAAACCCAACCCGTTTTCTTTGACAATTGACAAGAATCCAGTATCACTGGAGCGCCCGTCTGTTGCTGCCCGTATTGGCACAATGCTCAATGAGTACAACAATCAGTTTGTTGCAGACGCCGCGCAGATGCGCTTAGTGGTTACGAACAAGCTGCTCGACTTGGCCAGTTGCGGAGACCCAAGGATTGAAATTAAGGCCGCAGAGATGTTGGGTAAGATTTCAGATGTGGGTTTGTTTTCGGAGAAGACAGAGATTACGGTCACCTATAACAAAGTGTCGGACTTGGACGAAGCAATTAAGGATAAGATCAGAAAGATGATGCGGCTGCATGCCGTGGATGTTCCTTCGGTTGAGATTGATGTGACCGCTGCGTTTGGTAGGCCAGAGATACTAGAGCCCGACGAGGGGTTAGAAACAGTAGAACCAGATGAGGAACCAAATGACAACGCAAGCGTCTGATGTTTTAGATCCAGAGTTCAAAGCTTTGCTGGCGCAGTTGGGGAAACTGCCCGATTCGCAGAAAATGATTATTTTGCAGGACTTAGAGCGTCGTGAGCAGATGCTAGAAAAGGAACTTGCTCAAAATACGTTCATGGGGTTTGTAAATAAGTGTTGGCCGGAGTTTATCGGCGGGCGTCACCACAAGATTATGGCCAATGCGTTCGAGCGAGTGGTAAACGGGGAGTGTAAAAGGCTGATTATTAACATGCCACCCCGTCATACAAAGTCGGAGTTTGCGTCTTACCTGCTACCAGCGTGGTTTTTAGGTAAATACCCCAACAAGAAGGTGATTCAAAGCTCAAATACGGGTGAGTTGGCCGTTGGCTTTGGTCGAAAAGTGCGAAATTTGGTTGATTCAGAGACTTATAAGGGGATTTTTCCGAATTTGGAGCTTCAGCAGGACTCAAAAGCCGCCGGAAGGTGGAATACGAGCAAAGGCGGCGATTATTTTGCGATTGGTGTGGGCGGTACGGTCACTGGGAAGGGTGCAAACCTGCTGATTATTGATGATCCGCACTCGGAACAGGAAGCTGCGCTTGCTGCGTCGAATCCAGATGTGTTTGATAAGGTGACGGAGTGGTATACGTCAGGCCCGCGCCAGCGTTTGCAGCCGGGCGGGGCAATTGTGATCGTTATGACACGCTGGGCGCAGCGGGATTTAACGGGTCAGGTGCTTAAAGCGGCAGCAGCGCGGGGCGGGGAGCAGTGGGAAGTGATTGAGTTTCCCGCCATCATGCCCTCGGGTAAACCCCTATGGCCAGAGTTTTGGGAGTTGTCGGAGTTAGAAGCGCTTCGGCAGGAGTTGCCCAATTCCAAGTGGCAGGCGCAGTATCAGCAGAACCCCGTGGGTAATGAGTCGGCGATTGTGAAACGGGATTGGTGGAAGTGGTGGGATACCGAGAATCCGCCGAAATGTGATTACATTTTGCAGGCTTGGGACACGGCGTTTGAGAAAACTCAGCGGGCTGACTATTCGGCGGGCACGACGTGGGGGGTGTTTATTAATGATGAGGACAACTCAACGCCAAACATCATATTGTTGAACACGTACAAGAAACGGGTTGAGTGGGTTGAGCTTAAGCGGGATGTGCTTGCAGAGTACCGCGAGTGGGAACCGGACAGCGTGTTGATTGAGAAAAAGGCAACAGGTGCGCCGTTGATTTATGAGTTACGGGCGATGGGGATTCCGGTGCAAGAGTACACGCCCAGTAGGGGCCAAGACAAAATTGCCCGTTTAAATTCGGTCTCGGACATAATTGCGTCTGGAAAAGTATGGCTACCGCGCACACAGTGGGCTGAAGAATTGGTTGACGAAGTGGGTTCGTTCCCATCAGGTGAACACGACGACTTGGTTGACTCCATGACACTTGCGCTGATGCGGTTCCGTCAAGGCGGGTTTCTCCGATTGCCGTCGGATGAGCCAGATGAGATTACATATTTTCGCAGCAAGAAAGCTGCGTTTTACTAAGGATTAGTATGGCAACAAGTAGTATGTTCCCCGCAATTGGCGGTGCACCGTTGGGTTTGAGTGCGTTGATGCAACCGGAGGACTTTGAAGAAGGGCCGGGTATTGAGATCGAGATCGAGAATCCAGAAGGCGTGCGGATTGGCATGGATGGCATAGCGATTGACTTGATGCCAGATGCAGACGAAGAAGAGTTTGATACTAACTTAGCCGAAGAGATGGATGACGGTGAGCTGCAGAAAGTAGCAAGTGATTTGCTTGAGATGGTGGATGCGGATATCGCCAGCCGCAAGGACTGGGTGGATATGTATGTCAAGGGTCTTGATGTGCTGGGGATGAAGTATGAAGAAAGAACAGAGCCGTGGTTAGGTGCGTGCGGCGTTTTCTCTACTGTCCTTACCGAAGCTGCCATTAAATTCCAGAGCGAGACAATTATTGAAACATTCCCGGCTGCTGGCCCGGTTAAAACCGAGATTATTGGTGCGATTGATAAGTTGAAAGAGGAAGCTGCGGAGCGTGTTAGAGATGACATGAACTACCAGCTTACAGAGGTGATGCAAGAGTATCGGCCTGAACATGAACGGATGCTGTACAACTTGGGGTTAGCGGGCAGCGCGTTTAAGAAGGTGTACTTTGACCCGTCGTTGGATCGTCAGGTGGCGATGTTTATCCCCGCCGAGGACATCGTGATTCCGTATGGTGCGTCGAGTGCTAACACGGCAGAACGACTTACGCACGTTATGCGTAAGACTCAGAACGAAGTTAAGAAGCTGCAGGTTGCAGGGTTTTACCGGGATGTTGAACTAGGCGAACCTGTAACTATTCATACGGACGTAGAAAAGAAGAAAGCTGAAGATCAGGGTTACTCGTTAACAGACGATGATAGGTTTCAGGTTCTTGAGATTCACGTTGATTACGATTTAGCGGGGTATGAGGACGAGGATGGCATCGCCCGTCCGTACGTCATTACGATAGAACGTGGCACAACTAAGATACTAGCTATTCGTCGTAATTGGGAAGAAGATGACAAGCGTAAGTTAAAAAGACAGCATTTTGTGCAGTATACGTACGTGCCGGGCTTTGGCGCGTATGGGTTAGGGTTGATACATTTGATTGGTGGCTACGCCCGTGCGGGTACGTCCCTTATCAGACAACTAATTGACGCGGGCACGTTGGCTAACTTGCCCGGCGGGCTGAAAGCACGGGGCTTGCGGATCAAAGGTGACGATACCCCGATCACGCCCGGCGAGTGGAGAGATGTGGATGTGCCGAGCGGAGCGGTGCGGGACAATATCATGCCGCTACCGTACAAGGAACCAAGCCAAGTTTTAGCGGGGTTGTTGGAGAAGATTACCGAAGAAGGCCGTCGTTTGGGTTCTGTTGCGGATATGAACATCAGCGACATGGGCGCTAATGCGCCTGTGGGCACAACGTTGGCGCTGCTGGAAAGACAATTGAAGACGATGTCTGCTGTGCAGGCGCGTGTCCACTATTCGATGAAGCAGGAATTTAAACTGCTGCGCGACATTATTCGGGATCACACCCCAGAGGAATATACCTTTGACCCAGCGTCAGGCGATCGTAGAGCTAAAAAAGCCGATTACGCCATGGTGGCAGTTATTCCGGTTAGCGACCCCAACAGTGCAACGATGGCGCAACGGATAATGCAGTATCAGGCTGTGATCCAATTGTCGCAAGGCGCACCGCAGATTTATAATTTGCCCGAGTTGCACCGCCAAATGATTGAGGTGTTGGGGGTTAAAAACGCCGACAAGTTAGTCCCGATTGATGATGACTTGAAACCGCGTGACCCGGTTAGTGAGAATATGAGTTTCTTAACGGCTAAGCCCACTAAGGCATTTATCTATCAAGACCACGACGCACACATTGCTGTCCACGTTAGCATGATGCAGGACCCCGTGGTCATGGGTCAGATTGGGCAGAATCCAATGGCGCAGCAAATGCAGGCGGCTATTATGGCCCACGTCGCAGAACATGTTGCGTTCCAGTATCGCACTAAGATTCAAGAACAGCTTGGCGCTACGTTGCCAGAACCCGACGCAGAAATTCCCAAAGAGATGGAAGTTCAAATCTCCAAACTGGTGGCGCAGGCTGCGGTTCAACTCTTGCAAATGGACAAGGCCAAAGCTGCGCAACACCAAGCGCAACAACAAGCGCAAGACCCGATTATCCAGATGCAGCAGGCTGAGTTGCAGATCAAAAAGCAGGAAGCGGATACCAAAGCCAAGAAGGTTGACGGCGATTTGTTGCTTAAGCAGGCTGAGATTGAACTCAAGGCACAAGCCCAAGGTAGCCAGAACCCTGATCCCGTAATGCTGGCTGAGCAGCACCGCATGGAGATGCAGATGCAGCAAGAGCGCCACGCTCAGGAGATGATGGCAGCGCAGCAGCAACAGCAAATGGCAGCGCAGCAAGGACAACAGATGCAGCAGCAGAAGATGGCACATGGCGGGCAAGTGCATAACCAAAAGTTAGCGCACGCAGACATGCTGCATCGTCAAAAACTGAGTCAAGCTGAGATGCAAGCCCAGAACAGACCAGAAGGTGAATGATGGACCCGAAACTTTTTGACGCGTTGAATAAAAAATTTGAAGCCCAAATTGAGAGCTTCAAAGCGGTTTTGTGTGATGGTGGAGCGAAGTCCTACGATCACTACAAAGAACTGAGCGGGACTATCCGAGGTCTCCAACTTGCTCAGTACGAACTTGGAGACCTCGTGCGTAAGATTAAGGATTTTGACGATGACTGAATTTGATGTAAGTGCGATTGATTTTTCCAGTGTGTTTAACACCACCGCTGAAGAGAAGGCAAAGCAAGTACCCGACCCCGTGACCTACCATCTTCTGTGCATGCTACCGGAAGCAAAAGAGGAATATGAAGGCGGGTTGCTTAAAGCAAGTCAGACCATGCAGTACGAGGAGCTTCTCTCCCCCGTGTTGTTTGTGGCCAAGATCGGCCCTGATGCGTTTGCTGACAAAACACGGTTTCCTTCCGGGCCTTCGTGCAAGGTTGGCGACTTTGTGTTGGTTCGTCCAAATACAGGTACTCGGATGAAAATCCACGGTACTGAATGGCGGCTCATCAACGATGACTCTGTACAAGCAGTTGTACAGGATCCTCGCGGCATCCAACGTCCTTAAGGAGTAATCATGGCTGAAATTGAAAAAACTGAATTTACTTTTCCAGACGAAAAAGAACAGGCAGAAGAGAAAGCTTCTGCTGACGACACCGAGTTTGAGGTTATCGACGATACACCGCCTGAAGACCGTGGCCGCAAGCCAATGGCGGAGCCACCCAAAGAAATTACTGACGACGAGTTGTCAAAATACGACGAGAGCGTTCAAAAGCGGATTAAACACTTTTCTAAGGGTTATCACGAAGAACGCCGCGCAAAAGAAACAGCCCAGCGGGAGAAAGAAGAAGCAATTCGCCTTGCCCAAACTATTTTGGCTGAAAATAATCAGTTAAAAGGGTCTGTAAACCAGAATCAAGCTGCTCTTTTGGAGCAAGCAAAACGGGTGGTTGTTAGCGAAGTTGATGATGCCAAGCGTCTGTACAAGGAAGCGTACGAGTCTGGTGACTCAGATAAGCTGGTGGAAGCGCAGGAAGCATTAACTAATGCCAAAATAAGGGCAGATAAAGTTAACAATTTTCGTCATACCCCTTTACAGGTACAAGAAACTCCGGTACAAACTACACCACAACAAGCACAACCTGCGCCCGTTGACAACAAACTGCTTGCTTGGCAGGATGAAAATCAATGGTTTGGTAAGAACAGACGCATGACCTCTTATGCGCTGGGATTACACGAGGATTTGCTTGAAGAAGGTATACCTGCTGGAAGCGATGAATACTACCGACGTATCAACGCTGACGTAAAGGAAAGATTCCCGGAAGAACTTGGAGCCGGGGGGTCTGTTGATGCGAAACCTCAACGTACCAAATCCAATATTGTTGCACCTGCAACCCGTAGCACCGCGCCTCGAAAGATCGTGCTTACGCAGACACAGGTAAATCTCGCCAAACGGCTTGGTGTCTCCTTGGAGAGCTATGCGCGTGAGGTTGCTAAAGAAATGAGGAAATGAAAATGGAAAAAGTTCGTACAAATCGTGATCTTGAGACCCGTGAAATTGCGGAACGTCCAAAACAATGGATGCCTCCACAACTTCTACCCGATGCCAAACCAGAGGCGGGGTATGCCTTTCGCTGGATTAGGATTAGCGCGTTAAACAAAGCTGACCCCAAAAACATTTCATCAAAGTTACGCGAAGGCTGGGAACCCGTTAAGGCTTCTGACCATCCTGAAATCCGCATGTTTGGCTCGGGCGATGTTAATTTCCCGGACAGTGTAGAAGTCGGTGGTTTGTTGCTTTGCAAAACCCCGGTGGAATTTGTTGAGCAGCGTACTGCATATTATCGTCAACAGACGGATGCGCAGATGCAATCAGTAGATAACACCTTCATGCGCGAGAATGATCCACGGATGCCTATGTTCAAAGAACGTAGATCTGAGGTCACTTTCGGCAAAGGCACTTAATTTTTGGAGATTTAAATGGCTTATCCTGTCGTTGACGCCCCTTACGGGCTAAAACCGATCAATTTAATCGGAGGTCAGGTATTTGCGGGTTCTACTCGTGAGTATCCGATTACAAACGGTTACTCCACAAACATTTTCTACGGCGATTACGTAGGTTTGTCTCGTGGTGAAATCGTGCGTTTGTCTGTGTCCACTGGCACAGCAGGCAATCAAACAGGTATCTTCTTGGGATGCTCGTTTACTAACCCCGTTACAAAACAAAAGCAATTCCAGCAATACTGGCCCGCATCAACTGCGGCTGGCGACGCTGTTGCGATTGTTTGTGACGATCCTGACACGGTGTTTAAAGGTGTTGTTTGTTCTGCTACTACTGCTGTTGCTTCTGGCGCTCGCGCCATGATTGGCCAAAACTTGGCCATGATTAACAACACAGGTCTCACTACAACTGGCAACTCCCGTAACGCCATCCTTGCGCCTAGCGACACTCCCGCAACTACATCTTCCTTGCCCGTTCGCGTGCTCGGTTTGGTGACTGATACGGCTGTTTCGCTTGGTACGGCAACGTACTCCAGCATCTCTACCGCTACCGTAACTTGCTCGGCTTTGCCGTTCGCGTTGCCTGTTGGTACAGACGTTGGTTCGCTGGACTCTAACGGAAACTACGTTTCTGCGGGTTCTTTCGTTGATACCGCCGCATCCGCTGGCGCTACCTCTTTTATTCTTAACCAAGCACCTGTTGCTACATTGAACAGCACTATTGTGTTCATGCAGTATCCAGAGATTCTGGTCAAGATTAACTTTGGTCAGCATCAGTACTATGCTGGTACCAGCATTGCTTAAGGAGTAATTTAAAATGGCTATTTCACGCGCACAACTGCTTAAAGAGTTGCTCCCCGGTCTAAACGCTTTGTTTGGTCTGGAATATGCACGCTACGGCGAAGAGCACAAAGAAATCTACGAAACAGAGACATCTGAGCGTAGCTTTGAAGAAGAGACCAAACTGTCTGGTTTCTCTGCTGCACCCGTTAAGAACGAAGGCTCTGCCATTGCTTATGACAATGCGCAGGAAGCATGGACTGCTCGTTACAACCACGAAACCATTGCGATGGGCTTTTCCATCACAGAGGAAGCTGTGGAAGATAACTTGTACGACAGCTTGTCTTCACGCTACACCAAGGCTCTGGCCCGTGGTATGGCTTACACCAAGCAAGTCAAGGCTGCTGCCGTAATTAATAATGGTTTCTCTGGCGCTGTAACTTACGGCGACGGTGTAAGTTTGTTCTCTACTGCGCACCCATTGGTTAACGGTGGCACTAACAGCAACCGCCCCTCAGTCGGCGCTGACTTGAATGAAACATCGTTGGAAAACGCTGTTATTCAGATCGCCGCTTGGACTGATGAGCGTGGTCTGTTGATCGCCGCTAAGCCCAAGAAATTGATCGTTCCTCCAAACTTGATGTTCGTTGCAACTCGTCTCCTTGAGACCGAATTGCGTGTTGGCACAACCGACAACGACATCAACGCATTGAAGAACAACGGAGCAATTCCTGAAGGCTACTGCGTTAACCACTTCTTGACCGACATTAACGGCTGGTACTTGACCACCGACGTTCCTAATGGCTTGAAGCACTTTGTCCGTACTCCGCTGTCTAATTCCATGGACGGTGATTTCGATACCGGTAACGTGAGATACAAAGCTCGTGAGCGTTACAGTTTCGGCGTCAGCGATCCGCTCGGCATCTTCGGAAGCCCCGGAGCTTGATACTTTTGTATCTAAAAGAGACCCTTCGGGGTCTTTTTTTGGCTTTATAACGTTTGCTTCTTAGCCTTATAACGTTGCCTGTGTCGTAATCTTAGCTATCTATTTTCGAAAAGTTTTACGAATTACTTGTAATTCATCGACCATTGATGTACATTAGGGCTTCAACTTTAGGAGCCACCATGTTTTACGTTTATGTTTACCGCGACCCCCGCCCTCTCAAAAAAGATCAACCTGTGTATGTTGGCAAGGGGACTGGAGACCGCGATATGTCCCACTGGTCAAAGGGATCACACAATAAGCCATTTCAAGATTTTATTTCCCACCTTAAGCAGCGCGGACTGGTAGCGCTGTGCGAACGCGTTTTTGAAACAGAAGTTGAAGCCGAAGCTTTTGCCAAAGAAATAGAACTTATTGCGTTGTATGGCAGGCGCAATACCGGAACAGGAACGTTATTTAATCTGACCGATGGCGGCGAAGGAGGCAGTGGCACAATTAAAACCAACGCACATAAAGCGGTAGATAAGTACAACTCTATTAAAAACTGGAAAGACCCGGTGTACCAAGAAAAAGTGGCTTCCGGGCAACGCAAAGTACAGGGCACACCCGAAGCTAGGGCGCACAAATCTATTGCAAGTACGGACGCATGGGCCAAACCGGAAACACGCCAGAAGCGTCAGCAAGGCATTAAGAAGGCGCGGAGCACAGATGTATCAAAGGCCAAGACAAGTGCGCAAGCAAAGGCCCAATGGAGTGATCCTGCATACGCTGCAAAACAAACTGCAAATAATCAAGAAATTGCCAACCGCGCAGAAGTTAAAGCAGCAAAAGCTGCTGCAGCTAAAGCGTTATGGGCTGACCCAGAATGGAAAGCAAAAATGTTAGCGGCAAGAAAGAAAAAAGTTGCACATTCACCCGAGTAGTGTTATAAACACACATCCGGGCTTTCCGGTGTATCAAACCGTCCCGGCGGACATCATGCAAGATTGATACACCTATAACTGCATGAAGGAAATATCATGGGATTCGCAACTCACCTTGGCCCTTGGCTGCTCGGCACTGTCAAAAACACCACTGGCACGACTGCGGGCACGATTCGTAACATGGGCGCTACTGTTGTGTCCCAAGCTACAAACGTTGTATTTGACACGCTAACAGGAAATGCGTTTGTTCTCCCCGCTGGAGCGCAGGTTACGCACGTAACCATTGTCACTACGACAGTTTTTAGCGCAGCAACTACTCTCAAGTTGAGTATCGGGGGAACTGATTTTACAACCACAGGAACAATTACCAGCGTTGGTGGTGTTAACTTAAATGCTAATGCAACTACACCCGGCGGATGGTTAAATGTTGGCGCAACAGATGCGCAAGTGACCTACACAATGGCGGGTACAGCTTTGACTACTGGCGCTGCAACCGTGTTTGTCATGTATGTTGTACGTGGTTCTGACGGCGCTGCTAACCCATCTGCTTCTCAACAGTAATCTCAGGGGCTTCGGCCCCTTTTTTAAAGGAGAATTTGCATGGGACGACAAACCAATTACAGCCCAACATTTCCAATGTATCCGGGCGGTGCAACCACGTTTACTAACAGTGATACAGTCTACTTAGACACCCCTTCTGTCATTTATGTGGGCGGCGCGGGTAATGTCAAAGTGACCACTGCGCAAGGTGACGACACGACATTTAATGGCTTGCAACCGGGGCAAGTTATTCCAGTGCAAGTTATCCGCGTTTGGTCTACGGGAACAACCGCAACTAACTTGTTGAGAATTTACTAGCATGGTTAAGATTGACTTCACCATTGAAGGCTTTTCTGATGCGCTGTGGTTGGCTGACAACCACGGCCTGACTGATGCTGAGATTGAGGCAATGAAACAGGCCAGATATGACAAATGGCATGAGTACATCACTAACCCGCCTGCGGTTGATACACCTGTAGAGGAATAAGCATGGCCGCATACTTCTGGGTAACGGGCGGTACGGGTAACTGGAACAGCGCAAGCAATTGGGCATTAACTTCCGGTGGCGTTGGCGGCATAGCTGTTCCCGGCTCTGGCGACACCGCAGCAATAGATGCCAACTCTGGTTCAGGTAGCGTTACGCTTGACATTAGCCCAACAATTCAAACCCTGACCTGCACGGGCTTCACGGGCACGCTTGCCTTTGGCACAAACACCATTTCGCTGAACAGCACAGGCACTATTTTCACTGGCGCTACGACCATGGCGGTTACTGGTACGCCTTTAATTATTTGCACTAACTCAAGTGCAACATCAAGAGTGCTTAACGCCACCGCTGTTACCGAGGCTAACAGCATTTCATTCAGGATTACTGGCGGTACTGGCTCTTTTAGCATTACTTCTGGCAATAACGTTAGAGATTTAGATTTTACAGATGGCGTAAATCCAACTGGTTTTGCTGGCGCAATTAACACTGCTGGTTTTGCTGTTTTTGGAAACTTTAAAGCATCTACAGGCATGAGCCAAAACGCTGGCACGGGCATAATTACCTTTGCTGCCACTTCTGGTACAAAGACAATAACTACTGCTGCTGTTGTGTTTGACCGACCATTTGCCTTTAACGGTGTAGGCGGCACTTTCCAACTTCAAGATGCATTGACTGTTGGTTCTACCCGAGCCTGCACATTGACCAACGGCACATTAGATTTAAACGGCTATACGCTAACTGCGGGATCGCTTAGTTCAAGCAACAGCAACATAAGAACATTGGCTTTTGGTACAACGGGTAAATTTGTACTGCCTAACACTAATGCTACTTTGTGGACAACATCAATTGCAACCAACCTGACGGTTACGGGAACTAATCCACTGTTTCAGCTTACAACCAATGCCACAACAGGAACACGCACCATCATTATGGGCGCGGCTGGTGAGGCTAATGCCATCAGCGTAGATATTACTGCTGGCTCAGACGCAATTGTTTTTGGAACAACAACTGGTTCGTTTAAAAATGTAAATTTCACGGGGTTTACTGGAACATACGGCTCAACTAACTCTATTTATTGTTATGGAAACTGGAATTGGGGTGGTGTTACTACCAATAGCTCAACAGCAACTATTACGTTTGCCGCTACGTCTGGGACAAAAACCATTACATCAAATAGCGTAGCTTTTGGTGGTAATGTCACATTTAACGGGATTGGCGGTACATGGACTTGCCAAGACGCTCTAACGCTTGGCTCAACACAAACGCTGACCCTAACTAACGGTACACTTAAACTAGCCGCTGGAACAACCAGCACGGTTGGCGCGTTTGCGACATCTGGTACTAACCAAAAGTTTTTGCAAAGCTCAACTGACGGAACGCAAGCGACTATCAGTGATGCAAGCGGGACAAACTCCGTCAGTTACCTGACAATTAAAGACAGCAATGCTACTGGCGGGGCAATATTTCAAGCTTTTACATCAAATCAAAACGTTAACGCAGGTAATAATGCTGGTTGGGCTTTTCAAGGCACGGTAATTGGCGGAAGTGGCAACTCTCCCACTTTTGGGTTTGGGTTTAGGATTTAATCATGGCAAAGAAAACACCATCTCTTTCTGTCGGTCGCGGCGAAAAGCTCCCTGTATCCAAAGGCGCTGGCTTAACCGCCAAAGGCCGCGCTAAGTACAATGCAGCGACAGGTAGCAACCTCAAAGCCCCGCAGCCACAAGGTGGCCCAAGGAAAGATTCGTTTTGTGCCCGGATGTCAGGTATGCCCGGCCCAATGAAAGATGAAAAAGGTAAGCCTACCCGTAAGGCGGCTGCATTAGCAAGATGGAAATGCTGACATGGAAATGATGTTATGGAACGCAGCCTTGAGTGCTATTGTGGCGATCATGGGTTTTATGCTTAAAGGCAAGTTTGATGAACTGGATCGGTTGAGTATTTTGCTTAACCGCACCCGTGAAGAAGTTGCGCGTGACCACATTACACGAACTGAGTTTCGGGCTGACATGCAACAGTTGCTCGATAGGTTTGACAGGCTTGAGCGCAAGATTGACAATCTAAGGGGTTTAAATGCCCAGCACGACTAAGAAGCAGCACAATTTCATGGCCGCGATAGCTAACTCGCCATCGTTTGCTAAGAAAGTAGGAGTCCCACAGTCTGTGGGTAAAGACTTTAACGAGGCCGACAAAGGCAAATTTTCAAAAGGTGGCGATATGAAAAAGATGAATATGGGCGGATATGCAGACGGCGGCATGTCTATGGTCAACAAAGGTGGCAAGATGGTTCCTAACTTTGCTGCTGATGGCAAAGGCAAGATGGCTAAAGGTGGCATGGCTAAAAGCGACATGAAAGAAGACATGAAAATGGACAAGTCTCAGGACAAAGCCATGATTAAGAAAGCTTTTAAACAGCACGATATGCAAGAGCACAAAGGTGGCAAGGGCACATCTTTGAAGTTGGCTAAAGGTGGCGGCATTGAGTCTCGGGGTAAAACCAAAGGCAAGATGATTACCATGAAGTCCGGTGGCAGAGCCTGTTAAGGGGAATATTATGAAAAAACGTTATGAAAATGGCGGTGAAGTAGACGCTCTGGAAGCAGCAAACAACTCAGACGAATCGCAAGAAATCGCCGGGGAAGCCATACTAAAAGGCATGCGGGATTCTGAAACAGCCAAGGCTACTTCTAAAGCTAAACCAAAGGTTATTCCTAAACCCACCCCCACCCCCACCCCTAAACCCACTCCTAAACCAGCACTACG
>Ga0114980_10001883_pt1 | contig 14958 bp, 11 predicted proteins | sample S_140806_EF_Meta_FD_87018 | JGI IMG/M metagenome (GOLD analysis project Ga0114980, IMG submission 87018) | Freshwater microbial communities from Lake Simoncouche, Canada to study carbon cycling - S_140806_EF_MetaG | ecosystem: Environmental > Aquatic > Freshwater > Lake | place: Lake...
ACTGACGAAGAGGCTGAGGAGGCCGCGGAAGCCGCACTGTCCACCGTGGACTCGGAGTTCGGCCGTACCACCGACCCCGTGCGCATGTACATGCGCGAGATGGGCACGGTAGAGCTGCTGACGCGCGAGGGCGAAATCGAGATCGCCAAGCGCATCGAAGGCGGCCTGCAGGCCATGATGCTGGCCATCAGCGCGTCGCCCACCACGATCGCAGAGATCCTGTCCATGGCCGACCGCATCGCCTCCGGTGACATGGCCATCTCCGAGGCCGTGGACGGCTTTGTCTCCACCGACGAGGCCGACGACTACGTGGCCGAGGAAGACTTCGACGAGTTCGACGAAGAAGACGACGACGACGGCGCCGGCGGCAGCAAGGCCCTGACGAAGAAGCTGGAAGAGCTGAAGTCCGCCGCGCTGGTGAAGTTCGAGGTGCTGCGCACCGAGTTCGACCACATGCGCAAGGCCTTCGAGAAGGAAGGCTACAAGTCGGCGGCCTACACCAAGGCGCAAGGGGCCATTAGCAACGAGCTGATGTCCATCCGCTTCACGGTGAAGACGATCGAGCGGCTGTGCGGCATCCTGCGCAGCCAGGTGGACGATGTGCGCCGCTACGAGCGCGAGATCCGCAAGATCATCGTGGACAAGTGCGGTATGCCGCAGGAACAGTTCGTCCGTACCTTCCCGCCCAACGTGATGAATCTCGCGTGGTCCGACAAGGAGGCCGCCGCCGGCAAACCCTACAGCGCCGTGCTGGGGCGTAACCTGCCCGCCATCCAGGAGCTGCAGCAAAAACTCATCGACCTCCAGGCCAAGGCGGTCGTGCCGCTGGAAGACCTGAAGGACATCAACAAGAAGATGAACGAGGGCGAGAAGTCCTCGCGCGATGCCAAGAAGGAAATGATCGAGGCCAACCTGCGCCTCGTGATCTCGATCGCCAAGAAGTACACCAACCGCGGCCTGCAGTTCCTTGACCTCATTCAGGAAGGCAACATCGGCCTGATGAAGGCGGTGGACAAGTTCGAGTACCGCCGAGGCTACAAGTTCTCCACTTACGCCACCTGGTGGATCCGCCAGGCCATCACGCGCTCCATCGCCGATCAGGCCCGCACCATCCGCATCCCGGTGCACATGATCGAGACGATCAACAAGATGAACCGCATCTCGCGCCAGCACCTGCAGGAGTTTGGCTACGAGCCCGACGCGCCCACGCTGGCCGAGAAGATGGAGATTCCGGAAGACAAGATCCGCAAGATCATGAAGATCGCCAAGGAGCCGATCTCCATGGAGACGCCGATCGGCGACGACGACGATTCGCACCTGGGCGACTTCATCGAGGACACCAACAACGTGGCCCCGGTGGACGCCGCGATGCAGGCCGGCCTGCGCGACGTGGTCAAGGACATCCTCGACAGCCTGACCCCGCGCGAAGCCAAGGTGCTGCGCATGCGGTTCGGCATCGAGATGAGCACCGACCACACGCTGGAAGAAGTGGGTAAGCAATTCGATGTGACGCGAGAGCGCATCCGCCAGATCGAAGCCAAGGCCATCCGCAAGCTCAAGCACCCCAGCCGTTCGGACAAGCTCCGCACCTATCTGGACAATCTGTGACCACTACCTGGCGGGCACGTTACGGGAGATTCAACGCGTGACGCAGCCCACCTGGACGCCAACCCAGCGCACCGTGCTGTTTGCCGATCTGCGCGGCAGCACGGCGCTGTACCAGCAACTGGGTAATGCCGCGGCGGCCGCGGTAGTGACAGCAGCGGTCCAAGGCCTGTCTAACAGTGCGCGCAGCCAAGCGGGCCGGGTAGTCAAGACCTTGGGCGACGGCCTTATCGTGCTCTTCGACGGTACTCCTGCGGCTGTTCAAGCGGCCCTGGTCATGCAGGAAGCCCTGGCCAAGGCCGTGGAGGCTTTGTCAGTGATTCGAACCTCAGCTCGCGCCGAAGCCATCCGGCTGCATGTGGCGCTGGAGCACGGCGAGGTCATCGAGCAGGGTGAGGACTGCTACGGTGATGCAGTTAACGTGGCAGCCCGCCTTCTGGATCACTCTGGCGATGAAGAGGTGCTGATCACGGCCCAAGCGCTGCAACGCTTAGACGAGCCGCTGCGGCGCCGCTTTCGCAGCCTGGACGTCTTGGCCCTGCGCGGACGCACCCAACCCATAGCCGTCTACGCCTGTGCGCACGGGGCCTTGATGGATGGCGCCACCACCTGGTACGAGGAAAGCGACGACCCCGCCGAGCCTGACGGCATCCACCGGTGGAGCCCTCGACGGGATATGGTGCTCGGCCTCAAGGGCTTGCCGGTCGTTGTGGGGCGCGGTCCGCATGCGCAGTTTCCAGTCGAAGACGCCAAAGCGCCCCGCACCCACGCCCGCTTGGAGTGGAGGGGCTCTTGCATCCACCTCACCGACCTCCGCTACAACGACACGCACGTGCGGTTCAGCGACGGCGAGCTGGTGAACTTGGGCCGATCATCCATCCTGCATTCTTCAGGGCCGTGGCCAGATTGGCCTGGGGCGCTTGCCCGAGCTGTCGAGGGACTCGACGGTCGAGTTCGAGCTCTTGCAATTCGGCCCCACTGAGCAGGGTCTGTAGCCCGACAAAGGCGCGAATTACCACTTTGAATGGGGTGCCGCGCGGCAGCGCTCAAGCCCCGCCCCACGATAATCTTCGACGACTCCTCCGCTCCACCTTCCACCATGTCCTTCCGAGCCGAGCCTCCCTACGCCCACGGCAGTGCGCCCAAGACGGGCTTGCTGCTGGTGAACCTGGGAAGCCCCGACCAACCGACGGCGGCCGCGACCAGGCGCTATCTGGCGGAGTTCCTCAGCGACCCCCGGGTGGTGGAAATCCCCAGGGCCGTGTGGTGGCTGGTGCTGCACGGCATCATCCTCAATACACGGCCGGCCAAGTCGGCTGCCAAGTACGCCACCGTCTGGACGCCTGAGGGCTCACCGCTGGTCACAGGCACCCAGCGTTTGGCCACCCGGATGCAGGAGTCCCTGAACGCCCTGGGGCATGCCGTGGTGGTCAAGACGGCCATGCGGTATGGCAACCCCTCCATCCCGCGCATGCTCGATGAGTTACGTGCGGAAGGGGCTACGCGGGTGCTGGTGTTGCCGCTGTACCCCCAGTACGCTGCGGCCACCACGGCCAGCGTCTGGGATGGAGTGGCCAAGTGGTCGGCGCAGGCGCGTCAGCTGCCTGAGTTCCGCTTCGTCAACCGCTATGGTGACGATCCCTCTATCGTTCAAGCACTCGCTGACAGTGTCCAGCGCCACTGGGCGGTTCACGGCCGCGCTGAGAAGCTGGTGATGAGCTTCCACGGCCTGCCGGAGCGCTCACTGCATCTGGGCGACCCGTACCACTGCGAGTGTCACAAGGCTGCTCGCTTGCTGGCCGAAGCGCTGGGGCTGCCCAAGGACGCCTGGCAGGTCACCTTCCAAAGCCGCTTTGGAAAGGCACAGTGGTTACGCCCCTACACCGAGCCTACGCTCAAGGACTTGGCGGCGTCAGGCGTCAAGTCGGTAGACGTGATCTGCCCGGGTTTTGCGGTGGATTGCCTGGAGACGCTGGAAGAGATCGCGCAAGAAGCTCATGAAGCCTTTATCGAAGCGGGCGGCCAGAGCTTTCGCTACATCCCTTGCCTCAACGACGACCCGATGGCAGTGCAGGCGATGACCGAGATGGCCTTGCAGCATCTGCAGGGTTAGCCCACCACCTCTGAGCCGCAGGCCGCGGAGCAGGCAGCTGCGCAGCGCCAACGGGCGCTGGACATGGGCGCCCGGAACTGACGCGTTACAGACTTTTCGTCTCTCGGCACCGGGACCCCGTCGTGTGACCGCGGCCTTGCCAAGCGATGGAGTGGATCGAGTTGCGGGTTTTCTCTGATGCGACCCAGTGCTTCAAAGGCCTTAGAAGGGTGCTGGCTGGCTGACAATCTGAGCGCTTTGTGAGCGCGTATTCGCCCCGCACCTTCAAAACAATTCATTGACACCGAGGAGATCCCGATGAGCATGACCAAGCGTGAGTTTCTGTCCTGGGGCGCCGCGAGCGGCGCGCTTGTCGCGTTACCGGCCTGGGCACAGGGCAAACCGCTGTTCGAGGCCCTGAACATGTTTGTGCCAGCGGCCCCGGGGGGTGGATGGGACGGCACAGCACGCGCCATCGAGCGGGCTGCGAAGGCCGCTGGCTTGGTGGGTGCCATGCAGTTCGAGAACGTGGGCGGCGCCGGCGGCATGGTGGGCCTGCCCCGTTTTGTGAACCAGCGTAAAGGTCAGGGCAACACGCTCATGGTGGGTGGCTCGGTCATGGTGGGCGCGGCCATTGCCAACAAGAGCCCGGTCACCATGAAGGACGTCACCCCGATCGCACGTCTGACTGAGGAAGCGGGCGTGGTCGTCGTGCCGGCGGCTGGCAAGTTCAAGACCTGGCCGGAATTGGCAGCAGCCATCAAGGCCAACCCCAAGGCCGTATCGGTGGCCGGTGGCAGCGCCGGCGGTACCGACCACCAAATCCTGGGCCTCATCGTCAAGACCCTGGGCGGCAACCCCCGTGACGCCGCCTATGTGGCCTTCGCCGGTGGCGGCCCGGCCAATGCGGCCATCCTGGGCAATCAGGTCACGGCAGGCATCTCGGGCTACTCAGAGTTCGAGGAGCAGATCAAGGCCGGCAAGATGATCCCGCTGGCGGTCTCGGGCGCCAAGCGAATCCCCGGCGTCAACGTGCCCACGCTCAGTGAGCTCGGCGTGAATGTCACGCTGTCCAACTGGCGCGGTGTGTTTGCCGCACCGGGCATCACGGCCGCCCAGCGCGACGCCCTGGTCGACTTCATGTCCAAGGTGCACGCCTCATCAGCCTGGATGCAGGAACTTGAGACCCGCAAGTGGACCGACGTCTTCCTCTCCGGCCCGGCCTTCGAGCGCGAGATTGCTGCGAGCATCAAGGTCACCGAAGAGATCATGAAGGACCTGGGGCTTGCCTGAGCGTCGCGCTATAACCACCCTCGGCTGGGCCTGCGCGGCGCTTTTGCTGCTGGTGGGGGTGGCTGGCTGGCAGGTGGGCCTGATCCCGGAGTCGGCCATCCGGATGTCGGTCGGGCCCGCGCTGGTGCCCGGCCTGGTGGTGGGAATGTTGGGCCTGGCGGCCGCTACCTATGCCGTGTCGGCCTGGCGCGGACGCCAGCCGATGGATGACGACGCGGAGCCAGGCTCGCTGGCGCGGGTGATCAGCCTGCTGGGTGGAGGTGTCGTCTTCATGGTCGGTGTTCACTGGCTGGGCTTCATCCTGCCGGCCGCTTTTTGCGGCATGGGGGTGGCGCGCGCCTTTGACGCGCCCCTGGGTTGGCGCTCGGCTGTCGTGTGCGGCGTGGTGGCCACCGTCTTCTGGCTGGTGTTTGCACGACTGCTGGGTGTGGGCCTCGGGCCTGCGCTGCCGCCCATCCTGTAGGGTCAACGGGTCTTGACGCCATGGATGCACTGCAGTCGCTGATCGGCGGTTTTGCCAACGCCCTGGCCCCCACGACCTTGATGTGGGGCTTTGTGGGGTGCCTCATCGGCACGCTGGTGGGCGTGCTGCCGGGCATAGGTCCTGCCTTGACCATCGCCTTGTTGCTGCCGCTGACCTATCACGTGCCGGCCACCAGCATGTTCGTGATGTTTGCGGGCATCTACTACGGCGCCGCCTACGGAGGCTCGACCACCTCGATCCTGCTGAACACCCCGGGCGAGTCCGCGGCCGTGGTCACGGCCCTGGAGGGCAACAAGATGGCGCGTGCGGGTCGAGCAGGCCCTGCCCTTGCCACGGCTGCGCTGGGCAGCTTTGTGGCGGGCACCATTGGCACCATCGCCCTGACATTCATTGCTCCCTGGGTGGTGGAGGCCGCACTGGCCTTCGGGCCGGCGGAGTACTTCAGTCTCATGGTGCTGGCCCTGGTGGCCGTGTCGGCGGTGCTGGGCAGCTCGGTGCTGCGAGGCTTGCTCAGCCTGGGCCTGGGGCTGCTGATTGGTCTGGTGGGGGTGGATCTGCAGACGGGGCAGCCACGCTTCACGTTCGGACGCGCTGAGCTGCTCGATGGCATCGAGGTCACCGTGGCGGCCGTCGGTCTCTTCGCTGTGGGTGAGGCCCTGTACTTGGCCTGGAAGGGTCGCGAAAGCCGCAGCCGCGAGGTGATGAAGGTCTCGGGCCGCCTGTGGTTGAGCCGCCAGGACTTGGCCCGGTCGTGGAAGCCCTGGATCCGCGGCTCCTTGTTCGGGTTCCCCATCGGCGCCCTGCCCGCCGGCGGTGCCGAGCTGCCCACCCTGCTGTCGTATTACACGGAACGCAAGCTCGCGCGAAAACCCGAGGAGTTTGGCCACGGGGCGATTGAAGGCGTGGCCGGACCGGAGGCTGCCAACAACGCAGCTGCCGCGGGCGTGCTGATGCCCCTGCTGACGCTGGGCATCCCCACCTCGGCCACCGCCGCCATCATGCTGTCGGCCTTTCAGGGCTATGGCATCCAGACCGGGCCGCAGTTGTTCTCGCAGCAGGGCGGCCTCGTTTGGACCCTCATCGCCAGTCTCTACATCGGCAACATCATTCTTCTGGTGCTGAACCTGCCGCTGGTGGGGCTGTGGGTGCAGCTGCTGAAGATTCCACCGCCCTGGCTTTACGCCGGCATCATCGTCGTCTCTGTGGCGGGTGTGTATGGTGCTGGCAACTCGGTCTTCAACGTGGGCCTGCTCTTTGTCTTCGGCGTCCTGGGCTTCTTTATGAAGCGGCTGGACTTCCCGGCTGCGCCCCTGATCGTGGGCCTCATCCTCGCGCCCATGGCCGAGCAGTCGATGCGCCAGGCGCTGACCATCAGCCAGGGCGAGTGGTCCACCTTCGTCACCCGCCCCCTGTCAGCCTCCCTGCTGGCCGTGGCGGTGCTGTTGGTCGTGGTTCCACCGCTGTTGCGCTGGCGCGGCCGCGGTGGCTGAGGTGCGCGGGCAGGCTGCGCCCGCCCCGCGAGGGGTTCGTATCGACAAGTGGCTGTGGGCGGCCCGCTTCTTCAAGACCCGATCCCTGGCGGTGGAGGCCTTGCAGGCGGGCCGGGTGGAGCTGCTTGCCGAACCAGCCAAGCCCTCGCGCATGCTGCGCGTGGGCGATCTGGTCACCATCCGCCGCCCGCCTCAGCAGTGGACCGTGGAGGTGCTGGCCCTGAGCGAGGTGCGGGGTCCGGCGCCTGCAGCGCGGGCGTTGTACAGCGAGACACCGCAGAGCCAGGAAGTGCGGGAGGCGGCCGAAGCGGCTTACCGTCTGGCACCGGAGCCTGCACAGTCGCGACGGGACGGGCGCCCCACGAAGCGCGAGCGCCGTGACCTGGTGCAGTGGGACCGTTGGAGCGCAGCGATTGACCCTTGAAATGCGACGACGTATCCCCAACTCGCTGGGATAACGGGCTTGCGCGCATCCCTGGTTGCCGGGCCTGAATGTTCACTCCCCGACGGTTCTTTCCCATGCAGCCCGATACGCCAGACTTTCACCAGAACGAGTCACCCACAGCCGCCCATACCGAGGGTACGGCCGATCAGGGATCCCCCCAGCCCCTGTCGCCTGAGCAGCGAATCGAAGACCTCGAAGCCCGTCTGGCCAACATGTCTGACGCCTATCTGCGGGCCAAGGCAGAGGGCGAGAACATCCGGCGCCGCTCGGAGGAGGAAGCCAGCAAGGCGCGCAAGTTCGCCATCGAAGGCTTTGCGGAGAGTCTGCTGCCGGTGCGCGACAGCCTGGAAGCGGCGCTGGCCTTGCCCAACGCCACCAACGAGCAGTTGCTGGAAGGTGTGCAGGCCACGCTGCGCCAACTCGCCCAGGCCTTGGAGCGCAACAAGGTGCTGCCCATCGAGCCGCCGGCGGGCACCCGCTTCGACCCCCACCAGCATCAGGCCATCAGCGTGGTGCCGGCAGAGCATGACGCCAACACCGTGGTGTCGGTGCTGCAAAAGGGCTATCTCATCGCCGAGCGGGTACTGCGACCGGCCTTGGTCACAGTGGCAGCGCCCAAGTGACACGACTGCGGTCTGGGGCCTGACCGCTCAGCCTTCGCCTGCCTAACCGTTTTCACTCGCAGTTCGGGCATCCCCCAGGCCGCAGGCTTGAAACGCAGCAAGTCAGCCGCAACTGCACAGACAGACCATCCTCAACAGGAGCACAACTCATCATGGGCAAGATCATCGGTATCGACCTGGGCACCACCAACTCGTGCGTGGCCATCATGGAAGGCAACACCACCAAGGTCATCGAGAACAGCGAGGGCGCCCGCACCACGCCGTCCATCATTGCGTACCAGGACGACGGGGAGATCCTGGTGGGCGCCTCGGCCAAACGCCAGGCCGTCACCAACCCCAGGAACACGCTGTATGCGGTCAAGCGCCTGATCGGGCGCAAGTTCACCGAGAAGGAAGTGCAGAAGGACATCGACCTGATGCCTTACACGATCGCCGCGGCCGACAACGGTGACGCCTGGGTGGAGGTGCGCGGCAAGAAGCTGGCGCCCCCGCAGGTCAGCGCCGAGGTGCTGCGCAAGATGAAGAAGACCGCCGAGGATTACCTGGGCGAGGAAGTGACCGAGGCCGTCATCACCGTCCCGGCCTACTTCAACGACAGCCAGCGCCAAGCCACCAAGGACGCGGGCCGTATCGCCGGCCTGGAGGTCAAGCGCATCATCAACGAACCCACCGCAGCGGCCCTGGCCTTCGGCCTGGACAAGCATGGCAAGGGCGACCGCAAGATCGCGGTCTTCGACCTGGGCGGCGGCACCTTCGACATCTCTATCATCGAGATCGCCGATGTGGACGGCGAGAAGCAGTTCGAGGTGCTGTCCACCAACGGCGACACCTTCCTAGGCGGTGAAGACTTCGACCAGCGCATCATCGACTACATCGTCACCGAGTTCCGCAAGGACCAGGGCGTAGATCTCACCAAGGACGTGCTGGCCCTGCAGCGCCTGAAGGAGGCCGCCGAGAAGGCCAAGATCGAGCTGTCCAACGGTGCCCAGACCGACATCAACCTGCCCTACATCACGGCAGACGCCACCGGCCCGCGGCACCTGAACATCAAGCTCACGCGCGCCAAGCTCGAAGCGCTGGTGGAGGAGCTGATCGACCGCACTATCGAGCCTTGCCGCATCGCCATCAAGGATGCCGGCGTGAAGGTCAGTGAGATCGACGACATCATCCTGGTGGGCGGCATGTCGCGCATGCCCAAGGTGCAGGACAAAGTCAAGGAGTTCTTTGGCAAGGAGCCGCGCAAGGACGTCAACCCGGACGAGGCCGTGGCCGTGGGTGCGGCCATCCAGGGCCAGGTGCTGGGCGGTGAGCGCAAGGACGTGCTGCTGCTGGACGTCACGCCGCTGAGCCTGGGCATCGAGACCCTGGGCGGGGTGATGACCAAGATGATCAAGAAGAACACCACCATCCCGACCAAGTTCAGCCAGGTGTTCTCCACCGCCGACGACAGCCAGCCCGCTGTGACCATCAAGGTCTACCAGGGTGAGCGTGAGATGGCCACGGGCAACAAGAGCCTGGGCGAGTTCAACCTGGAAGGTATCCCGCCTGCGCCGCGCGGCCTGCCGCAGATTGAAGTCACCTTCGACATCGATGCCAACGGCATCCTGCACGTCAGCGCCAAGGACAAGGGCACGGGCAAGGAAAACAAGATCACCATCAAGGCCAACTCCGGGCTTTCCGAGCAGGAGATCCAGAATATGGTCAAGGATGCGGAGCTCAACGCCGCCGAGGACCAGAAGAAGCTGGAACTGGTGCAAGCGCGCAACCAAGCCGATGGCATGATCCACTCCGTGAAGAAGAGCCTGACCGAGCATGGCGACAAGCTCGATGCCGGCGAGAAGGAGAAGATCGAGGCCGCGCTCAAGGACGCCGAGGAGGCGCTCAAGAGCGACGACAAGGCCGTGATTGACGCCAAGACCGAGGCCTTGATGGCCGCCAGCCAGAAGCTGGGTGAGAAGCTCTACGCGGACCAGGCCGCTGCGGCGGCGGCGGCGGGTGCCGCGGCGGGCCCCGAGGCTGGCGCGCAGGCACCGGGCGGTAGCTCCAAGCCTGCCGACGACAACGTCGTGGACGCGGAGTTCAAGGAAGTCAAGAAGTGATGGAGCGGCGGCTCTGCCGAGCCGCCTGTCTGAAGCGCCGCGCCGAAGGGCCCCGCATGGGGTTTCCCTCGCCGCGGCGAACCTGTTTCAAAGGGCTGAGGTCCACCGATGGCCAAGCGTGATTACTACGAAGTCCTGGGCGTTGCCAAGAATGCCACCGACGAGGACATCAAGAAGGCCTACCGCAAGCTGGCCATGAAGTACCACCCTGACCGCAATCAGGGTGACGGCGCGAAGAAGGCCGAAGAAAGCTTCAAGGAGGTCAAGGAAGCCTACGAGATGCTCTCGGACGCGCAAAAGCGCGCGGCTTACGACCAGTACGGCCACGCGGGCGTGGACCCGAACATCGGCGGGCGAGGCGGCGCTGGCCCCGAAGGTTTCGGCGGCTTTGCAGAGGCTTTCGGCGACATCTTCGGTGACATCTTTGGCGGCGCCGGTGGCCGACGCGGCGGTGGCGGGCAGCAGGTCTACCGAGGCAACGACCTGAGCTACGCCATGGAGATCTCGCTGGAAGAGGCGGCCCACGGCAAGGAAACGCAAATCCGCATTCCCACCTGGGACACCTGCGACACCTGCAAGGGCAGTGGCGCCAAGCCCGGCACCAGCCCCAAGACCTGCACCACCTGCAACGGCAACGGTACGGTGCACATGCGTCAGGGCTTCTTCAGCATCCAGCAGACCTGCCCGCACTGCAAGGGCAGCGGCAAGATCATTCCAGAGCCTTGCATCACCTGCAACGGCGCTGGCAAGATCAAGCGACAGAAGACGCTGGAAGTCAAGATTCCGGCCGGCATCAACGAGGGCATGCGCATCCGCTCGGCCGGCAATGGCGAGCCCGGCACCAACGGCGGCCCAGCAGGCGATCTCTACATCGAGATCCGCATCAAGCAGCACGACATCTTCGAGCGCGACGGCGACGACCTGCACTGCACCGTCCCGGTGAGCATGACCACGGCCGCACTCGGTGGCGCCATCGAAGTGTCCACCCTGGGCAGCAAAGCGGAGATCGAGTTGCCTGAGGGCACCCAACACGGCAAGACCTTCCGCCTGCGCGGCAAGGGCATCAAGGGAATCCGATCCAGCTACCCAGGCGACTTGTACTGCCACATCACGGTGGAGACACCCGTCAAGATGACCGAGCACCAGCGCAAGCTGATGAAGGAGCTCGAAGAGTCCTTCAAGGGAGCGGGCGATCGCCACTCGCCCAACGCCAAGAGCTGGACGGACCGGGTAAAGGACTTGTTCAAGTAGCTTGTTGGGGACGCCGCATCGCACGATCACCGGTCTGGCGGCCCCTTGGACAGGTATGCTACGGGCCTTATGAAAATCAGTGCCCCCAGGGCAAACTCAGGACGTCGTTTGCGAGGACATGTTCGAAGGCTCCATCTCTATTGACGGCGAAGTCGTCCACGACAGCGCATTGGTCATTGATAGCAACGCCACGTCACGCAGTGTCGCAGTTCAGAACTTGCGCTCCTTCGGCTTTGGCAATGTGAGGCAGGCCTCCCGGATGGTGGATGGCCGCAACATGCTCGAGTTCAAGCCCTTCAATCTGGTCGTTTGCGATCTTCATTTCGATAACGAGTCCACGTCAGGCGTCTCTCTGCTGGAGGAGCTTCGGCGTGAGAACCTGATGCCGTACTCCACGGTGTTTGTCCTGATCGCGAGCGAGGCCACCTACAACCAGGTGGCTGAAGCAGCTGAGTCAGCACTGGACGGCTACATCCTGAAGCCTTACTCCGCCAATGCACTCAGGGATCGTGTCAAGGAAGCGCGGCAGAAGAAGCGGGTTCTGCGAAACATTTTCGAGGCCTTGGAACAGCGAGACTTCGACCTGGCCGCACAACTCAGTCTGGAACGCTTTGAGTCTCGAGGTCTTTACTGGCTGTACGCGGCTCGGATAGGAGCCGAGTTGCTCCTCAGGCAAAAGCGCAACGAAGAGGCTACCCGCTTGTTTGAGGCCGTTGTGGCGGCGAAGACCGTACCATGGGCCCGGATTGGGCTTGCAAGAGCCCACTTCGCCGAAGGCGATATTGGAAAGGCAAGGCGGCAAGTGGAAGAGGTGCTCGCGGAGGACCCTTCCAATGCGGATGCCTACGATGTGCTGGGCAGTGTCCAGATGGAGATGGGTGAGCTGGCGCAGGCGCGGTCTACCTTCGAGACCGCTACACAGCTCACGCCCGATTGCATCCTGCGCCTGCAGCACACCGGCACCCTCGGCTTCTATTCTGCAGACCATGCGCGCGCTGCAGATCTGCTGCAAAGGGCGTGGTCCATTGGCAAGCGATCGCGACTGTTTGACTTTCTGTCCATGTTGCTGCTGGCGTTCATCCGCTACGACACGGGGCAGTTCAGCGCGCTGGAGTTGGCCAAGGAAAACTTGCAGAAGGCCCTGGAGGCACATCCGCAGTCCGTCCGGCTTCGGCGATTCCTGAAAATCACCGAGGTCCTTTGGGATGCAGCCAACAGCAGACAGCAACACGCCTTTCGTCAAGTGCGCGAAATCTGCAGCGATGCCATGCGCCCAGCTTTTGATGTAGAAGCCGCGATGAACGTTTTGGCCATGTCTTCGCGCATGGTTCCTGTGGGCTTTCCCATTGGCGAATTCGAGAACATCGTGCGGCGGATCGGACGTCGGTTCTCGGTGTCCAGGGCTGCAAATCAGGTGCTGTTATCCGCCGCCTTGCGAAGGCCTGACGTCGACAGCTGGCTGGCCGAGTGCCTGGCGGAAACCTCCCGAGTTGCGCAAAACGGCGTGGATCTTGCTCTCAAGGAGAACCCCAGGCGGGCCATCGAAATGCTGCTGCAAAACGGTGATGTCACCTACAACTCGCGCATCATCGAGCTGGCTGGTCAGTTGTTGAAGCGTCACCGTGACAAGATCGAGGACGCACATCGCTTAGTGGACATGCAAGGCGTCTTGGCCCGCCGCTTTTGCATCCCCAGCACGCACATTGCGGGCATCCGCCGCAGCGGCCGCTCATCGGGTGGACTCTTGTTGCGGACCTGATCCGCACCTTAGCGTCTCCGGGCCCACCGCCCCCTCGCACAGCGTGTCCTCAACGTCCGGTCATGCAGCGTCAAGAGCCAAGTTGTCAAAGCGCGTCAGCGGCTTGAGGAAGGTCAGTTTGACTGTGCCCACGGGGCCGTTACGCTGCTTGGCCAGGACGATCTCCGCGACGCCAGGCTCCTTGGAGTCCTTGTTGTAATAGTCGTCGCGGTAGATGAACATGATGACGTCGGCGTCCTGCTCGATGGCGCCAGACTCGCGCAGGTCGCTCATCATGGGCCGCTTGTCAGGCCGGGTCTCCACGCTGCGGTTGAGCTGAGACAGCGCGATGACTGGGCACTGGAGTTCCTTGGCCAGACCCTTCATGCCCCGGGAGATCTCGCCCAGCACCGTGGCACGGTTTTCGTCACTGCTGTTGCTGGAGCCGCTCATGAGCTGCAGGTAGTCGATGACGATCAACCCCAGCGTGCCGCCGTACTGGCGGGCCAGGCGGCGGGCCCGGGCCCGAAGTTCTGCGGGGTTCAGCCCCGGCGTCTCGTCGATGAACATCGGCGCTTCGCTGAGCTTGCTGGCGGCCTCGGGCAGGCGCTCCCACTCGTCATCACGCAGCCGGCCAGTGCGCAGGTGCTGCTGGTCGATGCGCCCGAGCGACCCCACCACGCGCAGCGCGAGCTGGGATGCGCCCATTTCCATGGAGAACACTGCCACTGGCAGGCCCTCCTGCACTGCAACATGCTCGGCGATGTTCAGAGCAAAGGCCGTCTTGCCCATGGAGGGCCGCGCAGCCAGCACGATGAGGTCGCCCTTTTGCAGGCCGGCGGTCATGCGGTCGAGGTCGTAGAAGCCGGTGCGTATACCGGTGACGTCCTCGCTGCCATTGGCCTCCAACTCCTGCACGCGGTCGATCAGGGCCTGTACCAGCTTGTCCATGGCCTGGAAGCCGGCACCACCGCGTGAGCCTTCCTCGCCGATGCGGAAGATGCGTGACTCCGCCTCGTCCAGGATCTGCGACACCGGCTGCCCTTGCGGATTGAAGGCGGTTGTTGCGATCTCGTCGCTGGCGGAGATCAGCTTGCGCAGCACCGAGCGCTCGCGCACGATCTCGGCGTAGCGCCGCACGTTGGAGGCGCTGGGCACACTCTGCGCCAGCGCATTTAGGTAGGCCAGGCCGCCGCAGTCCTCAGCCTTGCCCAGGCTCTGCAGCGCCTCGAACACCGTGATCACGTCTGCCGGCTTGCTCGAGGCGATCAAGCTGCCTACGGCGGCGTAGATGTGGCGGTGCTCGTGCCGGTAGAAGTCGCCGTCACTCAGCAGGTCAGAGCACTTGTCCCAGGCCAGGTTGTCCAGCAACAGGCCACCCAGCACACTCTGCTCGGCCTCGGTGGAGTGGGGAGGCACCCGCAGGCGGGCCACCTCTTCATCGCGGGGGGCTGCCTGCGGGGAAGGCCGGAACTCGTAAGGTGTGGACATCGATCGATGATACGGGTGCCCTCACCCCAGGCCTGTGCACAAGCCTGTGGAAATCCGGTTGATGGGTCGCGCTCGGAAACAAAATGTCGAGCATAAAAAAGGACGCCCCTAGGGGCGCCCTTCATACTTGATTGAACCGGTGTTGATCAGCGCACCACAGCGATCTGGTCGCGCTTGCCACCCTTGTAGGTGTACAGCGTCAGGGCGCCGTTCTTGACGTCGCCCTTGCTGTCGAAGCCGATGGTGCCGGTGACGCCCTTGTAGCCTTCCGTCTTGGCAAGCACCGGCAGGTACTTGGCAGGCTCGGCAGAGCCTGCCTTCACCATGGCTGCCACCATGACGTTGAC
>Ga0114980_10001889_pt1 | contig 14939 bp, 14 predicted proteins | sample S_140806_EF_Meta_FD_87018 | JGI IMG/M metagenome (GOLD analysis project Ga0114980, IMG submission 87018) | Freshwater microbial communities from Lake Simoncouche, Canada to study carbon cycling - S_140806_EF_MetaG | ecosystem: Environmental > Aquatic > Freshwater > Lake | place: Lake...
GCAATATCAGGTTCGCCGCCGGCACTTGGCAATAATTTAATTTCTTTTGGCGATATCGTAGTAACACCCGCATTCACGGTTGTCATCTTCACCGTTTTGCGCGCCGTTACTTCTACCCCTTTGAGCATGCGCTCTCTTTTGGTCAAAAATATTTTCTGCGTTACCACATCATTAGCTTGCACTACAATGTTTACCAAAGCGGTATCATAGCCCATATACGGAACCATGATGGTATAGCTGCCGGGCTTTAGTTGGCTGAAGGTAAAGTAGCCATTGATATCGGTTTGCACGCCCATATTCAATTGCTTTATCACCACATTGGTATAGATAATGGGTTCACCGTTGGCTTTATCGTAAACAAAACCTTTTACAATTCCATTTTGTGCAAACGAAAAAATAGTATTTAACAAGAGGATCCCTAAGAGGATGTTTTTCTTAAAAAAAATTGACTTCATAACTGTTCGTAAAATAATATTGATAAGGTAACAAAGATAAGGAATACCACCTTGTAGCCCAAGAAAAAATGGATATCATTTGATATCCATTGTTCCGTATTTTTTTAAAATTCCCAGCCTATGTCTTTTCTATAATTCATGTGCTGAAAATCAAGTTGCGATATCGTATCATAAGAGCCTTGCAGGGCCTCTTTTAAAGTAGTGCCATACGAGCTTACCGCTATTACTCTACCCCCATTTGTAAGCACTTTATCCTCGGACATTTTAGTGCCCGCATGAAAAAGCAAGCTTTGGGTAGGCGCTTGTAAGCCTTTTATTGCAAACCCTTTTTCAAAGGCTTCAGGATAACCTCCCGATACCAACATCACCGTGCAAGCCGCTTTGGGATGACACTGCACTTGCACCTGATCTAATTGCTGCGCCTGCATCGCTTCTAGCAAGGCCACCAAATCATTTTCTAATCGGAGCATCACCACTTCTGTTTCCGGATCGCCCATACGACAATTATATTCGATCACAAAAGGCTCACCCCCCACATTGATCAAGCCAAAGAAAATAAAGCCTTGATAGGTAATACCCTCTGCCGATAAGCCTTTTATCGTAGGCTCCACAATCAAGTCTTTTACTTTTTGCATAAAGGCCGCATCGGCAAATGGCACGGGCGAAATAGCGCCCATACCGCCGGTATTCAATCCTTTATCGCCTTCTCCTATGCGTTTATAATCTTTAGCCTCGGGCAACAACACATAATGGGTGCCATCGCTGAGTGCAAAAACCGATAACTCTATTCCTGTTAAAAATGCTTCTACCACCACTGTTTTGCTAGCTGCTCCAAATTGCGCTTCTTTAATCATCTGCTCAAAAGCAACGAAAGCTTCTTCATGACTGAACGCTATCACCACGCCTTTACCCGCCGCTAAGCCATCGGCCTTAAGCACGATGGGTAAGGCATGCTGTGCCAAATACTGCAAGCCTTCTTCATAATTATGCTCCGAAAACTCGGCATACGCCGCTGTAGGAATTTGATGGCGTTGCATAAATTTCTTCGAAAAAGCCTTACTACCCTCCAATTGCGCACCCGCTTTTGATGGGCCAGCTACAATAATATGTGCCAAAGCCGGATCTTGTTTAAAATAATCCCAAACACCCGAAACCAAGGCTTCTTCAGAGCCCGGAAACAATAAGCTGATTTCTTTTTCTATGCAGATTTTTTTTAAGGCCTCAAAATCCGAGAGGGCAACCGCTATATTAGTACCCAATTGTGCTGTTCCTGCATTGCCTGGAGCTATGTATAAAGCATTACACAAAGGGCTTTGCGTCAATTTCCAAGCTAGGGCATGTTCTCTACCACCCGATCCTAATAACAGTATATTATGTGCTTTCATAAATTAATTTGAGTGGAAAATTACAAATAGTGTTTCATGGTTACAATAAAATAATTATTTTAGGGCAAATTATTTTTAATTTAATTTCTAAAACACAACTTATGGCAGAGATGCAAACCTCCAGCAACCAGCACCCAAAAGGGCTCTATGTACTTTTTGCAACCGAATTTTGGGAGCGATTTAGTTATTATGGTATGCGCGCAATTTTTGTATTGTACATGACCAAAATGCTTTTGCTCGACAAAGCCTTAGCAAGTAATATTTATGGTAGCTATACCGGATTGGTTTACCTTACTCCATTAATTGGTGGTTATGTTGCCGATCGCTATTGGGGCAATAGAAAAACTATTTTTGTAGGTGGCTTATTAATGGCTATCGGACAATTCTTCATGTTCTTCTCTGCTTCCTTTGCAGCCAATGCCGACAAAGGTCTTTCTATAACCCTAATGTGGACGGGCTTAGCAGCACTTATTTTTGGTAATGGTTTTTTCAAACCTAACATCTCTACCATGGTGGGCCAATTGTATGAAGATGGCGATAGCAGAAAAGATGCGGCTTATACTATTTTCTATATGGGTATCAATGCAGGTGCTTTTGTAGCGCCACTCTTATGTGGTTATTTAGGAGAAAATGTAGATTTTAAATGGGGTTTCTTAGCTGCCGGTATTGGTATGCTCATCAGCTTAGTGATTTTCTATCTTACAAAAGATAAATATGTAATAGCACCCGATGGCCGTCAATTAGGCGTTGGTCCTAATAAAGCCGCAGAAACATCCACTAGCGATGCTAAAGATAGTGCGTTTAGCACCCAACAATTAGTGATTCTTGTAGGAGGTATTATTGTAGCTTTCAGCGCTATCCATTTTGGATTTGGCGTAGATGTTTGGGGTTCTTTAATTTATGGCATGACCTTAGTAGGCCCATTTGTAATCATCACCGACAAATCTTTGAGCAAAATAGAAAAAGATCGTTTGTGGGTTATTATCCTCATTATGATTTTTGTAATCTTCTTCTGGATGTGCTTTGAGCAAGCAGGTGCTTCACTTACTTTCTTTGCAGAAGAGCAAACCAACAGACATATTTTAGGATGGGAAATGCCAGCAAGTTATTTCCAAAGTTTCAATGCTGGATTTATCGTTATCCTAGCGCCTATCATTTCTGCTATTTGGGTGCGCATGGCTAAAAAAGGTATCAACCCGGTAGCCCCTTACAAGCAATCGCTCGGACTAGGCTTCTTAGCTATTGGCTTCTTACTTATTGCCTTCGGTTCTAAAGTAATACCTACAAGCGGCGCTAGCATCTTCTTCCTTACCGGTTTGTATTTCTTACATACCATTGGCGAATTGTGCTTAAGCCCTATTGGTTTATCGATGGTAAACAAATTGACCCCTGCTCGTTTTACTTCTTTAATGATGGGTATCTGGTTTTTGGCCGTTGCTACCGGTAATAAATTAGCAGGCACTATGAGCTCGTTATATCCCGACCCAACAGCTACAACACACCCAAGCATTTTAGGTTTTGAGATTAGCGACTTACCAAGTTACTTTATGGTTTTTGTGGTATTCTCGGGTACTGCAGCCGTATTATTATTCTTACTAAGCAGACGCTTACAAAAAATGATGCATGGTGTAAACTAATGCAAACATGAATAAAAAAAAGCCCTGATATATTCGGGGCTTTTTTATTAATATTGTTTTATGGAAAACACAAATAGCAGCATACAAGAAATACAAAATTTTAAAGGGAAATACCCTAAACAATTATGGTATTTGTTTTTTAGTGAAATGTGGGAACGCTTTAGCTTCTATGGTATGCGGGGCATGCTGGTCATCTTTATGGTGAGCCAATTGTCCATGAACGATAAAGTAGCCAATTTGCAATATGGCGCTACGCAGGCTTTCGTTTATGCCTTCACCTTTATTGGTGGCCTGTTTGCCGACAAATTATTGGGCTACCGAAAATCTTTATTTTGGGGTGGCTTACTCATGATTGTTGGTAGTATTATTTTAGCCATCGATCCGCAACATTTTTTCTTTTTTGGTATCAGCTTCACCATCATAGGCACTGGCTTTTTTAAACCCAATATTTCTACCATCGTAGGAAAGCTCTATGCCGACGATGATCCAAGACGCGATGCGGGCTTTTCTTTGTTTTATGCAGGCGTTAATTTAGGCGCTCTAATTGGCGGCTATATTTGTATTGCCGTTGCTAATGGTTCGTTATGGTCATCACTTGTACCCGCTGCGCTCCGCTGGAATGTAGCTTTTGGTTTTGCGGCAGTAGTGATGCTCGTAAGCCTCATCACGTTTACACAAACACAAAAAAGCTTGGGCGCCATTGGGCTTTCACCCCTTGCTGCTATGCAAGCTTCTAAGCGCAAACGCTTAGAGCTCGCTACCTATATCGGCTCGCTATTGATTATCCCTATCATCATGACCATGGTATCGAATACCGATTATACGGATATATTTATGTTCATCATTGGTCCGGCTTCTTTGCTATACCTCTTTTATGAAATGCGCAGTTTTACAGCAGCTGAGAATAAGAAATTAATTGCCGCACTGGTCTTCATTGTATTTTCTATTTTCTTCTGGGCCTTCTTTGAGCAAAGTGGAGGTTCGCTTAGTTTGTTTGCCGCGCATAATTTAAACAACACCGTATTGGGTGTATCATTAGATCCGAATGGGGTAAATAATGCTGCCAATTCCTTTTTTGTAATCGTTTTTGCTGCCTTGGTGGGTATGGTATGGCTGTGGCTACATAAGCGCAAGCTAGAACCCAATACGGTGGTGAAGTTTGGCTTAGGCTTTTTGTTTTTGGCCGGCGGCTTTGCCATCTTTTATGATACCAAATTTTTTGCTGATGCCTCGGGCAAAACTTCTCTCAACCTATTCACCTTCGGCTGGTTTGTCATCACCTTCGGTGAGCTTTGCTTGTCGCCCATTGGCATGTCGGCCATGACTAAATTATCGCCTGCAAAAACGCAAGCAGTTATTATGGGAATGTGGTTTTTGGCAAGTGCCTACGGTCAGTATTTTGCAGGCTTGCTAGGTGCTAATATTGCAGATGCCTCGGAGCATGCCAGCAATTTAGAAAAACTAAACGTATATGCCAACGGCTATAAACAATTAGCCATCTATGCCCTCATAGCAGGTGTGGTATTGATTGCCATTGCACCCTTGGTGAAAAAACTGATGCAAGACGTAAAGTAATTAGTAAAGCATATACTGCTTTTCTTTTTTCTGCCAACCTGCCTCGTATTTATTTTTCACAAAATAGATCAGCAACTTAGCTTCATATTGCTGATTTACGAAAAAGATTTTTTTATCGGCCGAGTATTTTTGTTCCGTAAAAAACCAAAGCCCTTTATTGTCTTGCGCCTCGTATTTTTGAGCCGCCCTATAAACGCACAAATCGGCTTGGTATTTCTGATTGACCACGAACACTTTTATATCGGCCTCGTAAGCTTGGTTGCAACTATAGATTTTTTGAGCCTGCACTAAGGAGCTGCTGAGGACGAGAGAAAAAAATAAGAAAAAGCGCGTCATATAAATAAAAGGTTGTTTTTTTGTAGTACAATTTAAAACATTTTTATGTCTTCTCTTCCCATATATGCTCTTATTGTTGCTGGCGGCAAAGGTACCCGCATGGGCACAGAGCTACCTAAACAGTTTTTACCCTTACATCATAAAGAGATCATCCTCCATACCATATTGGCTTTTGTGAATGCCCAACCCAATATTAAAATTATAGTGGTGCATCCAGCATCACATCGCGAACACCTATTGACTCTTTTGGAGACAGCAGGATTGGCTGCTCAAGTGCAATTGGTAATTGGTGGCGATACCCGTTTTGATAGTGTAAAAAATGGCTTGCAAACCATACCGGATACCAATGGCATTGTGCTGATTCATGATGGCGTGCGCCCTTTGGTAAGCGCGCAACTTATACACGCTTGCATTGCACAAGCCGAAACTAAAGGCTCTGCTATACCTGCTGTAGGTCTTGTAGATAGTATTCGAAGAATACAAGGCGATACCCATACTCGAGAAGATCGTGCAGCGCTCGTTGCAATTCAAACACCTCAAACATTTCAGATTACCCTTATTAAAAAAGCCTTTGAGCAAAACTATCAAGATGCCTTTACCGACGATGCCAGTGTGGTAGAAGCCATGCAATTGCCCATACACTTAATTGCCGGTGAGCGCTATAATATAAAAATTACTACCCCTGAAGATTTAATGCTTGCCGAAGCGTTACTACCGCATGTACACTAAACTTATTCTTGCCTTTTTTGCTTGTTGTTTATTCCAACAGAGCGCTGCACAACGCCTAGACAGCTCCATTTTTGCAGCGCCTATCACTATGGATACCGTGGTGATCAACGCCATAGAAGCAGGTTGGGATGTATCGGCATTTATTAAAAAAATGCAGTCGGACACTTCGTTTTATAGTGCCTTTAGATCGCTTCACTTTTGCAACTATGAGCAACAGACGCAATTATATGCCTACGATGCAGCAGGTATCATAACAGATAGCTTATATCTAAAAAGTAAACAGCTCTATAAAAACCATTGTAGAAGTACGCAGCTTATAGAACAAAAATCCAATCCTCATTTTTACACATCAAAAGGTGCCTATCGTTTTTATACGGCTAGCCTATTCGACTATTTATTTTTTAATAAAAATACGATTTGCAATGAGCCGCAACTACCTGTAAATACGCCCATCAACGATAACAAGTCCTCTTATTTAGAAAAAAGCAAAGCACAATTAAAGCAACTTTTGTTCAACCCCGGAAGCAACATAAAAGGCATTCCCTTTATTGGCAACAAAGCAGCTATTTTCGATAAAGAAGAATTGCATAAATATGAATTTACCCTCAGCAGTGGATGGTGGAACGAAGAAGCGTGTTGGATTTTCAGCATCAAACCTAAAGCGGCCTACAAAGACGAACTCATTTACAATACGCTAAAAACATGGTTTAGAAAAGAAGACGATGCTATTGTAAAAAGAGTGTATGCTTTATCGTATGCAACATGGTTTTACCAATTTGAGGTAAGTATGCAAGTCCACATGATCAATGTCGATAAAAAAATAAAGCCTTCGTACTTGCAGTACAAAGGCTATTGGCATATTTTAGGAAAAACAAAGGAGCGCTTATCGTGCACCAGTACTTTATCCTATCCTTAGTTTTTAGGAAATAGCATTCTATAATCTACACGCACTTTGCCGCTGCTGATATCTTCTAATTTCTTTTTCAATAAGCGTTTTTGCAAAGGGGTAATATGATCGATAAATAATTTACCTTCGATATGGTCGTACTCGTGCTGAATAACGCGTGCGGTAATACCCTCAAACGTTTCGGTATGTGCTACAAAGTTTTCATCTTGGTAGCTGATCACAACTACTTTTTTGCGCAGCACATCTTCTCTCACTTTAGGAATACTTAAGCAACCTTCATTATACGCCCATTCTTCGCCCGACTCTTCAATTATTTGTGCATTGATAAATACTTTTTTCACACCGCGTTCGTTCGGATATTCTTTTTTATCCTCCTCATCAAAACCTTCTACAATTTGCACGGTATCAATCACAAACAAACGAATAGCTTTATTGATTTGAGGTGCCGCTAAGCCTACACCATTACTTTTATACATGGTCTCCCACATATCTGCAATAAGCTCGTTTAACTGCGGATATTGAGCATCGATAGCAACTCCTACTTTTCTTAATATAGACTGGCCATAGGCCACAATTGGCAAAAACATAATGTAATTTTTACAAAGGTACAACTCAATTTTTGCTTTGCAGATATTCTTGCAAAATTATCGTTGCGCTTATTTCATCAATTAAGGCTTTGTTGGCCCTAGCTTTTTTCTTTAAACCCATTTGCAGCATAGCATCGGTGGCCATTTTGGAAGTAAAGCGTTCGTCGCACAACTCAAAGCGCATGTTAGGAAATACATGTTGAAATTGCTTAAGAAATTTATCGACCAAAGGAGTGGCATCGGTTGGCGTATCATCCCAATTGAGCGGATAGCCAATGAGTACTTTATCAACGATTTCAGTAGCAAAATATTTTTTTAGATACCCTATCAATTCTTTCGAATCTACGGTCTCTAAACCCGAAGCTATTATTTGTAATGGATCGGTTACGGCCAAGCCCGTTCTTTTCTTGCCAAAATCGATGGCTAAAATTCTACCCATAGAACAAAGATAGGTAGATTTTTAGGTCCTAATTACATTTTAAAGCATAGAAAAAGAGGGCCGAATACTAAAAAAAGATTAATTTTATGATCAAACATTTACTAAAGAACATGCCAAAGCGTTTTTTATCATTATTAGCTATTTTATGCAGTACCCTGATTACGGCACAAGCGCAATGCGTATCAATCATTGGATTACCCGATACGATTATTGCGTGTAAAAATTCTAAAGTACAATTCAACCCGAGTGTAACGAGCACGGGCTTGTTAGCTACTTCAGATACCACTTGGTCTCCAACAACCGGCTTATCTAATCCGAATATTATCAACCCGAGTGCTACTATGGGCACGGCATCTCAATTATATACCTTAACCATACAGGCACTTACGCCCAATAACTTTGTGGTGAATGGCGACTTTAGTGCAGGCAATACGGGCTTCACGTCTGCATACGGACCAGGTACCGGCGGTACATGGGGCTTATTATCCAATCCTAATACTTATGCTGTAACCACCAACCCTAGTATAGTACATACCAATTTTGGAAATTTTGGAGATCATACTACCGGCACCGGACAAATGATGGTGTGCAATGGATCTTCTATAGCCAATACTAGTGTATGGTGCCAAACCATTACGGTAATTCCCAATAGCTTTTACGACTTTTCGGCTTGGGCTACCTCTGTAGATCCCGGCAGTCCAGCTATCTTACAATTTAATATCGATGGCGTTTTATTAGGTGCTGCGTTTAACCTTTCGGCTACCTCTGGTGCTTGGCAACAATTTCATGCTACGTGGTATAGCGGTACTAGTACGAGCATTACCATTTGCATCGTAAATCAAAACACCGCGTCAGGCGGAAATGACTTTGCTATTGATGACATTCAGTTTAGACAATTTTGTACTACTAGCAAATCTTGCTATGTGCGCGTTCCTAATCTTACTACTTCAGTAGTGAAAACCTTGGGCTTAGGTTGTTTGAAAGATACAGTGAATTTTACTACCACCAACTTAGGAGAAACACCTGAACAATATATTTGGGATTTTGGCGATGGCACCGGTGATACGGTTCAAAATCCAAGTCATGTGTATCTCAACCAAGGCAATTATAGTATAACCCTTATCGTAAAAAAACTAGGTTGCACCGATACGGTCAAAACAACCGTGAATACCTTCCACCCTTTTGCACCTGGATTTACAACTGATAAAGACACGGTTTGTACGGGCACGGCTATTACCTGCACCACTACTGCCATAGGTGCTAACAACACTTATAATTATGATTTTGGCGATGGCTCCTTTTCTACTTCCAATTCACCAAGTCATACTTATGCCACACTAGGTACCTATACCATTATCCAATACGTGACCGATAATATTCCGTGTGTAGATAGTTTCAAAAAAACGGTGGTGATTTTACCAGGGCCTACCGGAGCAGCTACGATAGATACTACGTTAATTTGCGAAGGCGGCACTGTAAATGTAGATGGAAATGCCAGCGTAGGTTATTCTTTACTAACTTGGGATTTTGGCGATGGTATAAAAGTATATAATACAAGCCAAGTAAAGCACTCTTATGATACCTCAGGCGTATTTACGATCACCCTTACTGCCGATTATGCCGTATGCCCTTCTATCAATACTACCTTAAGTGTAACGGTATTGCCTACTCCGTTGGTAGATTTGGGTGCCGATACTACCATTTGTGAAAATGGCACACCTATTGCGCTTACCAACAAAGCCACAAACCTAATGCCTACCAATAGTATTTGGTATGATAGCACGAGCGATAATTTCAAAATCATTAAACACCCAGGCATTTATTGGTTGCAAGTTTCCAACTCCTTGGGTTGCGCTAATGCCGATAGTGTAGAGATTCACAAATCTTGTTATATCGATTTGCCTAATAGCTTTACGCCAAATGGCGATGGTATCAATGATTTCTTTTTCCCAAGAATACTCAACTCGAAAAATCTAAGTTATTTCAGCATGCAAATCTATAATCGTTGGGGACAATTACTTTTTGAAACCAAGAAGCTAGATGGTGCCGGATGGGATGGTAAATTCAATAATACCCAGCAACCCGTAGGCGTATATATATATGTTATAGAGGCTACAGTAGATGGTAAGAACATTGAAAAATATCATGGCAATATAAGTTTGCTACGATAATAGCAACATAAAAAAAACCGCTTTAAAGCGGTTTTTTTATGTTATGATTTAATTATTGGTTTTGAAGATTACCGTACCCATCAACTTGAGCAGCTCTTTTTCAAGCGCCTTATGTTCTTTGTAGGTGGTCAATAATAATTTTAGTGCTTGCGGATTTTTTTCTTCTTCCATCAGCTTCGTGATTTGTTTTAAAATCACTTTTACTTTTTTCATCTCAAAATAAGACAATACACTTTCTACTTCTGTCAAATAATTGACTGCACCATGTATAACTTCTATATTATAGGTATTAAACCAATTGGGACTTAGCTCATGTTTATCTTGAAGCAAATCGGTTACTGCTTTTTGTATACTCGTATCGGCATGGTTTACGAAAAAACTCAACTCCGGCACATGTTCTTTTTCCAAACAATAATTGAAGTATGCTTTATAAATTTTTTGAGCACTAGCACTTACTAATGTTTCAAATTCAATTTTAGAATAAATATAATCGGCTACATTTAAGAAATCTTCTTTAGGCATAGCTCCATAAATCAAGAGCACCTTTATTAGTTGTAGTTCTTGCAAACTCTCTGCATCTTGCGCGGTGATATCGTATGGATTGGTATCTACATCTGCAAGTTCTTGCTCTATTCGTTCTTGCTGCGCCGCATATGCCGGTGTAGCTTTAGCTTGTTGTCGTTTTTGATTAAAGGAATTGATTAATTGTAAAAAGCTTGCCTCATCAATTTGCAATTTCGAAACAGCCTCTTTTACATAATAATCATGCAGCACAAAATCACTTGTTTTATTAATGAAAGAAATGCTTTGCGCAATTTCATTTACTAATTTTGTTTTCTTGATAGGATCTCTCCCAGCCTCTTCCATACCTAGCTCTAATCGGAACTCAATAATATCCTTTTTGTTTTTAAGGATATAATCATTGAATACAACTGCGCCATATTTTTGGATATAACTATCGGGATCTTCTTTATCGGGAAACAATACCAACTTCACATTAAACCCTGCTGCCAAGGCCATATCTAGGCCTCTCAATGCTGCTTTTACACCTGCTGCATCACCATCATATAAAATAGTAAGATTGCGCGTAAGTTGTTTAATGAGTCGTAATTGATCTTCTGTTAAGCTGGTGCCACTCGAAGCCACTACATTTTTAACACCCCCTTGATGTAAGGAAACCACATCGGTATAACCTTCTACTAAAAAACATTCGTCTAACTTAGCAATATGCGTTCTGGATTGATATAAACCATAAAGCACTTTACTCTTGATATAAATTTCATTTTCGGGCGAATTGATATACTTGGGCGCTTTATCATTTTTAACCAAAATACGCGCACCAAATCCCAATACCCTACCGGTCATGTTTTGAATGGGGAAAATAACCCGACCTCTATAAGCATCGTATAAGCGATCATCTTTTTGTTTGATCACGCCCGACTTTAAAGCGTATTCAATGCTAAAGCCTTTTAAGGTAAGTGCTTTAAGCAAATCGTTTTGCTCACTGTTTTGAATACTATAACCTAAGCGGAATTGCTCAATGATCTCTTTCGAAAAACCTCGTTCTTTAAAATACGATTGCCCAATTAACAAACCATCTTCGGTATCCCATAAATTAGTTTGAAAATGAGTGGTAGCAAATTCATTAATAACACGAATACTCTCTTCTACTTGCTGCACTATTTGCTGCTCTGGCGAACGCTCGGTTTCTTGTAAGGCAATTTTATAATAACTCGCAATCCATTTGATAGCCTCGGGGAAACTTAATTTTTCATGCTCTTGCACAAAAGTAACGGCATTACCACCTTTGCCGCAACCAAAACATTTGAAAATACCACGCGCTGGATTTACAGAAAAAGAAGGGGTACTTTCATTATGAAAAGGACAATTGGCCACATAATTAGCCCCTCGTTTTTTTAAACGAATAAACTGCTCGATAATTTCTACAATATCGGCTCGTTGTAAAACTTCTTCTATGGACTGTGGTAATATCACAACACTAAATTACATTTATTCTCTTAAAAAAAAGAAAATGCCCAAAACAAGCATGTTTTGGGCATTTATCAGGTTGTAGTTGTTATTTAGCTTTTGCTAAAGCACCTTTTAAGTAATCAATAACTTTTACTTCTGTAGGATCTAATTTGTTTAATTCCGCTAGGTCAACTGAAATAAAGTCGGTAAGGTGAATTAAATAAAACGCTCGCTCTAAATAGCTTTTACCTTTAGAGTGAATTTCTATAATCGTTTTGGTGTATTGTTTAAATACTTCTTTGTTGATTTCCATTCGCATTTGAGTACGTTTGTAATCGGTAGTATTACGAAGCAAAACAACGGCTTGATTAGGATCTTTCTTTCTCCAACCAACCAATTCGTTATGATTCATTTCTGGTATTACATGATGCCAACAAAGCATTTTGCCATTTTCATTGATTTGCTGACGGAAACGAACTGCTACGCCTTCAAAATCAGCTGCAGCATAAATAATCGGCATTTTATTTACTAATTTTTTAGCAATTGTTTTTGCTTCTTTTTGAATGGCTTTAGACTCCTTAGTTAATAAAGCAATAGCTGCTTTCAAGTCTTTTTCAAAAGATTTTTTTACATACCCTAAATGGTTTAAGGCATATAATACTTGTACCATAGAATAGCCCAAACAAGAACGCGGCGGCATTCCGGAAGGAATAATAACGCAATCTAAATTATGTTTTTTAGCTAATTCTTGCACTTTACCACCCGATGTAATACAAATAATCGTTGCATTCATCTTAATTGCTTGTTGCATAGCCGCTAAGGTTTCTTCTGTATTACCTGAATATGAAGAGATAATAACAAGCGATTTGTTGTTTACGAAAGAAGGTAGAAAGTAATCTTTATTTACAATAAAAGGGATAGAACAGCTGTCTGCAATATAATTTTGGGTGATGGAACCACCAATTCCGCTACCACCTAAACCAGATAAAACTATGTTATGAAAATTATTTTTTTTAGTTTTAAAGGTCTGTTTGTTTCCTATGGCAATAGCTTCTGCTAATTGTTTTGTAAAATTAACTACGAGTTGTTTCATTATTTTAAAATTTACAGTTGAATGAGCCACAAAAATACAAAAACCGGTGCAGTTGGAGAGCAAATAGCCAAAGAATATTTAATAAAGAAAGGCTATATAATACTAACCACCAATTGGAGAGCCCAACATAAAGAAATAGATATTATTGCTAAACATAAGGACGTGTTGGTGTTTATAGAAGTAAAAACAAGGCGCAGCACTAAATTTGGATACCCAGAGGAAGCGGTGACTACTAAAAAATGGCAACTTCTTTTTTTAGCCGCTCAGGCCTTCATAGAACAGTATACCAATTATGAACGTATACAGTTTGACATAATAAGTGTAGCTTTAAAAATTAAAAATGTGAAGGATTCGGAAACAGAAATCGTCCATTATGAAGACGCTTATTATGGATAAACACAAAAAGAGGAATTAGATTGGACGTAGCAGAACTTTTTAACCAATATAAAGTCATGGTTTACAACCTTGCGCTTCATTATGTTCAAAACAGAGAGGAAGCAGAAGAGATATGCCAAGATGTTTTTGTAAGTGTGCACTTTGCCAAAGATAATTTTAGAAACGAAGCGAGTATAAAAACTTGGATTTACCGTATCACGATTAATAAATCGCTGGACTATTTAAAGGCAAAAAAAACAAAAAAACGATGGGCTGCCATTTTATCGTTAGACTTTTTTCAAGATCATGCAATAGCCTCCAAAGAAGTGCAGCACCCGGGCATGGTACTAGAACAAAAGGAAGCTTTACAATTAATTTTTAACTGTTTAAACCAACTCCCTGATCATCAAAAAACTATAATTATTCTTTCAAAAATCGAACAAAAAACCATTAAAGAAATTGCAGACATTCTTAACTTGAGTACCAAATCAGTAGAATCGCATATGCATAGAGCTAAAAAAAACTTAGGCCAATTGCTGCAACAAGAAGGCCGTATTTAAGAACCGCTTCAACGCAACCCTTATGAACATAGACTTACAACCACTCGCCCAATTACAACAACAAGCAGCACCCGATGGCTTGTACCCAAAAATTATGGAGCGCCTTCAACAAAAAAAGACGCAACAAGAGCAGCTACAGCAAAGCATCTATAGTATAGTGTGTATAGGCTTATTAGCTTTTAGTTTATTTTATACCGCCAATAACTTGTATGCATCAACAGCAGATGCTCCCTACAGCAACTTATTCCAAACCAGCTCATCGCTTTATAAATAATGACCATGCAAAATAACAACCGCTTAAAATGGATTATTTTGGGATTGATTATTTCCAATCTCCTACTGTTGACGTTTATCCTCATCAATAAGCCACAACATTCAAAGATGGATTTCAAAGCCTATATCATATCTTCATTAGACTTTAAGGAAGCTCAAATTCAGGCTTTTGAAAAAGAGATTCAACATCATATTACAACTATGGATCAATTGGAGGAACAAATTGTTGCAAACAAAATTCAATTGTATAGCCTATGCGCGCATCCTCAAACTGAAGCCAACAAGCAAGTGCTCCTGCATAACTTGGGCAATTTGCAGGAACAAATAGAAACTAATTTCATGGCTCATTTCAGCGCTATCCGTAGATTATGCACAGCTCCTCAACAAGCAAAATTTGATAGTCTAATCTATAGCTTTCCAAAATTTTTTAGCCGACCAAAGCGACC
>Ga0114980_10001896_pt1 | contig 14929 bp, 15 predicted proteins | sample S_140806_EF_Meta_FD_87018 | JGI IMG/M metagenome (GOLD analysis project Ga0114980, IMG submission 87018) | Freshwater microbial communities from Lake Simoncouche, Canada to study carbon cycling - S_140806_EF_MetaG | ecosystem: Environmental > Aquatic > Freshwater > Lake | place: Lake...
CCGTTCTGTCGAATTCCGAATTTGAGTGATAGTGAGGGTTTAATTGTTCATCGCGGAGTAGATGCATTTGTTGTCATGAATTTGTATCCGTACAACCCAGGGCATTTACTAGTGTGCGTTTATCGTCACGTTGCCGATCTAACTGATTTAACTACCAACGAGCGAGATGAGATATCGGCACTGACTGCGCATGCTATGAACACGATTCGCAAGGTCTCATCTCCAGAGGGCTTCAATATTGGAATGAATCAAGGCGCAATCTCTGGAGCAGGAGTTGCCGAACACATTCACCAGCACTTGGTGCCGCGTTGGAGCGGGGATGCCAACTTTATGCCGATTATTGGCCGTACTAAAGTGCTACCACAGTTACTCACTTTAACCCGTGATGAGATTGCAGCGGCCTGGTAGCTAATCGTTAATCTGATTCAAATACTCTTTAACGATATCAACGCCAACTCCTTTTTGGATCCACAGAGGAATCGCCGGAAACAATAAACCTGCGGCAAATGCGCCTTCTCCCATGGATGTTGATAGCTCGAGATACTCATCGCGAAATTCTTGAACCAATGTTTCATGCTCAGGCTCGCAAGCACTCTCAAGTGCAGGAACAGTTGTGTAATCAGTAACTCGCATTGTTTCAAGAGAAATCAGCGCACAGGGTATGCCTGCATCATCATGTAAAACTAAATACGGTGTTGCAACGTGATCAAATACGCGGTTAGCAAGCATCACGGCATCATCAAAATCTGCCTCTTGATTTTCTAGTTGCGTAACTGCGACTATGCGTGGAGTTTGAAATTCATCAATTGATCGCCATAAATCAATTGTGGCTTGATCGATTCCCATCGCTGGATTAATAACAAAAATGGCACAGGCTATCTGCGGATCTATAGAGTCCATTACCCGGCCACCGAAGCTGCGCGCAACGGCTTCTGGGTCGGCACTTTCATGGCCATAGATAGCGATGGCGTGGGGGGATGAGGTGGAATTCACCTGCTCAGCCTACGATGGGAGGTGATGATTAGTAGCATTTTCAAACCTGCGGTTACGAGCTTTATAACCCCCGTAGCCAGATTTGCACTGCGTATCGGTGTTACCCCAAACGCGGTGAGCTGGGTCGGTGCCATCGGCGTCACTGTGTCGTCACTGTATTTCTATCCTCGTGGGGATTTCTTTTTAGGCAGCGCCGTCGTCTTTATTTTTGCGCTGAGTGATTTATTTGATGGAACAATGGCACGTATATCAAAAACCGGTGCCAGCCGCTGGGGTGGATTTCTGGATTCCACAATCGATCGGATTACAGATTCAGCGATATTAATAGGTGTCACGATCTACCTTATCGATGCCGATGATCGATTGAGCACCATCGTATTAGTAACTCTTGTAACGGGTTTACTAGTTCCATATATTCGTGCAAAGGCTGAAAGCTTTGCCATCGAATGCAGCGGTGGAATCGCCGAGCGCACCGAGCGACTTATGATCTCACTGTCGGCAATAGCCCTTGATGGATTAGGCGTTCCGTATGTTTTAGCGGCAGGAATGTGGCTCTTAGCGATCTTAGGATTAGTCACGGTTTTTCAACGAATGTTGATTGTTAAAAGAGCCCTGAAATAAATGCTCGCCACGATCACAGCATCGGGATATTTTGCCGCCTGGCGCCTTTTGCGTTGGCTACCCGAGCGATTTGTTTATTCGACGGCCTACAAACTTTCAGATCTACTAACTAAACGAAACGGTCCAAGTGTTCAACGGCTGCGATCTAATCTTGGGCGTACACAACCAGAAATTACGGCCCTGGATTTAGATCTCCTAGTCTATAAAGGCATGCGCTCGGCAGTTCGGTATTGGTGTGACACCTTTAGATTGCCAGATTGGTCTATTGAAAGAATCCAAAATACTGTCACTGTCACAAATGAACACTTATTCTTTGACGCTCTGAACTCTGGGAAGGGTGGCATCATCACCGTTCCCCATGCTGGCAATTACGATCACGCTGCCGCATATTTCTGCAGCAAAGGCGCCAAGATTGTGACCGTAGCAGAGCATTTGAAACCTGAAGCATTGTTTAAAAAATTCATGGAGTATCGAGCCGCTTTTGGTATGGAGGCATTGCCACTTGATGGCCGAGTCATTCCTACATTGGCTGTGCGTCTTCGTGCAGGCTGCATTGTTGCTCTTGCGGCCGACAGAGACCTATCTCGCTCAGGTATCGATGTAACTTTCTTTGGTGCTCCCGCTCGTATGCCGGCAGGTCCAGCCGTGCTTGCACTCAGGTCAGATGCAGCTTTAATCTCTGCAATGGTTTCATACACTAATAGTGGAATACATATTGATTTTGAAGCAGTTCCCATTCCATCGCATGGAAGTGAGGCAGAAAAGATCTCGGCGATTATTCAAAGTAGCGCCGATCTTTTTGCAAAGGGAATTGCGGCACACCCAGAGGACTGGCACATGATGCAGCGAATCTGGATCGACGGGGATTTCAAGGAGCGTAGCTAATGCTGAATAAGAAGCTCTCGATTGGAATCGTCTGTCCGTATGGGTGGGATACACCTGGTGGAGTCCAAAACCATGTCCGTGATTTAGCAGAGTTTCTTATTAACGCAGGACATAACGTCTCAGTATTGGCACCGGCCCTAGATGAGACGAAATTACCTGATTATGTAGTTAATGCCGGTAGCCAATTTCAATTCCATACAACGGTGCTGTGGCCCGTATTTTATTTGGCCCTAAGGCATTTGCACATGTGCGTCAGTGGATCGCAGCTGGAGATTTCGATATTTTGCATCTACATGAACCTGCGATTCCATCAATTTCACTTCTTGCCTGTTGGGCCGCCGAGGGCCCAATGGTGGGCACCTTCCATGCCGCAGCTAAACATCAAAAAGTAATTTATGCAATCGGACCAATTCTCGAACCAGCTATTGAAAAACTCTCAGCTCGCATAGCTGTATCAGAGGCGGCACGTTTAACTCTTACCAATCACTTAGAGACCGACGCAGTCGTAATTCCTAATGGCATTTACGCAAAGCGTTACGCCAATGGAGAGCCTCAGGAGAGATGGTCGGGTAACACGATTGGCTTTATTGGACGTTTCGAAGAGCCGCGCAAAGGTCTTCAGGTTTTACTTGATGCACTTCCGATAATCGCGCGCTTTGCACCTGACGTTCGAGTTCTCGTTGCCGGTCCGGGGGACTCTCAAGAGGTAGAAGAGTCGATTGATCCCCAATTACGCCACAGATTTGAATTTTTAGGGCGCATTAGTGAGAAAGAAAAAGCCGACTTCATGTCATCGGTAGCACTCTATGTTGCACCTAATACCGGGGGAGAGTCCTTCGGTATCATTTTAGCCGAAGCCCTCGCAGGGGGAGCCTGCGTAGTAGCAAGTGATATCCCAGCCTTTGATTCTCTGCTCGGTGGTGGCGAGTTTGGTGCTCTCTTTGAATCGGAGAATTCAGCTGAATTAGCCAAGGTAGTAATAGAGCTATTGCGCGACAGCGAGAAGCGCAGCGCACTTGCCCGTAAAGGTAAAGAGCATGCACAGATCTTCGACTGGGATGTTGTAGCAGAGCAGATCTTTTCAATTTATGAGATGGCCCTAGTCGGTGGCCAAGAGATCACACTTTCATCAGAGAATCGTGGCTGGAATCGTTTTCTCTCTAAGGATGGTGATAAAAAATGAAAACCACCATTACTTTTGTTTTTCTTTTACTGTGCATGCTTTGGTATTTATCTTTCTTAGCTACGCGCCTAGATCGACTCCACCACCGTGTCGAAACAAGTTGGGCAAATCTCGATGGTTTGCTGCAAAGGAGAGCGGCAATTGCACTTGAAATAGCGCGAAGCGAGTCATGTGATCCAGCATCATCGCTACTCCTCACATCTGCGGCCTACCAAGCGCGCGAAGCCAGTGTTCAAGAGCGCTCATCGGCCGAGATGGCGCTCACTGGAGCTTTGGGTTTATTGACCGTGGATGGTCACATGCATGCAGGAGGCGCTGAGCAATCACTCTTTGAAGAGTTGCGATTGTTGAGTGCAAAAATACAAGTTGCAATTGCGATTCATACCGATGCCGTTTCCTCAACACAAATGGTTCGAAAGAAATCTGCAATTCGATTTTTTCGCCTTGCGGGTACAGCTCCGTTGCCAGTCACATACGAGTTTGAGTCCGATGCGCTTTAGAATCCTTATTCTTACAACACTTATGGTCACAGTTCTGAGTGGCTGTGCAACGTTGACCCAGACATTTACAACCTTAATTCCTAAAGCTGTCGAAAAAAACGTTTTGAGTGGGCGGGAAGGCGTTAACGGACCAGTGTTGGTAGTAAAGATCGATGATACAAATAACGCACATCCGCAGATAGGCCTAGAAGATGCCGACGTTGTCTATATCGAACAGGTAGAAGGTGGTCTAACTCGTATCGCCGCAGTTTTCTCCTCAGTGATTCCCATGCGTATTGGACCTGTGCGAAGCGCTCGAATCTCCGATATTGAAATAATGAGTCAATACGGACGAGTTGCTTTTGCATACAGTGGTGCACAGCGAAAACTATTACCGGTAATCGCTGCGGCAAATCTACAAAACTTAGGAGCACAGGCGCAGCCACCAAGTATCTACACCACCGATCCAGCACGAAATCAGCCATTTGCAATGGTGCTTCGAGCAGATCTTCTTATGCAAAAGATCATTGATAAGGGTTATGTGATCGACTCGGCACGATCGGTCGGTTGGAGTTTTGGCGATGTTAAATCCCAAGGAGTTCCTATAGAACGCGCTGTTCTCCATTGGCCCGCTGCAACCTATAGCGCAATCTGGTCTGCCAGTGAGAAGCGTTGGCACTTAACGCACAACAACGAACCAGATCTATCTGAAACCGGTAAAACACTGGGGCCGACAACATTTGTGATTCAGATGGTGTCGATCACACCCTCGATATATTCCGATAAATTCGGAGGCAACACTCCATTTTCAAATACCGTTGGCTCGGGCACTGGCTACATCTTGCGAGATGGCAAGAGCTATACCGCGATGTGGAATCGTCCAACAGCCGATGTGGGAACAAGCTGGAAGGCCTTAGATGGCACTGACATCACATTTGCCCCGGGCCAAGTATGGGTTGCACTCATTGACACAGAACCTGATTTCACGCTGATAACTGCCAGCGCGAAACCCTCGACAACAAAGTAGGATATCCCTCTAACTAATGACGAAGTACATGGGAGAACGGTAATGGCGCAAGAAACTGGAACTGGTCGAGTCAAGCGTGGCATGGCTGAGATGCTCAAAGGTGGCGTCATCATGGATGTCGTTAACGTTGAACAGGCAAAGATCGCCGAGGATGCTGGCGCAGTTGCTGTGATGGCGCTAGAGCGCGTACCTGCAGATATTCGTGCACAAGGTGGCGTTGCTCGTATGTCAGATCCAGACATGATCCAAATGATTCAAGCCGCCGTATCCATTCCCGTCATGGCCAAGGCACGTATAGGTCACTTTGTTGAGGCTCAGGTTCTGCAATCACTCGGAGTTGACTACATTGATGAATCTGAAGTTCTCACACCTGCCGATTATAAAAACCATATCGATAAATGGAACTTCACGGTTCCATTTGTATGTGGTGCCACAAATCTCGGAGAAGCACTGAGGCGCATAAATGAAGGCGCAGCAATGATTCGTTCAAAAGGTGAGGCTGGTACGGGCGATGTCTCAAATGCTATGCAGCACATGCGCGAAATTAATGGAGAGATTCGTCGTCTCTCATCACTTCGCGAGGATGAGTTATACGTTGCCGCAAAAGAGTTGCAAGCTCCATATGAGTTAGTTAAAGAGGTCGCCCAAAAAGGCAAGCTACCAGTTGTTCTCTTTACCGCCGGCGGAATCGCCACTCCTGCAGATGCCGCTCTCATGATGAGTATGGGCGCAGATGGAGTATTTATCGGCTCTGGAATCTTCAAATCAGGTAACCCCGCTCAACGCGCGGCTGCATGTGTGCGTGCAACGACTTTCTGGGATGACCCAAAGGTGATCGCCGATGCATCTCGTGGCTTAGGTGAGGCAATGGTAGGAATCAACGTCGCCGATCTCCCAGCACCCCATCGTCTTGCAGAGCGCGGCTGGTAGTAAATAGGCGTTATGAAAGTCGGAGTACTTGCACTGCAGGGCGATGTTCGCGAGCACGTTAGCGCGCTCATTGCCTGCGGTGTTTATCCGACAAGCATTCGCCGCCCCGCCGAATTAGATGCCGTTGAGGCACTTGTGATTCCAGGGGGTGAATCAACAACGATCTCTCAGTTAGCCAAGATCTTTGATCTATTTCAACCAATCCGCGATCGAATCGCTCATGGAATGCCCGTCTATGGCTCCTGCGCCGGAATGATTTTACTAGCCGATCACATTCTAGATGCCAAGGCCGATCAAGAAAGCTTTGGTGGTCTAGACATTACCGTTCGCCGCAACGCATTTGGACGCCAGGTTGATTCATTTGAATCCGATATCGCCTTTAACGATGGATCACCAACACCGGTGCGTGCAGTATTTATCCGTGCTCCATGGGTGGAAAAAATTGGAAGTGGAATTGAAATTTTGGCAGAGGTAGATGCACATCCAGTGGCCGTGCGCTCTAAGAGTATTTTGGCAACATCTTTTCATCCAGAGCTTACGGGGGATCATCGCATTCACCGTTACTTTATTGAGGAAGTAGCACGAACTGCACTTCAACAGGTACAGTAGTTCGAACTAATACATTAGGGACAAAGGGGCAAGAGATGTCTGGCCATTCCAAATGGGCGACGACTAAGCACAAGAAGGCGATCATTGATAGCCGCCGTGCAAAAGTATTCGCAAAACAGATTCGTGCAATCGAAGTCGCAGCGCGCAACGGCGGCGCCGATCTAGAAGGCAACCCAACTTTATTTGATGCGATCACTAAGGCAAAGAAGTCTTCAATGCCAGCCGATAATATCGAGCGTGCAGTCAAGCGTGGCGCAGGACTCGAGCTTGGCGCCGCCGATTATCAAACAATTATGTATGAGGGTTACGGTCCCAACGGTGTTGCAATCATGATCGAATGTCTGACCGATAATCGCAATAGATCTTCCTCAGAAGTCCGTGTTGCCGTCACTCGCAACGGTGGAACTATGGCCGATCCCGGATCAGTCTCCTATCTCTTTAACCGTAAAGGTGTTGTCATTGTAAAGAAAATAGATGGAGTTACAGAAGATTCTATTTTAGAAGCGGTGCTCGATGCTGGTGCAGAAGAGGTCAATGACTTAGGTGAGGCCTTTGAAGTTGTGAGCGAATCCAGTGATTTAGTTCCGGTTCGTACAGCACTTCAGGGCGCTGGAATCGATTACGAATCCGCCGACTCTTCATTTCTTCCTTCAATGCATATACAACTAGATTCCGACGGGGCTAAAAAGGTGTTCGAACTCATCGATGCAATAGAAGAGCTCGATGATGTGCAGAACGTCTTTAGTAACTTCGATGTATCAGATGAAGTTATGGCGAGCCTGGATTAAATTCTCGTCAAAAACCTTAGGCTAGATGCCTTAACGGGCGCTGGAATGAGGGTGGTGTGATGCGAGTTCTGGGAATTGATCCAGGCTTAACACGCTGTGGCATCGGTATCGTTGAAGGCTCAGTTGGGAAGCCACTCTCAATGGTGGGTGTCGGCGTCATTCTTACCCCCAGTGATCTCGCCCTTGAATCGCGTTTACTTGAATTGGATAGAGCGATTAATGAATGGGTTTCAATCTGGAATCCAGATGTCATTGCAGTGGAGCGCGTATTTGCTCAACACAATGTTCGTACCGTTATGGGCACGGGACAGGCCGCAGGTATCGCACTTCTTATTGCAGCAAAATCGGGAATTCCCGTCATGATGCATACACCGAGTGAAGTAAAGGCGGCCGTGACGGGATCGGGTCGAGCCAATAAAGCGCAAGTTGCAGCAATGGTGGCCAAACTTCTTAACTTAAACGAGATTCCCAAGCCCGTTGATGCCACTGATGCTTTGGCACTTGCCATCTGTCATATATGGAGAGGCGGGGCTAATACAAAGATTGCTACTGCTCTTGCCGCTGAAAAATCTCGACTACGGAAGCTGCGTGGATAAATGATCTCCACCATCAATGGCACCGTTAGGTCTATTCATAGCGATCGATTAATCGTAGAAGTCGGGGGAGTTGGGTTAAGCATCTCAGTAAATGCCGGCACAAGTTCCGGAGTGACAATGGGATCTCAGGTGCAGCTATTTACCTCTCTCGTTGTGCGGGAAGACTCACTGACGCTATTTGGATTTTTGAGTGATGAGGCCCGTTCATTATTTGAATTAGTGCAGACAGTTTCAGGAATTGGTCCAAAGGTTGCACTCTCAATTCTCGGCGCCCTTACCCCTGAGGATTTAAGCCGTGCCATTGCAACACAGGACGTAGCTTCGATCGAGCGCGTACCAGGTATTGGTCGCAAAGGTGCACAGCGCATGATTTTGGAGCTACAAGGAAAGTTAAACGACCTATCGAATGGGGCTACTTACAGTGGACATGTTGCACCGTGGAGAGAGAATCTAACTGGCGCCTTAGTTTCACTGGGTTTCTCTCCTAAAGACTCCGATAGCGCTATCTCTGCAATGCTTTCGCGCCTAGCAGCAAATGGTGAAGATCCATCAATGCTTGCATTGGGTGACCTATTGAAGGCGGCCTTAGCCAATGGAAAGGGCCAACGTGGCTGAGGATCGTTTAATGGGTTCAAATATTAAGGGTGAAGAGTCAGCCCTTGAACATGCACTTCGTCCAACAACGTTAAAGGATTTCATCGGCCAACATCGTGTGCGCGAGCAGATAGATGTTTTATTAACGGCGGCGCGAGGGCGCAAAACACCGGCCGACCATATTTTATTATCTGGGCCACCCGGACTTGGAAAAACTACGCTGGCCTTAATTTTGGCCAGTGAAATGTCGGCACCAATTCGGATTTCAAGTGGTCCTGCAATCACTCACGCCGGTGATTTAGCTGCGATTCTCTCATCTTTGGTAGAAGGTGAGATTTTATTTCTTGATGAAATTCATCGATTGCCAAGACCTGCTGAAGAGCTTTTGTATTTAGCGATGGAGGATTTCCGTGTTGATGTTGTAGTCGGAAAAGGTCCAGGAGCCACAGCGATTCCGCTGCAGCTCCCACATTTTACCCTTGTGGGTGCAACAACTCGTAGCGGATTATTAACTTCTCCTCTACGTGATCGATTTGGTTTTACAGCGCATTTGGATTTCTATAGCGATGAAGAGCTCGCACAAGTGATAACCAGAAGTGCGGCTTTGCTTGAAATAAAAATTGCTCCCGATGCAATCATTGAAATCTCTGGACGCTCTCGTGGTACACCGCGCATCGCAAACCGATTACTACGACGGGTCCGGGATTATGGACAGGTCAAGGGCAGCGCTCTTATTTCACTCGCTGATACCAGGGCAGCTCTTGAAATCTATGAGGTCGATGCTCGGGGATTAGATCGATTAGATCGAGCTGTTTTAACCGCCCTCATCGAGCGATTTAACGGCGGACCAGTGGGCCTTTCAACTCTAGCGATTGCAGTTGGCGAAGAGAGTGAGACCGTTGAATCAGTTGCCGAGCCCTTTCTGGTGCGCAATGGTTTTATGGCCAGAACTGCGCGTGGAAGGGTCGCAACTGCGATGGGATATGCCCATATAGGGCGCACACCACCACCCCAACTCGCATCCCTTTTCGACACACCTGCAATTGATGCCTAGACTCTGACTCTATGTCTACAACAACTAAAGCTACAAAGACGCCTGGCCGTCCAGAACGCTCATTGGCAGTGCTAGCCATGGTGATTGTTGCCCTTCTTGCACTTGTCTTTCTCCAAAGCGCAACTGCCGTTCGTCTTGGCCTAGATCTTCGAGGCGGAACCTCCGTCACCCTTCAACCGCGCATCGCACCGGGGGAGAGTGGCAAGGTAACGAATGAGGCGATCGATCAAGCCGTCTCAATTATTCGCCAACGTGTTAACTCTTTAGGTGTCGCTGAATCCGAGGTCGCCGCCCAAGGCAGTGGAACAAATCGTCAGATTGTTATCTCAGTTCCTGGAGATACAGGGCGACGAGTAGTTGAATTAGTAGGACAAACTGCAGAGCTTCGCTTTCGCCAAGTTCTAGCAAGTTCACCGGGCACCGTGACAGCAGGCTCTAACGCTGCAGTTGCGGCAGGCTCCACTGCTGTGGTTTCAGCAGGATCTACCGCAGCAGTTGCTTCAGGATCTTCCGCAGCAGTTGCTTCAGGATCTTCCGCAGCAGTTGCTTCAGGATCAACTGCCTCTACAACTGATGCTGCCAGTGCAGCAATAAAGGCAAAGTATGAGGCTTTAGATTGTTCAAAGTTAGCCAATCTTCAAGGCACTGGCAGCGATGCACCGGGTGACACGATTGTTGTTTGTGATCGCTCCGGAATAACTAAATATATTTTGGCACCTGCTGAAGTTTTAGGTCGACAAATTGCTAAGGCATCTGCAGGAATCGATACACAGGGGGGAAATGCTTGGTATGTCAGCCTGACATTTAACGGAGAAGGCACCAGCGCTTTCGGTGCACTCACGACTCGCGTTACTACTTTGGCTGAACCCCAAAATCAGGTAGCTATCGTGCTCGATGGATTAGTAGTTTCTTCACCACGTATTAACGAACCTATTCCATCTGGGAATGCACAGATCACTGGAAGCTTCACACAACTTGAAGCTCAAGATCTTGCAAATGTTTTGAAGTACGGTGCATTGCCACTTGCATTTGATCGTGGCGAAGTCCAACAAATCTCACCTACGTTAGGTGCCGATCAACTCAACGCTGGCTTAATCGCTGGTGGACTTGGCCTGCTCCTTGTATTCCTCTACTCACTCCTTTACTACCGCGGACTTGGTCTTGTAACTGTCGGATCTCTTCTTGTGGCAGGCTCATTTGTCTATCTCCTATTCCTACTTCTTGGAAAATGGATCGGCTTCACCCTGACTTTGGCTGGAATAGCTGGTGCTATTGTTGCAATCGGTGTTACGGCCGACTCATTTATTGTCTACTTTGAACGTATTCGAGATGAGCTTCGAGAGGGCAGGTCGTTACGTACAGCCGTTGAAACTGGCTGGACGCGCGCTCGTCATACGATTCTTGTAGCAGACTTTGTCTCTATTATCGCAGCGGTTCTTCTCTACTTCTTTGCCGTTGGTGGAGTTCGAGGGTTTGCATTCACATTGGGTCTTACAACACTTATCGATCTACTTGTTGTTTTCGCCTTTACAAAACCACTAGTGACAATCCTTGCCCGATTAAATTTCTTCGCTTCAGGTCATCCACTCTCTGGCTTCTCAGCCAAGAGCACCGGAACGCTGCCAGTAACAAAGGAGGCATAAGTAATGTCAAAGCTCTCAGGAATTGGTGGCCGTCTCTACCGCGGTGAGACATCAATCGATTTTATTGGTAGGCGCCGCCGCTGGTATGCAGTGTCAGCACTCTTTATCTTGCTATCTATCGCTGCTTTGAGCTTGCAAGGCTTGCATCTGGGTATTGAGTTTAAGGGCGGATCTTCCTTTACTGTTACGAAGGCAGGTGCATCTATTGCTGATGCCCGAGCAGCAGTTGCTACAGCCGGAGTTCCTGGGGAGATTATCGTTCAAAATATTGGCACGGATAAAGTACGCGTTCAGACAGCGGCTCTTAACTCTGTGCAAAATAACGCTGTTCAAGATGCATTAGCTAAAAAGTTCCAAGTAGCGGTTGAATCAATTGATAGTCAGATTATTGGACCTTCGTGGGGTAAGGAGATCACACGTAAAGCTCTTTATGGCTTATTTGGCTTTCTTATCTGCGTCATGCTCTATCTTGCAATGGCCTTTGAGCCTAAAATGTCGATAGCAGCGATAGTTGCAGTTATTCACGATGTATTTATTACCGTAGGAATTTATGCCCTGGTTGGCTTTGATGTCACACCTGCTACGGTGATTGGTTTCCTAACGATTCTGGGCTACTCGCTCTATGACACAGTTGTAGTCTTCGACAAGATTCGTGAAAACACGCGCACAATTACAGCAAGCTCCAAGAGCACGTATTCGCAGGCGACTAATCTGGCAGTTAATCAGACTCTTGTTCGATCTTTTAACACCTCACTGATCGCCCTACTTCCCGTTGCATCAATTTTATTCGTCGGTGCCGGACTTCTCGGTGCTGGAACGTTAAAGGATCTATCGCTCGCGCTCTTTATCGGTTTAGCTGTGGGTACGTACTCTTCGGTCTTTATTGCACCGCCAGTGCTGGCTCAGTTGCGTGAAAAAGAGCCTGCGATGATCGCACTTGCAAAGCGTGTCAATGGACGTGGCGCACCTGCAACTATTGTCGCTCCAGTGCTCGTCTCAAACGGTGAACATCGTGGGCCACGTAATCAGCCAAAGCGTAAAGGCCGTAAGTAAGCAACCACTGTGGATACTTTGATAGCACCAGTAATTAGTGCCCTCAAAGAAAATCACGCCACCAGTGAGAGCGAGGATGTTGAGCGCGCATTTCTGATCGCTGAAAAAGCCCACGAGGGTCAGCTTCGCAAATCGGGGCAGCGCTATATCACGCACCCTGTCGCAGTTGCACAAATTCTCGCCGAACTCGGACTAAGTATTGAAACAGTTATAGCCGCTCTTCTTCACGATACCGTCGAAGATACGCCTTACTCTCTGAAAGAACTACGGCAGGATTTTGGTGATGAGGTAGCTGACCTTGTAGATGGTGTGACTAAGTTGGACAAGTTGACCTATGGGCCAACTGCTGAGGCTGAAACTGTTCGTAAGATGGTTATCGCGATGTCGCGAGATATTCGCGTTCTAGTAATCAAACTCGCCGATCGCTTGCACAATGCCCGAACATGGAAATATGTCTCTGCAGAGAGTGCAGAGCGCAAAGCGCGCGAGACCCTTGATATTTATGCCCCCCTTGCTCACCGTCTGGGAATGAACGCCCTTAAGTGGGAGCTTGAAGATCTCTCCTTCGAAGTTCTTGAACCTAAGAAATTCGAGGAGATCTCTCGCCTAGTTGCAGAGCGCTCACCATCGCGCGATTTATTAACGGCAACGGTAATACAAACGGTGACCGAGGATTTAACTCATGATTCAATCCATGCAACTGTAACAGGGCGGCAAAAACATTTCTTCTCTGTCTATCAGAAGATGATTGTTCGAGGCCGTGAGTTTAATGAGATTTATGATCTAGTTGGAATTCGAGTATTAGTTGATGATGTGAGAGATTGCTACGCAGTTCTTGGCTCAATTCACGCAAGATGGAGTCCGGTACCGGGTCGCTTCAAAGATTACATTGCTATGCCAAAGTTCAATCTCTATCAATCACTTCACACCACAGTAATAGGACCTACCGGTAAGGCGATTGAGATTCAGATTCGAACCTTTGATATGCATGCTCGGGCTGAATTCGGTATCGCTGCGCACTGGAAATATAAGCAGGGGGCGGGTACTGATGAAAAATCTCCTGAGATGTTGTGGCTACGCCAGTTGCACGAGTGGCAAAAGGAGACCGAGGATCCATCGGAGTTTCTAGAGGCTTTGCGCTTTGATTTAGGCTCACCTGAAGTCTTCGTATTTACTCCCAAAGGTAGCGTCGTTGCTCTGCCTGGTGGATCTACGCCAGTCGACTTTGCATTCTCGGTCCACACTGATGTCGGCCTTCGATGCGCAGGTGCAAAGGTCAATGGTCGCTTAGTACCTCTCGAATCTCGTTTAAATAATGGCGATGTTATCGAGATTGTAATTAACAAGGGAGAACATGCCGGCCCGAGCAGGGATTGGCTTAACTTCGTCCAAAGTCCGCGTGCGCGATCAAAAATAAAGGCCTGGTTTAGCAAAGAGAGGCGCGAAGAGGCTATTGATGCTGGTCGAGAATCTATCGCGCGTCAGATGCGCAAAGCAGGTCTTCCTTTGCAGAAGATATTTGCAGGACATTCATTACTTGAGCTCGCACATGATCTGCACTATTCAGATATTGAGGGCCTCTATTCGGCAGTTGGTGATGGTCACGTATCTGCTGCATCGATAATCGATAAGTTAGTTGTTTCTCTAGGGGGAGATGATTCACATCCGGAGCCAACGATGGATGTTCTACCCACTCGCGCACCTGTAACGCGTCGGTCAAGCAACGCAGTTGATGTTGAAGGCGCCGATGATGTTTTAGTAAAACTTGCCCGTTGCTGTACCCCTGTTCCAGGCGATGCGATTATGGGTTTCATAACAAAGGGAAGTGGGGTCTCGATTCACAGAAGTGATTGCGTAAATGCAGGTGATCTCGTAGAGAATCAATCTGACCGAGTTGTGAATGTGCAGTGGCGCGTTGGTGCCGGCTCAATCTTCCTAGTCAATATTCAAGTTGAGGCTTTAGATCGTGCATCACTTTTGGCCGATGTTACTCGGACATTATCTGATCAGCATGTCAATATTTTGAGTGCCTCGGTTAGCACATCCAAAGATCGAACAGCGTTTTCACGCTTTACCTTTGAAATGGCAGATGCAACTCACCTAGATGCAGTCTTAGGTGCAGTACGAAATATTGAAGGCGTTTATGACGTCTATCGAACTACTAATAATTAAATTAGCTGTACTCCGCCAAACTCTTCTCTGCCTCAGCTAGCCAAACCTTTCGGGCATCTGCAGATTCGCGTGACTCTGCAGCTTTCTTGGCATTGCCAACTGCCTCGGATTTTGCCGCGATTTTTTCATAGTTTTCGATCGAATCGTTGAGCTGCTTAACAACCTCTGCAGCACGTGCCTTTGCCGCAGGATCACTCTTGCGCCAGTGCGCAGCCTCTGCCTCTTTAATAACTAATTCAACGGCATGAACGCGGGCATCTAGGGATGTGCGCTTATCGCGATGTGTCATTCCGATCTTGCTC
>Ga0114980_10001901_pt1 | contig 14910 bp, 11 predicted proteins | sample S_140806_EF_Meta_FD_87018 | JGI IMG/M metagenome (GOLD analysis project Ga0114980, IMG submission 87018) | Freshwater microbial communities from Lake Simoncouche, Canada to study carbon cycling - S_140806_EF_MetaG | ecosystem: Environmental > Aquatic > Freshwater > Lake | place: Lake...
CCCACCCCACCCGGATCGCGGCGCTCTGGATCGAAATGCCTCGCGCTTGCTCCTGCGGCAACCAGTCCGTCGCCGCCGTGCCTTCATCTACGGAACCTTGAGCCCTTCGAGCACCCGCTTCGAAGAGGATTCGCTCGGTCAAGGTGGTCTTGCCGGCGTCCACGTGTGCCACGATTCCTAGCGTGCGCAGGGATTCGGGGCGAGTCATGGTGAGAGTTCCTCTAACTAGCTCGAGTGCTGGATGGGACTGGGACACGCGGTGACCGCAACACTGGGCCAGCGCTCGTGCAGGACCTCAGATTCTCACGGCTTGTCTGAGCGACAACTGCCAGCCGTGGCCATCGAGGACAGCCACACTGTAAGCGAGCGCCGCACTGGTAGCTCGCATCACAGCGGCCCTCACGAGACCGAACGCATCTACGCGGCTGCTCCTCAACGCACAGGCATGCAACGAAGAGAGCATCCGCGTCTGCAACACCCCACACAGAACGAAAAAGGCGCGCAGCCAGACCTCGAAAGTCAGGCTACACGCCTTTGATCACGCCGAGCACTCAGCACGCAGCTGAGTGACCATCGGACACTACATCACCATGCAAAGTGGCTGTAAGCGCTGTTCGCCTCGGCCATCTTGTGCACGTTGTCCTTCTTGGTGACCGCGCCACCCTGGTTGTTGAACGCGTCGAAGATCTCTTCGGCCAAGCGCTTGCTCATCGGCTTGCCGCGCTTCTCACGCGACATGTCCACGAGCCAACGGATCGCCAGACTCTGCTGACGGCGCCGGCTGACTTCCTTCGGCACTTGGTAGGTTGCGCCGCCGACACGCTTGCTGCGCACTTCGACGCGCGGCTTGATGTTCTCGATAGCCTTCGTGAACACCTCGACAGGATCGCCTTCACCGAGCTTCTTCATCACGATGTCCATCGCATCGTAGAAGATCTTTTGCGCGGTGGTCTTCTTGCCCTGCAACATCAACTTGTTGATGAGCTTGCTGGCGAGTTTGTTGTCGTAACGAGGGTCGCCCTTCAGGAAGACCTCAGTGGACTTGTAGGAACGCGGCATTGCGATTCAGGAGTTCGGTTGCGGATGGCCTGAGTGAGAGTCGGATCGCTTCACTTCTTGGGGCGCTTCGTGCCGTACTTCGAGCGGCTACGACGACGGTTCTCGACGCCCGATGCGTCGAGGCTTCCGCGAAGAATGTGGTAGCGGACACCCGGAAGGTCGCGGACACGGCCACCGCGAACCAAAACGATCGAGTGCTCCTGGAGGTTGTGGCCCTCACCAGGGATGTAGACCGTCGTCTCCTTGCCGTTGCTCAAACGCACACGTGCGATCTTGCGCAGTGCAGAGTTTGGCTTCTTCGGCGTCATCGTCTTGACCTGCAGGCAGACACCGCGCTTTTGCGGGCATCCATCGAGGACGGGCGACTTGCTCTTGTACTTGATCCGCGTGCGACCCTTGCGGATGAGCTGGTTGATCGTTGGCATGACTCAGGTTGTCGATCCGTGCGAAACGGGGCGGGGAGGATAGAGAAGATTCGAGAGAATGCAACCCCGCCCCGGCCCTTGCCGGCGCAGAGAATGGAGAAATGGGAACTAGATGCGGATGGAAGTAGGGACCATGACGGCTAGCCGCATCAGGCCTTGTCCTCGACCTGGACTTCAGCAGGCATGTCATCGATTCCCTCGAGGCGGATGACGGGCCCACCGGTATCGAGGAAGCCCTGACGGCTCATGCGGCCAAGTTCCTCGGCAGCAGCCTGCAGGTCGATGTTCTTCTGAACGCGAGTCTTCTGGTATTCGCGGAAGCCCGTGCCCGTGGGCACCAAGTGGCCAAGGATCACGTTCTCCTTCAGGCCCACCAACTCATCGCGCTTACCAGCCAGAGCCGCCTCGGTGAGAACCTTGGTCGTCTCTTGGAAGGAAGCCGCCGAGATGAAGGAATCCGACTGGAGCGAAGCCTTGGTGATACCCAAGAGGAGCGGCGAGCTGGTCGCCGGCTTCTTGCGTTCCTGCTTCAGACGATTGTTGGCCTCGCGGAAGCGGAACTTGTCCACCACCGCGCCTGGCAGGAACTCGCTGTCACCCGGGTCCTCGACCTGCACCTTGCGCATCATCTGCGAGATGATGATCTCGATGTGCTTGTCGTCGATGCTCACACCCTGAGCGCGGTAGACGGTCTGCACTTCGCGGAGCAGGTAACCCTGAACTGCCTTCTCGCCTTGGATCTCAAGGATGTCGTGCGGGACCAACGGGCCATCCACGAGCGCCTCACCGGCCTTCACGTGATCGCCACGGTGAACGCGCAGGTTCTTGCCTTGCGGGACCAAGTGCTCCTGCTCGAGCCCACCTTCACCCTTGAGGATGATGGTGCGCTTACCACGACGCTTGTCACCCAATTCGACGAGGCCGTCGATCGACGCCAACACCGCAGGGTCCTTCGGGCGACGGGCCTCGAACAGCTCCGTCACGCGCGGCAAGCCGCCTGTGATGTCCTGCGTTCCTTGGATCTCGCGCGGCGTCTTGGCGAGCATCGTGCCTGCGACAACTCGGTGACCGTTCTCGACCTCGATGTAGGCCTTGTGCGGGAGCTGATTGATCGACAGGCGGTTGCCCTTCTCGTCCTCGATGATGAGGTTGGGGTGCAAATCACCCTTGTGCTCGATCAAGACCTTGCGTGCGACCTTGGTGTCGACGTCGCGCTCCACGCGGAACGTCTTGCCTTCCAAGACGTCCTCGTAGCGGACGATACCGGAGACTTCCGCAAGGATTGGGTGGTGATGCGGATCCCACGAGACAATGAGCGTGTGCTCCTTGATCTCCTGCCCTTCACGGACGTGCACGATGGCGCCCAGCGGAACCGAGAACCGTTCGAGTTCGCGGTCCTTGCTATCGACGATGAGCAACTCACCGCGACGCTTCAGCACGATCGTGCGGTCGCTGGCCTTCGGGTCCGCATCCGGCACCGGAACTGCGTCAAGGTTTGCGAACTGGACGCGTCCAGCGCGCTTGTTCTTCAGTTCAGACTCCTCGACCTTCTTCGACGCCGTTCCACCGATGTGGAACGTACGCATCGTGAGCTGAGTGCCCGGCTCACCAATCGACTGTGCGGCGATGATGCCGACCGCAAGCCCAGGCTCGACACCCTGGCTGCGCGACAAGTCCATTCCGTAGCAACGCGCACACACGCCGATCGCCGCCTCACAGGTGAGGGGCGAACGAACCATGATGCTCTCGCTGGCCGTGACGCGTTCGATCTTCTTCGCGAGATCGACGGTGATCAGTTCGTTCTCCTGGATGACCACTTCATCGGTCATCGGGTCGACAATCGCCCGGCGGGCAGTGCGGCCACGGACCGAGTCCACGAACGGCACAGCAACCTTGTCGCCCTGATAGACGGTGCCCTTGGCAACGCCATTCGCGGTGCCGCAGTCGTCCATGCCAACAACGACATTCTGGGCAACGTCCGCGAGCTTGCGCGTGAGGTAGCCCGAGTCTGCCGTCTTCAGCGCCGTGTCCGCGAGGCCCTTACGAGCACCGTGGGTCGACGAGAAGTACTCCAGAACACGGAGGCCTTCGCGGAAGTTCGCGCGGATCGGCGTCTCGATGATCTTGCCTGACGGCTTGGCCATGAGGCCGCGCATGCCGGCGAGCTGACGAATCTGCTCAACCGAACCACGCGCCTTCGACATGACCATGCAGAAGATCGGGTTGACGTAGGGCTTGCCCGAGCGAGTGTCGTTGCGCAACTCGTGCAACATGTCCTCGCCGATGCGCTCGCGCGCGTGGGTCCACGCGTCGATGACCTTCAGGTAGCGCTCGCCTTCCGTGATGATGCCTCGCGCGTGCGCGAGGTGGACCTTCTCGATCTCCTTCTGGGTCTGGCCGATGATCGTCTCCTTGGTCGGAGGAACGATCATGTCATCCTTGCCGAACGACAAGCCTGCGCGAGTCGCCGACTTGAAGCCCATCTCCTTCATGTTGTCGAGGAGACGCAGCGTTGCCTCACGCCCTTGGCGCAATTGGCAATCGGCGATGATGTTCGACAGGCCCTTCTTGTCCAGGTCGTGGTTGTAGAAGGGCATCCCCTGCTCGAGGATCTCGTTGAAGATGATGCGTCCGGGCGTCGTCTCGACGAGCGTCTTGCCATCCGTGACAACGGTGTTGCCCTGGTTGCGAACTTCGACGCCGGCAGCGAAGTGGACCTTGATGCGCGCGTGGATATGGACCTTGTCCATCGCGTACGCCATCCAGACCTCGTCGCGGCCTGCGAAGACCTTGCCTTCGCCCATCTCACCTGGGCGCTGCAAGCTCAGGAAGTAGCAGCCCAAGACGATGTCTTGGTTCGGGGCAATGATCGGGCCGCCATGCGCAGGCGAGAAGATGTTGTTGATGGACAACATCAGCGTGCACGCCTCGATCTGCGCCTCGAACGACAGCGGCAAGTGCACTGCCATCTGGTCGCCGTCGAAGTCTGCGTTGTAGCCAGCGCAAACGAGCGGGTGGATGCGGATCGCATTACCCTCGACGAGCACCGGTTCGAACGCCTGGATACCCATGCGGTGGAGCGTCGGAGCGCGGTTGAGCAGAACCGGGTGGTTCTGAATCACCTCTTCGAGGATGTCCCAGACCTCCTCGTCCTTGCGCTCGAGCATCTTCTTCGCGGACTTGATCGTGTCCGCGTAGCCGAGCTCCTTCAGGCGACGGATGATGAACGGCTGGAACAACTCCAGCGCGATGATCTTGGGCAAGCCGCACTGATGCAGCTTGAGGTCCGGGCCGACGACGATGACCGAACGCGCCGAGTAGTCGACGCGCTTGCCGAGCAGGTTCTCGCGGAAGCGACCCTGCTTGCCCTTGATCATGTCCGTCAGCGACTTGAGCGGACGGTTGCTCGATCCGAGGACCGGGCGGCGGCAGCGGCCGTTGTCAAAGAGCGCATCGACCGACTGCTGCAGCATTCGCTTCTCGTTGCGAATGATGACTTCAGGAGCGTTGAGGTCGAGCAGCTTCTTCAACCGGTTGTTGCGGTTGATGAGACGGCGGTAGAGGTCGTTGAGGTCTGACGTCGCGAAGTTGCCCGAATCGAGCAACACCAACGGACGCAGATCCGGCGGGATCACCGGAATCACATCAAGGACCATCCACTCCGAGCGGTTGCCGGAGTCGCGCAACATCTCGACGGTCTTCAGCCGCTTGATGATGTCCTTGATCTTCTGCTTGCTCTCCGTGCGCTTCAGGTCCTCGCGCAACTGCTCGGACAATTCATCGAGATTGAGCCGACGAAGAAGCTCGCGGATCGCCTCGGCGCCGATCATGGCAACGAACGAGTTGCCGTACTTCTGGCGGTTCTGGCGGTATTCGTCCTCGGACAGCAGCTGCTGAGCCTTCAGCGGCGTGTCGCCCGGCTCGATCACCACGTAGTCCTGGAAGTAGATCGCCTTCTCCAGGGACGCGGTCTTCATGCCGAGCAACGTTCCCATTCGGGAAGGCATTGCCTTGAAGAACCAGATGTGGGCAACCGGCGCCGCGAGGTTGATGTGCCCCATGCGCTTCCGGCGCACGCGGCTGTGCGTGATCATCACACCGCACTTGTCGCAGATGATGCCCTTGTGCTTGATGCCCTTGTACTTGCCGCAAGAGCACTCCCAGTCCTTCTCGGGACCGAAGATGCGCTCGCAGAACAGGCCATCGCGCTCCGCACGATAGGTGCGGTAGTTGATCGTCTCGGGCTTCTTGACCTCACCGAACGACCACGACCGGATGTCCTCGGGTGAGGCCAGCCGGATCGTCACGGAAGCGTAGTCGTTGATCTTGTCGTAGATGGTGTCGACCATCGTGCCTGTCCTGGTTGTGATGCGTGCGCTGCTGCCGATTTGGCGATGTGCAGCGCGAGCGGGTTCCGCGGGAATGCTTGGGGGGATGAGTCTAGCGGCGCTGAGGATCAGCCTGGCATAACCTGCTCAGCAGCGCCTCGCTTGTGCAACTCAATGTTCAGGCCGAGGCCCTTGATCTCGTTGCAGAGAACACCGAACGACACCGGTGTGCCCGGCTCGAGGATGTTCTCGTTCTTGACCATGGCCTCGTAGATCTTCGTGCGGCCATCCACGTCGTCCGACTTCACCGTCAGCAGTTCCTGCAGAATGCTGGCGGCGCCGTATGCCTCGAGTGCCCACACTTCCATTTCGCCGAAGCGTTGGCCACCGAAACGAGCCTTACCACCCAACGGCTGCTGGGTGATGAGCGAGTACGGGCCAGTCGCACGGGCGTGCACCTTGTCGTCGACGAGGTGATGCAACTTCAGCATGTAGAGGCAGCCGACCGTCACGCGCTGCGTGAATGGCTCACCGGTGCGACCGTCGTAGAGGATGGACTTGCCATCCGTGGCGAATCCAGCCTTCGTCAGTGCCGCTTCGATCTCCTGCTCCGATGCTCCGTCGAAGACCGGCGAGATCGCACGGAAACCGAGCTTCTTTGCCGCCCAGCCCAAGTGCGTCTCCAGGATCTGGCCGACGTTCATACGGCTCGGCACACCGAGCGGGTTGAGAACGATGTCCACCGGCGTTCCGTCCGCGAGGAACGGCATGTCTTCCACCGGCAGGATCTTGCTGATGACGCCCTTGTTTCCGTGGCGACCAGCCATCTTGTCGCCAACCGAGATTCGGCGCTTGGTCGCGACGTAGACCTTGACCATCTCGAGCACGCCGGTCGGCAGCTCATCGCCGCGCGACAAGCGGTTCACGAGCTTGTTCTTCTCGGTCTCCGCCTCCTCGATGCGATCTGCCGACTCCTGCACGAGGGCGAGCATCTCGGCCCGGACCTTCGCATCCTGCTGCTCCTCGGCAACCGCGCGCACTCGATCACGAATCGCGCGAAGGTCGAGGATCAACAGGTCGTCAGAGACCGCAAGCTTCTTGCCGTCCGCGCCCGTCACTGCCGTGCCCAGTGCGTCCTTGGACGACTCGAGCAAGCGCTTCGTGTTCGAGCGGTAGTGGCTGAGGAACTCGATTTCAGCCCGCTTGATCTCTTCGAGATTACGAGTGCGCTCGTTCTCCGTCAGGTTGACCTTGCGGCTATACTTCTCGGCATCGATGACGATGCCCTCGACGCCCGTCGGCACCTCGAGCGAAGCGTTCTTAACATCCTCACCGGCGCGACCGAAGATCGCGTGGAGCAGCTTCTCCTCGGGAGTCAGTTCGCTCTTGCTCTTCGGTGCGACCTTGCCAACCAGGATGTCGCCGGGCTTGACACGAGTTCCGACTCGCACAATGCCGGTCTCGTCCAGGTGCCGCAACGCGCGCTCGCTGACGTTGGGAATGTCGCGCGTGAACTCCTCGCGACCGAGCTTGGTCTCGCGAATCTCGATCTCGAACTCGTCGATGTGGATCGACGTGTAGACGTCGCCCTTGACGAGGTTCTGGCTCAAGAGAATGGCGTCTTCGTAGTTGTAGCCATCCCACGGCATGAAGGCGACCGTGAGATTCTTGCCCAATGCCAAGACACCCTGATCGGTCGCAGCGCCGTCCGCAATCACATCGCCAGCCTTGACCTTCTGGCCAAGCTTGACCAGCGGCACTTGGTTCTGGCACGTGCGTTCGTTCCAGCCCTCGAACTTGCGGAGCTTGTAGATGTCATCACCGATGACGATCTTGCCACCGTCGACAGCGGAGACGGTGCCCGACTTGCGGGCCTTGACGAGCATGCTGGAGTTGCGAGCAACCACTTCCTCCATGCCCGTCTGGACCACAGGTGCTTCGCTGCACAAGAGCGGCACTGCTTGCCGCTGCATGTTCGAACCCATCAGCGCGCGGTTTGCGTCGTCGTGTTCCAAGAACGGAATCAACGATGCGGACACACCGACGATCTGCTTCGGGCTGACGTCCATGTAGTGGACGTCCTTCGTGTCAACGAGCATCGGGTCGCCCTTGACGCGGGCGATGATGCGTCCCTTGTCGTCACCCACCAGCTTGCCGGACTTATCCACGTCCGTGTCGGCGGGTGCGAGGATCGCATTGTTCTCCTCGTCAGCGCGAAGGCGAACGATCTCGTCGGTCAGCTTGCCGTTCTTGACGACGATGTAGGGCGCCGTGAGGAAGCCGTAGTCATCGAGCGCGCTGTAGATCGACAGGCTGCTGATGAGACCGATGTTCGCGCCTTCCGGCGTCTCGATCGGGCACAGGCGTCCGAAGTGCGAGATGTGGACGTCGCGGACTTCGAAGCCAGCGCGCTTGCGGTTCAAGCCGCCCGGACCGAGCGCGGAAAGGCGACGCTCATGCGCCAACTGCGACAACGGGTTGGTCTGGTCGACAACCTGACTCAGTTCACCGCGAGCGAAGAAGTATTCGATCGCCGACGAGAAGGTCTTGCTGTTGATCAGGTTGCGCGGCGTGACCGTGTCGAGATTCTCGAGGTTCATGCGCTCTTGCGCAGTGCGCCTGAGCTTCAGGAACCCCTTGCGGAACTCGTCGCCCGCCAGTTCGTGAATCGTGCGGACTCGGCGGTTACCGAGATGATCGATATCGTCGATCTCACCGCCACCGCTTCGCAGGTCGAGGATGTAGCGGACCGCCTGGACGAAGTCATCCGCTGCCAGGGTTTGCTTCGTCTCCGGAATGTCCGTCTCGAACTTGCGGTTCAAGCGGAACCGGCCGACGCGGCCGAGGCGGTATCGAGTCTCGTCGAAGAACTTCTCGTGGAAGAGCTCGCGGGCCTTCTCGATCTGCGGCGGGTTGCCCGGACGCAACCTGCTGTAGATCTTCATCAGAGCCTCCTCGTGGGAGCTCGTCGTATCCTCGCGGAGCGTGTTGAGGATCAGGAAGTCCTGCGGGTCGCGCAGCACCTCAAGCTCACGAAGTTCGCTCTGCGCAATCGCGCGAGCGGCTTCCTCGGTGATTTCCTCACCGCTGCGAACGAAGGGCTCCCCGCTCGCCGCGTCGACAATGTCGCCCACCGCGTAGGCGCCGACCAACGACTTGGCGAACTTGGCCTCGGGGTCGGTCTTCTTCCGCGAGACCGTTTCCACTTCGTAGAACTCACGGATGATCGCCGCGTCCGTCGAGAACTTGGCGTCCATGGCGCGAAGCAACGTCGTGCAAGCGAACTTGCCCGATTGGTCGATGCGAACCGCGATCGCGTCCTTCTTCGTGACGTTGATCTCGATCCAGCTACCGCGCTCCGGAATGATCCAGCAGCTGTGCAGCTTCTTATCACCGGTATGCGTCTCGACACTGAAGTCGACGCCTGGTGAGCGGTGCAACTGGCTGACCGTCACGCGCTCGCTGCCGTTGATGATGAACTCGCCGCCACCGATCATGATCGGGATCTCGCCGAGGTAGATCTCCTCCTCGACGGTCTCGCGCTTGACGAGACGGACCCGGATCTTGAACGGATAGCCGTAGGTCAACCGAAGCTTGCGGCACTCTTCGACCGTGTAGCGCGGCCGGCCGAGCTCGTAGCTGACATACTCCAGACACAGCGACTTGTCGTAGGAGTAGATCGGGAAGACCTCGCGCAGGAGCGCCTCCAGACCTTCGTTGCGCCGGCGTGCGGGCGACGTTTCGGGCTGGAGGAACTCGCGGTAGGACTTGGTCTGCATTTCGACGAGATCAGGGATCTCGGCGACGGACCTGAACCGCCCGTAGACAACGGTCTCCATGCTGCTTGAACCTGTTGCCTCTCAGAAGAGGCGTGCGAGCAAACGGAACAGCTGCGCCGGTGAAAGCGAACAAGGTCGGCATGGGAGTCCGGCACTCCCAGCCGATCGACGTAGCAGATCTCTAGCCGACGTCAGACGCAATGAGCAAAGACCGAGGCCTCTCATGCAACGAATCGCGCGAGAGGACCCGGCCTGACACCTGCGTCGGCAGGTAGCACTACTTGAGCTCGACCGTCGCGCCAGCTTCGGTGAGCTTCTTCTTGAGGTCCTCGGCGTCAGCCTTGGAGATGTTCTCCTTGACTGGCTTCGGAGCCTCGTCGACCAGTGCCTTGGCTTCCTTGAGGCCGAGGCCGGTCGCTTCGCGCACCACCTTGATGACGTTGATCTTGTTCGCGCCGCCTTCCTTGAGGACGACGGTGAACTCGGTCTTCTCCTCAACAGGAGCGGCGGCGGCGGCAGCGCCACCCGCGGCGGCGACGGCAACCGGAGCCGCGGCGGAAACACCCCAGCGCTCCTCCATCGCCTTGACGAGCTGAGCGGCCTTGCCAAGGCTCAGGGCGTCGATCTTCTTGAAGATGTCCTCGAGATCGGCGTCGAGAACGACAGTCTGGTTATCCGACATGATGGGATTCGGTTCAGTAACGGGAGGTCAGGAAGTGAAAGGTCAAAACGCGACAGGTAGGAAGCGAGCCAATCAGGCTTCGCCGCCCTTGTCGACTCGGGCCTGGATGCAGCGGGCAAGCCCGCCAGCGACAGCGTTCAGCAAGGACGCCATCGAACGCGCCGGGCCCGAGACAGCCTGCGCGATCATGGTCTGGACAGTGGCCCGGTCTGGCAGATCCGCGATGGTCTGAGCAGCGGCGCCGAGGTATGCAGTCCCCTCGACCACGCCACCGACGATCTGGATCGGCGAGGCCTTGGCCTTCTTGATGTATTCCCGGAGCGCCTTTGCCGCGCCGATTGCCCCTTCCTTGTCCGCGATTGCAATCGCGCACCTTCCGGTGAGGACGGGGTCCAGGTCGAGCTTGAGCTTGGCAAAAGCCTTGCTCGCGAGACGATTACGCACAACGCGGTAACGCACCCCCACTTCGCGCAACTTGCCACGAATCGCGAGGTCTTGTTCTGGCTGCAACTTGTCGAACGACACAACCAAGCACGATCCCATTTTCTGGAATTCGCGCTCGAGTTCGCCGAGCAGAATCTGATTGACGAGGTTGGGCATGATGTCGGGTCCTATTGGTTTCGGACCTGTGGAATGGCCGAGGGTTACTCGACGGCCAGGGCCACACCCGGCCCCATCGTCGTGGAAACAACCACCTTGCGCAGGAACGAGCCCTTCGCCTGGGGCGGACGCAGCGTCCGCAGGTGATCCAAGAATGCAGTCAGATTGGTAACCAGGTCATCCGTAGAGAACGACCGCTTGCCAATCGCCGCATGAACGTTTGCACCGGCATCCGTGCGGAACTCGATCTTGCCGGCCTTGAACTCCTTCACTGCCGCAGCGACGTTCGGAGTCACAGTGCCAGCCTTCGGCGAAGGCATCTTGCCCTGCGGACCGAGCACCTTACCGAGCTTGCCGACATACTTCATCATGTCCGGAGACGCGATGGTCATGTCGAAGTCGGTGAAGCCCTTCTCGATCTTGTCAGCAAGGTCGGCGCCGCCGACGAAGTCTGCACCAGCAGCCTTCGCCTCGTCCGCACGCACGCCTTCGGCAAACACAGCGATTCGAATGGTCTTGCCGGTGCCCTTGGGCAGGCTCACCGAACCACGAACCAGCTGATCCGTCTTCTTGGCATCGATGCCAATGCTGACGGCAATGTCGATCGCCTCATCAAACTTCGGCCCCTGGAGGGACTTGATGAGAGCAATGCCTTCCGAGGGAAGGTAACGCTTGTTGGTATCCACCTGCTCGGCGGCCTTCAAGTAACGACGACTGCGCTTCTTGGCCATTGCAGTTCCCCTCAGCCCTTGACCTGGATGCCGCACGAACGCGCGGTGCCCTCGACCATCCGCATCGCGGCCTCGATCGAGTTGCTGTTGAGGTCCTTCGCCTTCATCTGGGCAATCTCGCGGACCTGGGCGCGAGTGACCGAACCAACGACCTCACTCCCCGGCGTCTTTGCCGCAGAAGCCAGCTTCGCTGCACGCTTGAGCAACACAGACGCCGGCGGCGACTTGTACTGCAGCGTGAAGGTGCGGTCCTTATAGACCGTGATGACAACCGGGATGATCAACCCGGCGTCCTTGCGCGTCTCGTCGTTGAAGAGCTTGACGAACTGCCCGATGTTGACGCCATGCTGGCCCAACGCGGGACCAACCGGCGGAGCAGGCGTAGCCTGCCCAGCAGGGCACTGAAGCTTAACGATCGCGGTGACTTCTTTTGCCATGTGGCCTCTCAGCGGTTCGAGCGGGCTCTGTGCGGATGAACCGCCAGCGCCCTCCCACTACAAGGGCTTCCCTGGTCGGACAATCCGGCCAGGGAAAGGGGCGGAGGATTCAAGCAGAAACCGGCCTACGAATCAAGGCCGGATCCCAACCTTTCAGATCTGCTCCACTTCCCAGTAGCCGAGCGACATGGGGGTCGCGCGGCCGAAGATGTTGACGGAGACCTCGAGGGTGCCCTTGTCCGAGTGCACTTCTTCGACGGTTGCGTCCATGTTCTCGAAAGCCCCGGTCTTGATCTTCACGCGGTCGCCCTTCTTGAACGAGACCGCGACCTTGGGCTGATCCTTGCTTGCGTCCATGTGGGCAAGCACCTTCTCGACGTCTTCTGCACGCGCAGGCGTCGGATGCTGCTGCTGCCCAACGAAGTCACCGAATCCCGGCGTCTCGCGAAGAATGAACCAGACCGCGTCCGTCAACTCCATCTGGACCATCAGGTAGCCCGGATAGAGTTTGCGGCGCTGGATGCGCTTTTTGCCGCCGCGGTGGTCCGCGATGGTTTCGATCGGAACAACGATCTGCGGGACCTTGTCCTCGATGCCCTCTTGCTTGAGGCGCTTGACCATGCTCTCGCGGATCCGGTCCTCGCGACCGACCTGGATGCGGAGGAAATACCAATCGAGAGCCATCAGCTACCGCCTCCCCAGAGTCGTCCAAGGTCCTTCAGCAGCACGACGGCGACCACCGTGAGGAACACGAACAGCACGAGCACCATGCAGACGACGGCCATCGTGCCATTCCAGGTCTCAGGCCATGTCGGCCAGGTGACCTTGTGCATCTCCTCTTCCGTTTCGATCAGCGCATCTGCGACGCGGGGACGGTTGAGGATCCGGTGCATCAGCAATGCGAAGGCTCCCGCAACGCCGATGGAGATCAGGGTCGAGGTCTTGAGCGATCCCAGCAACGGGAAAGGGTCGACGTAGGTCGTGTTGCTGTCACCCAACCAACCGTCGAGGGTCGTCACGAGACCGCCGCCATGGAAGCAACCATAGGCGACAAGCAACACGAGTCCGACGAACGCCACCAAACGGGCATAGCGTCCTTGGTCCTTGCGGTAGCTCACGGAGGAAATCTCACTTTCGAGCGGTGCCGTAGCACCGATGGATCACGGCTCGGAAGCCGCGAAGGAACTGCATGTGGCAGGGCAGGTAGGACTCGAACCCACAACCGGTCGGTTTGGAACCGACTGCACTACCAATTGTGCTACTGCCCTGTGCCAGTCGGTAAAACCGACCGCGCTCAGCCACGAGGCCGAGCGGGGGCGCAGCATGCAAACTGCTGCGCCCGATTACAACTCACTTGACGATCGCGGTGACGCGGCCTGCGCCAACCGTGCGACCACCTTCGCGAATTGCGAAGCGCTGGTGCTCGTCCATCGCGATCGGGGTGCCCAGCTCAACCTGGATCTCGACGTTGTCGCCCGGCATGCACATTTCTGCGCCGACGAGCGTCGCCGTGCCAGTCACGTCCGTCGTGCGGAAGTAGAACTGCGGGCGGTAGCCGTTCATGAACGGCGTGTGGCGGCCACCCTCTTCCTTGGTCAGGGCGTAGACCTGAGCCTTGAACTGGGTGTGCGGCGTGACGGACTTGGCCTTGGCCAACACCATGCCACGCTCGATGTCATCCTTGCTGACACCGCGCAGGAGGAGACCGACGTTGTCGCCAGCCTGGCCGGCGTCCAGCGTCTTCTGGAACATCTCGACGCCCGTGATCGTGGTCGTGCGGGTGTCCTTGATGCCGACGATCTCAACCGAGTCGCCAACCTTGCAGACGCCGCGCTCGACGCGACCCGTCGCGACCGTGCCACGACCATCGATCGAGAACACGTCCTCGACCGGCATGAGGAAGGGCTTGTCGATCTCGCGGGTGGGCTCGGGGATGAACGCGTCGATGGCGTCCATCAGATCGAAGATGCACTTGCTGGCCGGGTTGTCGCGGCCGGGGTTCTTCGTCTGGAGGGCCGGGTAGGACGCACCGCGCACCACCGGGACCGTGTCGCCGGGGAAGTCGTACTTCGTGAGGAGCTCACGGACTTCCATCTCGACCAGATCCAGCAGTTCCGGATCGTCGACGAGGTCGACCTTGTTGAGGTAGACGACGATCGCCGGCACACCGACCTGACGAGCGAGGAGAACGTGCTCCTTCGTCTGCGGCATGGGACCGTCATCCGCAGCCACCACGAGGATCGCGCCGTCCATCTGGGCAGCGCCCGTGATCATGTTCTTGACGTAGTCGGCGTGGCCAGGGCAGTCGACGTGCGCGTAGTGGCGCTTGTCGGTCTGGTATTCCACGTGCGACGACGCGATCGTGACGACGCGGGTGTCGTCGCGGATCGTGCCGCCCTTCGCCACCTGGGCGTAAGGCTTGTAGGTAGCGAGCCCCACCGACGCGAGCGTGTAGGTGATGGCCGCCGTGGTCGTGGTCTTGCCGTGAGCAACGTGCCCGATCGTACCCACGTTCACGTGGGGCTTATTCCTGTTGAAGACGTCCTTGGCCATGATCTCTGACTAGTTCGAGGCGCGAAAGCCTCTCAATGCACTGGGTTGGAAGAGGTGGAGCTGCTAGCGGGACTTGAACCCACGACCTCCTCCTTACCAAGGAGGTGCTCTACCAGCTGAGCTATAGCAGCAGACTCGGATGCAGAAGAAAGAGCGTAGTGGAGCGGGTGAAGGGAATCGAACCCTCACCACCAGCTTGGAAGGCTGGAGCTCTACCATTGAGCTACACCCGCGCCATCGCGCGGGGCCACCGCGCGCTGGAGCGAATCGCGCGAACCCGCCGAGATCCTGCGATCTCGGACACTGGTGGGCGGAG
>Ga0114980_10001902_pt1 | contig 14907 bp, 16 predicted proteins | sample S_140806_EF_Meta_FD_87018 | JGI IMG/M metagenome (GOLD analysis project Ga0114980, IMG submission 87018) | Freshwater microbial communities from Lake Simoncouche, Canada to study carbon cycling - S_140806_EF_MetaG | ecosystem: Environmental > Aquatic > Freshwater > Lake | place: Lake...
ACGTGCTGACGCATCTCTTTCCCCCCGCAATATCCGGATTGCAGGAGAAACCTGTTTTTTAGGTGTCATTTAGTTGACACCCTTGGCGCCGATATTGATTGCCTGAGCAAGGATTGAGCTCTTACTAGAGTTCAAAATTATACGGGTAGTTATCTCGTTTGGAATCGCATCGACATCCAACCCGCCAGTAGCAGCCACAAATAGTGCTGAATCCACAGTTGAATCTATATATATGGTGGCTGTTAGGAGGTAATTTCCGTTGGAAAGACGGGTAATTGTTGAGGCGGATCCAGTCTGGGTCAGGGGGAACCATGAGCCAGCAACAGTCACGGAAGGGGTTGCGAAGTACGAAGTGCCTGCGCCATCAACTGTAATTGTTTGGGAAACCAAGGCATTTAATGCTGATTCGCCCTGGGATTGCGCATATGAAACCAGCACATAACCGTCTGGGTTAGTAATTGTTGATTGAGATGAAACAGAAAGTAATCCAACATTTCCAGTTGCATCAGAAACTGTAAATCCTGTTGGTAGTCCGTCCTTAGAAAGGCCTGCAAATAAAGATTTTGAAGTGCGAAAGTTAATCGCAGAATTATCTTCAATAAGCTTTTGATTTGAAAAATCTAATTTTGTTTCTAAAGGAGATGGAGTTGACGATTGAGTCGAAGCTGGAGCCTCTTGAGTTAAAGTTAAAACGACAGAACCATTATTCAACTCACTCCCTGTTACAGAGTTAAAACCTAGGAAAGCAACCATTACTATTAGTAGTGATAGTGCAACCTTTGATGATTTCTTAGCAAGATCTGCTGCCTTCTTATACGTGCCAGAAATAGAATCAAGTGCAGTAGCGCCGGTTTTCTCGTCCACTACCCATTCGGTTAGAACTCGAATGAATGAAGCGCGAGCGCGCTGCACAACATGGCGAACATTTTTCTCACTAGTTCCAATTGCAGCTGCAATCTCTTTAGTTGTACGGCCTTCAACCTCCCACATAACGAGAGCAGTCCGTTGAGTTTCAGAAAGTCGAGATAGTGCTTCGCGAATTATTGAAGCATCCTCTGCTGCTGCAAGAGTTGCATCCATTGGAATATGGTTCTCTGCTGCGATCTCAGCAAGGCGTTCCTGGGACGTATCTGAATCAAGTGCAACTAAGTTAGGGCGAGATCCTGTCGCACGGATTACGTTTAGGCACAGATTATTAACTGTGGTGCGCAGATACGCCATTGCGCGATCTGCCGTATCTAGCTCCGGGGCTGCCAAAATAAATTTAAGGAAAGCATCCTGGACAACCTCTGCTGCATCGGCATCGCTTCTAAGAATTCGGCGGGCTTGAGCGATAAGGGATGAGCGGTTTTGGATATAAAGGGCGGATAAGTCAGAAACAGACCACGCAGCAACAGTCGCTGGGGCCTGAGCCTTCTTACGAAGTGACACTTTGATTTCCCGCTTTCAGGTGAGCCAACGTCTTGACCCCTCTACTTAGTAAGACGCCGAAAGGGTCCAAATGTTGCCCCTGATAACTCAAATGTTAGCGATTTCTCCAAAACGGGCCAATGTCCCGGTTTTTAGCCTCTTCCGATAGCTGATAGGTTCTCAGATTCAAACAGCCCCCACCTACTATATGGGGATGGTTAGCCAGCAGGATCTCTTATTCCAAGCTCTTCGAATTAGGCTAGTAGAAGAAAAGATAATAGAGCTTTATCCTTCAGATCTAATTCAGAGTCCAGTACATCTTTCAATTGGGCAAGAATCTGTAGCGGTCGGGGTATGCGCAAATCTGGAGCAGAGTGATTGGGTATTTATCAATTACCGAGGCCACGCGTTTTACTTAGCAAAGGGTGGACCTCTTCCAGAATTTTTTGCTGAATTAATGGGACGCATGGGCGGTCTAAGTAAAGGTAAGGCTGGATCAATGCACTTGGCGGCACCGAAGCAAGGAGTGATTGGAGCCTCCGCTGTCGTTGCATCAACTATTTCACACGCAGTAGGCGCAGCTCTCGCTGCCAAGGTTAAGGGAGAGAAAAACAGGATTTTTGTAGCCAACTTCGGCGATGGCGCTATGGAGCAAGGGGCTTTTTTTGAATCATTAAATTTTGCAGCATTACACAAATTACCTGTTTTGTTTCTCTGCGAAGATAATGGGCTTGCAGTTCATACACAGTTATCCGATAGACAATCATTTAATGTGAGTAAATTGATTAAAGCTTTTGGAATTGAATACTCTGAAATAGAGCAAGGTTTCGATCCAAGCATTGTCATGAATCAGTCAAGGAAAAGTATTGACTTTGTGAAGATGAATCAATCACCAGCTTTTTTAAGGGTTAAAACGGCTCGTTATAGAGAGCATGTTGGCCCAGGTGAGGATTTTTCATTTGGATACAGATCAGAAATTGAGATGAACCTTTGGAAGGCGAAAGATCCTCTGTATTCAATGCCAAATCTTGACAACCTAAAAAAGAAAATTTCAGATGAAATAAATGAAGCAGTTAATTTCGCATTAGCTTCACCATTTCCAGATCAAATGGAGTTACTAACAGATGTCTACTAAAACATATAGACAGGCCTTAGAGAACGCAATGAATGAGGCTATGTCCAATCATGCAAACACCATGATTCTGGGACAAGGAGTATCCGATTTCAAAGGTTTATTCGGTACAACTTCTGGGTTGAACGAAAAATATCCTGGACGAGTAATCGAAACTCCCCTAGCTGAAGATTCTATTGCTGGTATTTGTATCGGGGCCTCGCTCAACGGAATGTACCCAATAAATACTCACATTCGAGCGGATTTTGGATTGTTGGTCTTTAATCAGCTGATTAACCTGGCCGCTAAATATAAATACATGTTTGGTGGACTATTTGAGGTGCCCATGATGATGAGGATGATTATTGGAAGAAGTTGGGGACAAGGCGCACAACATTCGCAAAGCCTGCAATCCCTCATGGCACACATTCCAGGACTTGTTGTTGTCATGCCGGCTTCACCTTCAAGTATTGAAGAAAGTTATACATACGCAATTAAACATTATCGTGGGCCAGTAGTTTTTCTTGAGCACCGATTGATGTATGAACTTAGCTTTGAAGACAGACCAACCACAATGGATAATCCTCTATTTGGTTCAAAGTTAGAAAAAGTAGGTTCAGACATCACTGTAGTTGCAACCTCTGTAATGGTAATTGAGGTAAAGCGAGCATCTGAGTATCTTGAAAAAAATGGAATATCTGTTGAACTTATAGATTTACATTCAATTTCTCATCCTGATAAGCAAATGATTCTAAATAGTGTGCAAAAAACTGGAAAAGTGCTTATTGCAGACACGTCTTGGGCGCAATATGGCGTGGCAGCAGAAATAAATAGATACATCAATGAGTTTGATCCAAATATCCTGAAATCGCCAAGCAAGAGTCTTGGCATGCAACCAGCGCCTTGCCCTACTGCAAAAGCCTTGGAAGATTTGTTTTATCCGGATGTTCATGACATCGTCTGTGAAATTATTACTATGGTTGGAAAATCAATTACAGATTTCCCTGATCTGCCACCAAAACAATCAATGACCGATTTTTATAAACACTTTAAGGGGCCATTCTAGTGTTTTCAAAAGGTTTAAGAAAAGATCAGTTACATAACATGGAATCGAAGGCGCTTCAAATCCGCAGAGACATTGTTAATTCGATTCACAAAGCAGGAAAGGGGCATATCGGCGGCGCGTATTCCATCGTAGAGATTTTAGTTAGTTTGTATTTCGGAAATGTATTGAAGTACGACCCGAGTAATCCAAAGTGGGAAGAGAGAGATCGGTTTATTCTGAGTAAGGGGCATGCCGGAATCGCCCTTTATGCAGTGCTAGCAGATTTAGGTTTTTTCCCAAAAGAGGAACTGGATTTTCTAAATAAAGGAAGATTGTTGGCGGAGCATCCAGACCCCAGAATTCCAGGAATTGAAGTGGTCTCGGGCTCCCTAGGGCATGGGCTTTCAGTTGGAGCTGGAATGGCGCTAGCCGATAAATTTGATGAAAAACCAAGAAGAACCTTTGTTCTAATGGGTGATGGAGAATGCTATGAAGGCTCCGTTTGGGAAGCAGCAATGTTTGCTTCACACCATCAACTAAACAATCTTTGTGGAATTGTTGATCGTAATGGTTTGATAACTCACGGAACTACCGAAAGTATAAATAAATTAGAGCCTTTTAAGGATAAGTGGCTCGCATTCGGTTGGGATGTAATTGAGATAGATGGACATAACATTAAAAAATTAGTAAGGACTCTGCAGAAGTTCACCGGAAAAGCCTCGGGTAACCCAACCCTAATTTTAGCAAACACCATTAAGGGCAAGGGGGTCTCCTTCATGGAGAATCAGGCAAACTGGCACCATGGCGGAATTGATAATGCAAAATTCAAATTAGCATTTGCAGAATTGGAAGTTAAGTAGTGTCAAAAGTGGATATGCGTGATGCCTTTTTTGAAAGACTTGTTGAAGTTGCTAGGAAAGATGAAAGAGTAATTGTTCTTAGTGCCGATCATGGGGCATTCGCATTGGAAAAATTTCAGGAAGAAATGCCAGACAGATACATCAACATGGGAATTGCGGAGCAAAACATGGTAGGCGTTGCCGCTGGGCTTGCTGCAAGCGGTAAAATTGTTTTTATTTATGGAATTACACCTTTTGTAAGTTTAAGGGTTCTAGAACAGTTAACTCTTGATGTTGCCGCCATGCAACTGCCAGTGAATGTAATAAGTGTAGGAGCCGGGTTCACTTACAGCACAGACGGTCCTACCCACCAAGGATTGCAAGATGTTGCCGCCATTTCAACTATTCCAGGAATGACAATTCTCAATTCGTCTGATCCCATAAATACCAGGGCTTTTGTGGACTTTGCTATAAAAACTGAGAAGCCTCACTACATTAGAATTGAAAAAGAGAAACTTTTACCGCTAAAACGGTTAGAAAGCGTACAAACGGTACTTGATAAAGGGTTTTCGGTGCTTGCGGATCCTAAAAAAGGAGTCTTGCTGATTTCTACCGGGTATTTAATTCATCAATTTGTAGAAATTGGGGAGACGCTAAGCAAAGATTATGATTTTATTTTAGGAATAATTGATATACATCAACTGAAACCAATTTACGAAATTGAAATTATGAGAGCTATCGCCAATTATTCGATTATTATGATTTTCGAAGAAGCATACTCTTCTTCGATTGGAAGTGAAATTTCAAAAATTATTACAAAGAATAATTTGTCTATAAAGACAATAATCGTTGATACAGGCGATTCATTTAATTTCATGGGAGGAAGTCGTGACCAGATGTACGAATCCTCTGAGATATCTATGTTAAAAAATATGGAGCTAGTGATAGAAGTTTTTAAGGAAAACTCTTAGATGTATGATGGACGCCGAGTTCTCGTCGCTGGTGGCACTGGAACTATAGGAATACCATTAGTTCGCGAGTTAATAAGTCTCGGTTCTAAAGTTACAATTGCGTCCCTTGAGACTGAAAAAAAATTCACTGAAATCTTTGGAGAATTAAGTAGCCGTATTGATTATAAGCGGCTTGATTTAACAGAAATGTCGGAATGCTTAAAGGCGGTCGACTCCATGGATTATGTGTTTAACCTAGTAGGAATAAAGGGGTCTGTAGGCATAGGAGAAACTAAGGTGGCGAGCTACCTCCTTCCCATGCTTAGATTCCAATCAAATCTGATTGAAGCTTCATATAAAGCTAACGTCCAGCGGTTTTTATTCACCGGCAGTGTGTGCTCGTATCCTCAATCTGAAATGCACTTTGAAGAGAATATGTGGAATGGCATGCCGAAGCAAAATGATCGAATTCCAGGAATTGCAAAACGCGTTGGGGAATTACTTGGAGAAGCTTTTGAACTCGAATATGGGTGGGATGCGGTGAGGGTTGTAAGGCCATCGAATGTTTATGGTCCATATGATGATTTCAATCCAGAGACAGCCCAGGTCATTCCTTCTTTGATTCACAAAGTTGTAAATTCTAAAGGTCCAGTCAAAGTTTGGGGAGATGGGTCAGCAATAAGAGATTTTATATATTCCGACGATGTAGCCCATTGGATGATTAAGACTTTAGAATTAGCACCAAGTAATTACCCGATAAACATCGGTAATGGAATTGGTTTATCGATAAGGAACATAGCGAACACAATTGTTGAAATTGCAAATCCCAGTTGCGAATTAGAATGGGAACCAACAGGTCCTGTTGGCGATCCAATTAGAGTTATGTCCATGGCGAGAGCTGAAAGCGTGATTGGGTTTCATCAGAGAACAGCTCTAATTGATGGCATTACCAGAACTGTAAATTGGTACAAGAACCAACAAAGTTCGTATTTATAGTAAAGTCGTCCCATGAACGAGCCAACTCAAAGACAATTTCTTCCAACTTTTTCTGAACTGATTGATCGAATGACGGTAACCCAGATTAAATTAAATTTAATTGAAAATGGTAAAGAAGATTTCAGGGAAGAGCTGAGAAAAATATCTAGCGATTTAGATTTGATCCTAGCTAAAAATCCAATTGCTTTTTCGGGAGATTTGATTTTAACATTTATAACAATTGCACAGCTGAATTTACACATTTGGCACAATAAGGATAAAATGCAAGAAAACCTTAAAAATGAAGAAGAATATCTCCGACTACTGAAACTTTCACATCAGCTAAACGGCTATCGAAATCAGCTAAAGAACGATTTACTTCGGATTGAAGGTAGTGCTGACAAAAGTCAATTGAGAAGCAATTTTGAAACCGACGGACTAAACTTTGAAATAGGCTTATGAAGTTTCACCAAATTAATGACAATCTAAGAATCCCCTACGTAGGTCAAGGTTTTGGTGGAATTCGCGATGGTTCTAAAGGTTCAGACTTGGATGAACAGGATTATATTGATTCTCTTCTAACTGGTGTGGAACATGGTTTAACTCTGATAGATACGGCTGAAGCATATGCCGATGGATATTCGGAGGAAATAATTGGAAAGGCAGTTCTTGGTATTCGCAAAGATATTCAACTTGCCACTAAATTTTCCCCAGAAAACAATGGCTATAAAGATGTTATAGCAGCTGCTGAGAGATCCCTCGTAAGACTGAAAACAGATTACATAGATTTATATCAAATTCATTGGCCGAACCCAATAATCCCAATTGAAGAAACAATTAGGGCACTTGAGGTCTTGGTGAAACAAGGAAAAGTGTTAACGATAGGTGTAAGTAATTTTTCGAAGCGCGATTTAGTTGCCGCTATTGATGCCCTATCGTCATCAAAAATAGTTAGCAATCAAGTAGAATACAATTTATTTGACAGATTTGCAGAAGAGAGTCTTTTTCCATTTTGTAAGACTAATGATTTAAAGATTATTGCATACAGCCCCCTAGACAAGGGTAGAACTACTGATGGGGATCAGCGACGCAAAGTATTGGCTGATGTAGCTCAAAAATATGGTAAGTCTGTTGAACAAATTGCACTGAACTGGCTCACTGCATCTGGAATGGTAATAGCTATTCCAACTTCTAGAAGCAAAAATCACATCATAGATAATTCAAAATCCAATGATTTTGAGCTTGATAGGAGTGATTATGAATTAATCAATGAAAAATGCACTTCAAAACTAGAATTAATAGAGACGAAAAAGATTTCAGTTAGTTTAAGCGGGGAGGGGAACAGATTGGTGTACCAAACCATGGCTGAAGCCAGGCAAAATTTATTGAATCTTTGCCCAAGCCCTTTAGAGTTAGCTGAATTCATAAAGCAAGGCGATCCAATTAAGCCTGTGAGGCTGCGCCCGGGTAACATGACGGGCGACAGCCAGCCATATGAATTAATTGAGGGGCGTTTAAGGTATTGGGCTTGGGTCCTTGCCTATAATGGCGAGAAACCTATACCTGCCTATATAAGATATGACTAATCATGGATTGGGAAAATATGGAAAAAGACAAATATGCAATCAAGACATATTCGAGTGACTCGGAATTAAATACAAGACTTGATTTTGCAGAGCATTTTAAAAATAGCCCTATTCCTACAGACCAAATCTTGTCCAATATGGGACTTTTCCTAAATTCAAAGTCACTTTCAAGACTCCTGTTCATGGACCACTTATATAAACAAATCGTTGATGTAATGGGTGTTGTAATGGAATTTGGAACCCGTTGGGGTCCAAATCTTGGGCAGTTTGCTGCACTTAGAGGAATTTATGAGCCATTCAATCGGCACCGAAAAATCATAGGGTTTGATACGTTTGCTGGGTTCCCAAAAATCGATTCTAAAGATGGCCAATCGGACATGATGGAAATTGGACATTTGACCGTACCGAACAACTATCGAGATTATTTAGCAAAGACTTTAGAGCTTCATGAAAACGATAATCCGCTTTCGCACATAAAGAAATTCGAACTTTGTGAGGGAGATGCAACAAAGACTTTGCCGAAATATCTAAAAGACAATCCGGAAACAATCATCGCCCTTGCCTATTTTGATTTTGATGTTTATGAACCTACCAAAATCTGTTTAGAAGCAATTAGGCCGCGTCTGGTAAAGGGAAGCGTGGTTGGATTTGATGAGCTAAACGATCATGACTCTCCAGGAGAAACTTTGGCTGTTATGGAAGTTTTTGGATTGAACAATATTAAGTTAAAAAGGTTTCCGTACACATCTAGAGCTTCGTACTTTGTAGTCGAATAGTATTGTGGATTCATTAAAGACATATTCTGATTTCCACGGCAAAAAAACTCTTGTAACAGGCGGCACTGGCCTTATTGGCAGGGAAGTATCTCGTTTGCTACTTGATCTAGGTGCTAGTGTAAAAGTTGTCTCTCTCGACAAAGTTGAGTTAGATCCCCGTATCGAACTAGTCTTTGGTGATTTAACTAATCTTGACTTTTGCATTGAACAAACTAAAGGGATTGATTACGTTTTTCACCTCGCTGGAGTTAAAGGTTCAATCGAGGTTACAAAAGCTAAACCAGCAAATTTTTTTGTGCCTCTTCTTATGTTTAATACAAATGTGCTAGAGGCGGCGAGAAGAAATAATGTAGAAAAATTGGTTTACACAAGCTCAATCGGTGCATACTCCAGCGCAGAAGTGTTTATTGAAACTGAAAACCGTGAAGGTGCTCCTCAAGATATGTTTCCTGGTTGGGCGAAACGAATGGCTGAACTTCAAATTCAGGCATATAAACAGCAATATGGATTGGATTGGTCAGTTGTTCGCCCATGCAATGTTTATGGACCAGGAGATAATTTTGATCCAAACAATGCAATGGTAATTCCAAGTCTGATGATGAGAATTGCAAATGGAGAAAAACCGTTAAAGGTTTGGGGCGATGGCAGTGCAATTAGAGATTTTGCCTACAGCGCCGATGTGGCAATTGGAACTATTCAAGCACTTCACTTCGGAACTCGTGGTGACTTTGTAAATTTAGGTAGCGGTAAAGGTTATTCAATCAAAGAACTAGTCGAGACCCTGCGTGAGTTTATCGATTTCGAATATGAATTTGATACCTCTAAGCCTGCTGGATTTGCAAAGAGAGTTATGGATATATCAAGAGCCAGGGATTGGATTGAATACGATCCAAAAACTACGCTCCGTGAAGGACTTGAAAGTACTTGGAATTGGTTCCTAAGCAATAAGGATGAGTACCTACAAAAACAGAATTACTTTAAATAGCATATATTTTTAATGTAGACTGGATCAATAATGACAAGGGCATTCATTAGTGGAATTACGGGCATGGTTGGCTCTCATCTAGCAGATTACTTGATTGAAAATACAGACTGGGAAATTCATGGATTATTGCGTTGGAGAAGCCCGTTAGACAACATTAGCCACCACATTAAGGAAGTGAATTCTAAAAAACGAATAAAGCTTTTTTATGGCGATCTTCGGGATTCAATTTCAATTGATGAAGCTATAAAAACAAGTAAACCGGATTACGTTTTTCACCTTGCAGCACAGAGTTTTCCAAAAACAAGCTTTAGCGCTCCCCTAGATACTCTAGATACAAATGTGCAAGGTACGGTAAGAGTTCTAGAATCAATTAAGAATTTTGCACCGTCAGCGATTACTCATGTTTGCTCTTCATCTGAAGTTTTTGGACGTGTTTCTAGAGAGAAATTACCAATAGATGAAGAGTGCAGTTTTCACCCGGCCTCCCCATATGCAATTTCTAAAGTTGGAACTGATCTAGTGGGGCGTTTCTATGCCGAGGCTTATGGTTTAACTACCTTAACTACCAGAATGTTTACGCATACCGGACCTCGCAGAGGCGATGTGTTTGCAGAGTCCTCTTTTGCGAAGCAAATTGCGCTAGCTGAAAATAACTTTATTCCACCAGTAATTAAGGTAGGCAATCTTGGAAGTTTACGGACTATCGCGGATGTAAGAGATGCGGTAAAGGCATACTTCATGTTAGTTACAGTCAATCCAATTGCCGGTGAGTATTACAACATTGGCGGCCAATACACGGCGGAGATTGGTCAAATTCTGAACTACTTGATTTCAATTTCTACGATCAAATCTGAGTTAAATACTGAAGTAGATCCAGGTCGATTACGTCCAATTGATGCTGATCTTCAGGTACCAAATACAAGTAAGTTTACAAAGCACACTGGGTGGGCGCCAGAATTTACTTTTGAGCAGACCATGCAGGATTTATTAAATTATTGGAGGACGCGAGTTAAACTTGAAGGTAACCGTTTCCTAAAAAGATAGGTCATAAAGTGAATTTTTATTCTGGCAAAAAAGTGCTGGTTACCGGGGCTGCCGGTTTTGTTGGAGCTCACTTAGTCGAAAAATTAGTCGGATATGGGGCAATTGTTCGAGGCACCATACATAAAAACCCTCCTTTAAATCCGGTGAATGGAGTTGAGTACGTTAAGGCAAATTTAGAGAACGCAAAAGAGTGTGAATTAGCCACCGAAGGTATGGATTTAGTTTTCATGTGTGCGGCGAACAGTTCTGGAGCCGAAGTAATGACAAAAACTCCACTGGTTCATTTGACGCCAAACGTAATAATGAATTCCCAGATGCTGGCTGCCTCTTATGCAAACGAGGTAAAGAAGTTTTGCTTCATTAGCAGTAATACAGTTTATCCGCTTACAGATTTTGCGGTATCTGAAGAGGATGTAACTGGGGAGTTCTTCGAGAAATACTTCATCGTTGGGTGGATGAAAAGATTCTCTGAGTTAATGTGCGAAATGTATGCAAAAAAAATAAGTAAACCAATGCCTACTCTGATCGTAAGACCCGGAAACCTATACGGACCAGGAGACAAATTTAAGAGAAACGAATCAAAAGTCATTGCAGCTCTTATTCGAAAAGCTTCTGAGAAAGAAAATCCTTTTGTGGTTTGGGGAGATGGAGAGGATATTAAGGATTTCTTGTTCATAGATGATTTTATTGAAGCATTGTTAAAAGCATTTGAAAGTTCTGGCAACTTTGATATTTTCAATATTGCCTCCGGTATTCCAGTAACGATCAAAGAGATACTAAGCCAACTAATAGTGGTAAGTAATAATGAGAATGTTGAGATAGCGTTTGATACGACAAAGCCTACGATGATTCCAATTAGAATGATAAATATATCGAAAATTAGCAAGGCAATTAACTGGAGTCCTAAGGTAAGTATGAATGATGGACTAAAGTTGACTCTAGATTGGTATCTGAAAACATATGAAGATACCTCACCTGAGGAGTTCAGAGTATGATCATCTGCAGAACTCCAACTAGAATTTCTTTTTTTGGTGGTGGTACTGACTATCCAAAATGGTATCTTGAAAACGGCGGAGAAGTTTTAAGCACAAGTATTAACAAGTATAGTTACATCACAATTAGACACCTCCCAAAATTTTTTGATTACAAATTTAGAATTAGATACTACAAAACTGAAGAAACGCAAACAGTTCAAGAGATACAACACCCATCAGTCAGGGAATGTGCGCTCTTATTAGGCCTTGAATCAGGTTTTGAAATCGCCCACAATTCTGATTTGCCAGCAGGCTCAGGCTTGGGCTCCAGCTCGACATTTACCGTAGGTATGTTGCATGCGATTTACGCGCTTCAAAACTACATGCCAACTAAACGTGAGTTAGCAATGAATGCGTTGCATGTAGAACAAAACTTGATTGGAGAGGCGGTGGGTTCACAAGATCAGGTTGCGGCTGCATGGGGCGGCTTTAACCGAATAAAATTCGGAGCAGAAAACACTTTTGAAGTTGATCCAATAATTCTAGAGAAATCTCGGTTATTGGAATTGCAGAGCAAATTATTGCTTTGCTTTACAGGTTTTGCAAGATCTGCTCCCGCACTTGCAGTGCATCAGATAAATGAAACTCCATCAAAATCTAAAGAATTGATGGAGATGCAAAGCTTAACAACCGAGGCTTTCTCTATTTTGCGCAGCAATGGAAATCTAGATGATTTTGGGAGACTTTTGAACACTCAATGGATGATCAAGAAAAGCTTATCAAACAAAATCTCAAATCCAGCTATTGATGAAATCTACGAGGCAGGCATAAAGCAAGGTGCGATTGGCGGTAAATTGCTCGGAGCTGGCGGTGGTGGATTTATGTTATTTTATGCAGGCGAAGACAAACACGATGCGATTAAGGAATCGCTGAAAGATAAGCTTTTTGTTCCTTTTCGATTTGATAACACAGGCTCAAAAATAGTTTACTTCTCACATGAATAGGGAAATATGAAAAATCAAATAGCGGATCAAATTAAGCTTCTGGAAAAGATGCTCAGTGATGAAAGTCTTCAAAGTACAGTAGATTCTGTAATTCTTGAACTTACAAAGGCGCTGTCAAAAGGTTTACCTCTTTTGGTTTTTGGCAATGGTGGGTCTGCGGCTGACGCCTTGCACATATCTGGTGAACTAGTTGGAAAATTTTACGCTGATCGAAAATCATTAAATGTAATTTGTCTGAGTTCAAACCCAATATTGATTACTGCCTGGTCTAATGATGTGAATTACGACTCCGTGTTTGAACGGCAAATTCAAGCTCATGGCTGCACAGGAGGTCTAGCCTGGGGAATTTCAACAAGTGGAAATTCTAAGTCTGTAGTTTTGGGACTACAGGCCGCACGAGAGTTGGGTATGATTACTATAGGAATGACTGGTAACACAAAAGGCGCAATACTCCAGCACTGTGATTTTCTCATAGAAGTGCCAACAAATCAGACACCGAGGGTTCAAGAATTACACATACCTATTTATCACTTTATTTGCCAAGCAGTAGAGAAAAATATATCTGCAAAAAATATAATTTAGGATTATGGCCAGATGATATTTCATTTAATCAGACATGCTGAAACGGAATGGCACATTGAGGATAGATATGCAGGTCATACTGAAATTGCACTTACAAAAAAGGGTGTTGATCAATCTTCTCAACTGGCTAAATGGGCCAGTAAAAAAAATATTTCTAAGATTTATACTTCTGGACTATCAAGAGCCATTGAAACAGCACGTCCCTCAATTAATCAATTGAAGATGGAGCCGGTGATTGACATAAACCTAAATGAAGTTAACTTTGGATTGATTGAGGGTTTAAATAAACAAGCGTTTAAACAAAGTTACCCAATAGTTTGGGAAAATTTCCAAACACACCCCGCCTCTACTATCTTTCCTTCCGGTGAATCAGGTGAAATAGCTTTAAAAAGAGCAGAAAAATTAATTTTACAAATTGCGAAAAGGTGGATAGAAGGAGAAATTATGATTGTTTCTCATGGAACATTGATTCGATTACTGCTAACAAATTTCCTTGGTAAGGATATAAATACTTACCGAACTCTATTCCCGGTGATTGATAATGTTGGAGTGAGCTCGTTTGAGCTTATTATTTCAGAAGATATTGACCGCGCTAAAATTGATTTCAAACTACTTTGTTATAATTCGAGTATCATTTAGTTTGAGATCTGTAATTACCCAAACAACTTTCAGGTTTTTGTCTAATTTAGCAAGCTTACCTGTTATTTCTTTTTTTATTAGTGGTGTGATACCAATATGTTTGTTCAATAATTCCGAGGCAAAAAGATTATAAGAGATTGCAATCTTTGCGCAGTAGTCTGTCAAAGATTCAGAGCCGTTTTGAAAAATTAGATCCACTTTCATCTGCCACAAATGAAATTCCAGACTCTGGAAACTTACTACTTAAATTAATAGTGGAATGGGAGGCAGTATTTGGCGAATCCACATACTTGATTTTCCATTTTGCATTAACATTTCAAATGTAACTAGATCAAATGCGCCGACAATTGGTTTAGAAAAACTCTTCTACCATCAATCTTTCTTCGAAGCCGAGATCTAGGATATTTTCAATTCTATTTTTAGTGAAGGCAACGCCCAGACAACTTCACTTTTACTTATCAAAAGTCGGTACCAAACCAGTTATAACTGATTTGATAAATTGCTATTTCAAAATAATTAATCCTAACTTGTTACACTGCTTATGATCAGCGCCGGACTAATGCTTCTATTTTAAATTACTCAGGGCTCAACTTTGCTTAGGTTACAAATCAGTTGGAAAACTCTGTTGATGTTTGCCAGAAGTCTACCTCCACATGCTCAATAAAGTTGAAGTTATAAATCTAAATAGAGAAGATGAGTCCCTCAAAAACGCAGTCAAGCATCTAATATTGGAAACTTATGAGATAGAGGCAAATTTTTGGGATCCCCCGATTCCAAAGAGCTAGGAAATAAAGCCTTTTTTTTACGGAAGAGACTTTTTGATTTGGTATGACAAAGCAATAAACACCTTGGTCTATTTCTTTTTATCTTCCCCAAATCAGAGAAGAAACTTGATTAGCGTGGAAGTAATTGCTCACTTAAAAGATAAGTGAGCCCGCTCGGGCTCGAACCGAGGACCCAAAGATTAAAAGTCTTTTGCTCTACCAA
>Ga0114980_10001906_pt1 | contig 14893 bp, 11 predicted proteins | sample S_140806_EF_Meta_FD_87018 | JGI IMG/M metagenome (GOLD analysis project Ga0114980, IMG submission 87018) | Freshwater microbial communities from Lake Simoncouche, Canada to study carbon cycling - S_140806_EF_MetaG | ecosystem: Environmental > Aquatic > Freshwater > Lake | place: Lake...
GTGTCCACCGAAGTGGATGCCCGGCTCAGCTACGACACCGAGGCCACCATCGCCAAGGCAAAAAAACTGATTGGTTTATATCACGATGCTGGCATTAGCAATGATCGGGTACTTATCAAAATTGCCTCCACTTGGGAGGGGATAAAGGCCGCCGAAGTGCTGGAGAAGGAGGGCATCCATTGCAACCTCACCCTGCTATTTGGCTTTGCCCAGGCCGTGGCCTGCGCCGAAGCAGGGGCAACCCTGATCTCACCATTTGTGGGAAGAATTCTTGATTGGTACAAGAAAGACAGCGGCCGTGATAGCTATCCAGGTCCCGAAGATCCCGGGGTTATCTCAGTGACCAAAATCTTCAACTACTTCAAAACCCACGGCTATAAAACCGAGGTGATGGGCGCTAGTTTCCGCAACCTAGACGAAATCATTGAACTGGCCGGATGCGATCTGCTAACCATCTCTCCAAACCTGCTGGATCAACTGCGCAACAGCGAAGCTGAGCTCAGCCGCAAGCTGGATGCCAGCAAGCCCGCCGCCAGCATTGAGAAACTAAGCATTGACGCCGAAATCTTCAAAAGCCTGATGGGCGAAGATCGCATGGCCCACGAGAAACTGCACGAGGGAATCCAAGGGTTCAGCAAGGCGATTGAAACCCTTGAAGCCCAACTGGCCCATCGCCTGGCAGTGCTGGAAGGGGGGGCCGCCTTCGCCCACGCTGCCCAGGAGATCTTCCTGCTAAATGACCTCGATGGCGATGGCTGCATCACCCGGGAGGAATGGCTAGGTAGTGATGCCGTGTTTGATGCCCTAGACACCGACCATGATGGGCGCCTATTGCCAGAAGATGTACGCGGCGGTTTTGGGGCCGCCCTGGCGACAGCGCGCTGAGCGAGCCAGCGGCGGCAGGGCAAGGGCAGCGGACTCTGTAAAGGCCTACTAAAAACGCCAGGCAATGCCCTCATAGCTGAACCCTGCCGCTGGATTAGCAATAAGACCAGAAGCCTCTGCAGAATCAACGGTAAAGAAGTGCTCACCGATGGATGTATTTAGGAAACGATAAACATCAGATGTTCCCAAGCTGGAACCAGCCTGGTAGCCCCGTAATTCGACTGGGATAGTTGAATAAAAATCAGGCTGAGACTTGATTACTGCGGCCTCTGCAGCATCCAATGTAAACATCATGCCCAGGCCACTTTTACTCCTAAATGCATAAAGAATATCTCCGCCATTGATAATAGAGCAAATATTTAGGCTTTCCAAGTCTGCTGACTTGGAAAGCTCAAAAACAGGCAGAGAGTCAGCAGATGCGTACTGGTGTATACCTGTTAGCGGATCAATGAAGCGTCCGAGGCCTAGCCTATTAACAGCCGCCTGATTTGCAGCACCATTAGCATCAAAAACAGTCTGACCCCTCTGGGTCCACCCCCCTACGGCTCCTCCCTTTACAACGGCCAAGGTTGTTGGCTCTGCTCCCTCGGTAGCATCAGGATTATCGATTACAATGCGAGTATCAAAACCTTGAGTTATAAATTTAACCCCAGCAGAGCCAGGAAGGGCAATAACATCTGTGGCAAAGTTCGGGCTATATATAGTGAGATAGCCATTGCCACCAACATCTGCCACATGATAAACATTATTACCAGCAAGAGAGCCGGCAGCATATTTATATCCAGCCCCCATCTGAAAAATATCACTCCCCTTTACCGAGAAGGCAACTTCTATGGCATTGGCAGAGGTTCCATAAATATAGTTGGAAGCATCTTGGGATTCAGATGAATCAAGATTGATATCAAGAGATTTATTAAAAGTAAAAGCGGTATTAGAAAGTGCCGCTCCTGATCCATATATATCAACCCAAAGACGATTGAGCGCGGCTTTATCAACATTAGTTAGCAAATAATTTCCAGCCAGCTTGTCACCATCAACACTATTGTAAGACATTACAGATGAATTCCTAGTAAAAGCCGGATCTGGATTTATAGGAACTGTGCCACTCGCATAAGGATAAAAACCATTGCCGGCATCACGGGGGTGAGAAAGGCCAAGGGCATGACCAATTTCATGGGTAATAGTTGCTTTATCATCGGCCACAAGAGTTGGGTGGTCAACTTTAAACATTACCTCCTTCCAGGTATTCGTAGCATTAGCGGTGGTTTCAGCCAGGCCAAGCAAATCAAAGCTCTTGTCAACTTCAATCAGACTTAAATTAGCTAAATTTCGATCTAAAGTTCGCTTGAATTCAAGGCCAGTGGCAACGGCATAGGCGGCAAATGCCTGATTCACGATAAAATCCTCAACTCCAGCCGAGGGGGCAATTGCAGAAACAGAATAATTAGGGTTAACCTGATAACTACCTGGGATGGTATTAATAAAATAAAACAAAGTCTTGTTATGCTTTTTCAGTGGAAGCCCATCAGCACCTAGGCCAGCATACTGAAGGGAATTAACAGCATTTGCGTAAAAATCTGGTACCAATAACAAATCAGCAAAACCAAGGGAGCGAGTGTCTGCATCAGCCATGGAAGAGATTGCAATGATTATTTAAAGGCTAAAGCAATATCGACAAAAACATCAACAACAGCGTTAAGATACAATAAGACAAATTACGTATGATAATGGGTAAGCCTTTCAAGTGGACAACAGGGCAAGGATGAACCGCTGGCAACGAGCGGAATTTCCCAACAAGACAAGGGGTAACACCAAAACCAAAAACTGGTAACCGCCTCCGAGGCCAAAAACCTAGTGAGACCAATCATATTCGTTGGCAAACGAAAAATAAACCAACGAAACGCCCATCAAATAGATAAGTAGAATCGAAATTTAAGCTTGGCTTCCATATCATTGGCGCACTACCGAGAAGCAAGAGCGACCTCCAAAATCTCTACACAAAACCTTAAATTCAATAAGCCAACAACCTGACAACCCAATCACCCAAGAACCCAACCACCTAACAAAGCGCAAGATGCCCAGAAAACAACATCCAAGAAATAATATCACCATAAAGAATAAAAAGAGGCGAAATAGGTTATAAATAATCTACGCAGTGGCCATGCCTAAAGCTGCTGGAAAAACATATATGCTCATGGCACAGACGCCCACATTATCTTGCCCCCTGCCACCACCTATCTTGAGCTCAAGGCCGTGGCTGCCTACCTGGGACCCCGCCTGGTATTCAATGACCTAAGCCTACGGCTTCTAGTGGGCGAAAATACCGTGATCCTGGGCCCCAACGGGGCCGGCAAGAGTGCCCTAATAAAACTGCTAAGCCGCGAGATCTATCCCGTTGTTAAACCGGGCTCCTGGCTGAGGATATTTGGCGAAAAAACAGTGAATCTGTGGGATTTACGAGCCCGCATTGGCCTGGTCAGCAGTGATCTACAGGCTGACTACGGGGGCTGCGTTGCCGCCAGTGACGTGGTGCTTTCGGGCTTCTTTGGCTCAGTTGGCATTGGCCGCAGTCAAGAGCCAAGTGCTGGCCAAAGGGAACGGGTGGGGGAACTCCTATGCCAGCTTGGGCTCGAAGATCTTGAGGAGCGCCCTTACGCCCAACTTTCCGATGGCCAGCAACGCCGCCTCTTGCTAGCGCGGGCCCTAGTGCATAGGCCCCAGGTATTAGTGCTAGATGAACCCACAAACGGCCTTGATCTCAAGGCTAAACACGAGTTACTGGCAAACCTGCGCGTCCTTGCTCAGAAAGGAACAACCCTGCTGATAGTGACACACCAGATCGAAACGATCATCCCGGAAATCAGCCGCTGCATACTACTTAGCCAGGGGGCGGTGCTGGCCGATGGCCCTATCGATGAGTTGCTGCAGGATGCTCCGCTCAGCGCCCTATTCAACACCCCCTTGCGGGTATGCAAAGCCGCTAGCTATCGCCAGGTATTTCCTGCGGAATAAGCGAGCGGTAGCATCAGCTAATAAGGCCACGACAAGGGAATTAATAGGGCAACAATATCCAGCATGGATATCAATTCTAGATATCAACACTAGATAGCCATACTGGCGGGCATCTGAACGGAAAGCAAATAAACTATGACTGCACTATATCGGATGGCCAGCAATAATCAGCCCCCCCCCGAGGCCTGATATAGTAGTTAAAGCAACTCAGGCTTTCAATGCAACGCTCGATTAAAATGGCTTTTCGATTTGGAATTACAATTGCTGGCCTGCTGGTAGCCATGGCTGTTACTGAAACCAGCGCCCAGGCCCAGGGGCAAGTAAATATTGATCAGAATGCCGCCCTAACTGCCGTAGCAAAGATGACAGAAGCCCAGCGCACCTACTACAATAAAAACAGAAGATTTCAGGCAAATATAGCAAGCCTTCAACAAGATTTTGCTATTACCCTGCCCAGCAGCTTTAACTATGCCGCCAGGACCACCACATATTCCGCCTACAACTATGTGATTCCAACGCAACCGGCTAATACAGGAAGCTTAAAAGCATTTGTTGGGGCAACTTTCTTCAACCCAGGCGAAAAGCCAAAAATGATCACAATCATTTGCCAGAACACCCAGCCAGGTCAAATTCGCCCTGCGGATCCAATCCTGGTACTGGGAACAGCCATTGCAAATCCAACGGGAAGCATTGTCCAATGCGGAGACTTCTCCACACAGGTAAGTGCTTCCGTGGTTAACGAGTAACCGCCGAGCAAGCCACTAATATTCATTAATGCTTAGGTAAAGCAATCCCCCCCAGAATGGGGGTGATTGAGCACTGCCCATGGCCGCGGCAATCCCCAGGAGCACCACTACAGCCCAAGCCAGGGTGGCCTTCATTGGCATGCCCAACACGGGCAAATCAACCCTGTTCAATGCCCTGAGCGGCAGCCATGCCCATATCGGCAACTGGCCCGGGCTAACGGTTGATCTAATGCAGGCAGATCTAGTGGGGGCAAACAACTGCATCCAGCTGATCGACCTGCCGGGCATCTACGACTTACGTGGCCTATCCGAAGATGAGGCAGTGGTGCGCCGCTTCCTCGAGGGAAATGCATTGCAGCTGGTGGTGCTGGTGCTCAATGCCAACCAGCTTGATCGCCAACTGCGGCTGGCGTTGCAGCTACAGATTCTGAAGCTACCGCTGCTGGTGGCCCTGAATATGAGCGATGAGGCCCATCGCTTTGGGTTGGAGATCAACAGTGGACAGCTGGAGAAAGAGCTTAGTTGCCCCGTAGTGGCGATCAGTGCCAAACAAAAGCAGGGGCTAGAGCTGCTCAGCGGAAAACTTATGGAGGCAGCTGGCATGAAGGCGGTGGCCCTAGCCACTGCTGATTTGGAAATATTGCTAGCCGGCAGCGACGCCACTTTGGAAGATCAACTGAAACAGTTAGTTTCCTTAGTGGTGGAGATGCCCCCCCAGTGGGGAGATCAACTTAGCCAGAGACTAGATGGGGTGCTGATGCATCCGTTGTGGGGGCTACCGATATTTTTTATAGTGATGGCGTTGATGTTTGAGGCCATCTATGCGTTGGGGATACCACTCCAGGATGCCCTGGCCGGATTTCTTACAGATTTTGGCAGCGCAGTGTTGCGTCCCCTTGCTGATCAGCTTCCCAGCTTCTGGAGCGGCCTTCTGATCGAGGGCCTCTGGCAGGGTTTGGCCACAGTAACGGCATTCCTGCCGGTGATATTTCTCTTTTTCCTGGTGATGGGGGTGATTGAAGACAGTGGTTACCTATCCCGTTCCGCCTATCTGGTGGATTTCCTCATGGAACGCCTCGGCCTTGATGGGCGTTCCTTTGTATTGTCGTTGATGGGTTTTGGTTGCAATGTGCCAGCAATCATGGGCACCAGGGTAATGGGCAGCCGGGGCTTAAGACTGCTCTCGATGTTAGTTATACCCTTTTCGCTCTGTTCGGCAAGACTAAATGTATTTCTGTTCATTGCCAGCGCCATGTTTGCCCCAGCCCAAGCTGGATTAGTTATCTTTAGCCTATATCTTTTTAGCTTTCCAGCTGCACTCCTAACTGCCGCCCTCTTCAAAGGACAATTTGACAGCCTAGAAGCCCTAGTGCTGGAATTGCCACCCTATCGATTGCCAACGCCAGCACAGATGTTTACGCGGGCCTGGGCCGAGGTGCGTCATTTCTGGTTTTGAGCCCGACGTTATTTGGTGGTGGGGGTTATTGGCATATGGCTGCTAAACAACCTGCCCGTAGGGGTGGCTCCAGCATCAGCTCACTCCTTCTCAGGCCAAATAGGAGAGTTTTTGCAGCCAGTCTTGGGGCCAGCAGGTATAAATCCAAAGCTAACTGTAGCGTTGCTATTTGGCTTTATTGCCAAGGAAATCGTGCTTGGGGGGATGGCTGTGATCTACGGACAATCTGATGCCCAAGCCCTTGGCTCTGCCCTGGCCGCGGAAGTGAACTGGATACAGGCCTACAGCTTCATGCTGTTCACCCTGCTTTACACCCCCTGCCTATCAACAGTGGCTGTGATCCAAAGCGAAGCAAAGGATTGGCGCTTTACAGGCCTGTCACTGGTTTGGTCACTGGGACTTGCTTGGTTGGTGAGTTTTCTTTTTTATCAGGGATGCTTATTTCTTAATGTAGGATAACATAAATGCAGCCATGCCCAAATTTATTAATGCTTAAATATGATTATACACAAATGTAGCCATGTTTGAATGTGTTCATAAAAAACTGCAAGCAGGCCCTACTGTAATTAATAACTTTCGTTAAGCAGGCCCCTTCTCGGCTGGCCAATTAAGCGATTCAGTAAGAAAACTGATCTAGGCCTTTGAAAATCGCGAATTCATGCTCTAATTAGCTTGAAAGCATATAGAGCTCCTGCAAAATGCTTATTCTAGACAAAAGCAGAAACGTATTCCTTGCGATATTAGGCCTCGGCTTGGGAGCCAATTCAGCACTGGCCACGCCGGTTGATCCAGATGCAGATTCCTCTGCCAATGCGCCTTTGGTTGCTGCATCTGCCGAGCCTGTACCGCCGCAGTCGTCACCTCTGGTCGGATCAAGAGACAGCTCGCCAGCACAGCCAGACTCAGTTAGTGGTAATCCAATCAATGAAATTCATTTTTTAGGAACTGGTGAACTGGGACGTCTTCTCGGTCTACCCGCTGAAAGTGCACTACGAATCGGTGGGGTTGCTGTTGGCAATGTCACGCCCCAGCTAGGGGGGGGCGAGCAGTCATCTGTCTTCAACAATGCCGGTTTTGCAGCCCTGGGGGCAAGCTTGGATCTGGAGAAGACAATCGGCTGGAATGGAGCCAAAATTGGTGTCGCTGGTCTTCAGTATAATGTTCAACCAGTTAATTCTAATGCTGGCAGTGTACAGGGAATAAATTCAGTGGCAGCAGTTGGTCCAAACAATCGGACGGAGCTCTATAACTATCTTTTTGTTCAAAACTTATTTGGCGATCAGATTCAGTTCATGGCCGGCAAGCTTATCCCAACAATTAACTTTGGCAATGCAGCAGCTCAGGATCCCACGGCCACTGAAGTTAGTTATGGAGTTCCTGCGCTAACTGGTCTGAATTACACGCCTGCATTTGTAGTACCTACAATGCTTGGTCGTATACCAGGATATCCCGATTCCGCCCTTGGCTTTCAACTAACTGTATCCCCAGATTTTCTTGGAGATCGCACTTATCTTTCGGCTGGAATTTATGACGGCCGCCTAGGCGCTGAAGGGGTATGGACCGGTCTTGTCTCACCAAGCCTTAGCGGTCCTTTGTTCTCAATTGCTCAGATCGGCGGTGCTTGGAGGCTTGGTGAACGCCATGCCCCAGGTCAATTCTTTATTGGTGCATGGCGCCAGGCGGGACCATTAATTGCGGGATCACTTACTGAAGACTTTGCCTATGGAATCTATGGTCAAGTAAGTCAGCGCTTAATAAATTTTCGCTATGGTAAAGACAGCAGCGGCTTGAATGTGTTTCTTCAAGCAGGCTGGTCTCCATCCATAACAAACCTTATAAACTCATCAATTGGTGCTGGGCTTACTGTTTGGTCTCCCTTTGCCTCCCGTCCCCGTGACAGCTATGGATTGGGTGTTTCCTGGGCAAGATTAAATGATCGAACGGATGCCGGCTTTGGATTTAATTCTAGCGAGCTAATGATCCAAGCCTATGGCCAATTTCATATGATAGGCAACATCTTTTTACAGCCTACGCTGACAACCTTGCCCCTAGTTGGCCTGGGGAATGCTACAGCTGCCTCCACATCAGCAACAATACAACTAACTGCTCTTTTTTAACTCCAAAAGAAGCTGGCACTAATCTAAAACCTATGTAAGTCGCAATAAATGATTAGGCTGACAATGCAGGAACAATCTTGCGTCGGATTAGGAAAGCAGTAATTGTTGCAATCGCGACTGGGAAAACAATCACAGCGATACTTCCCTGGTAGCTGGAGAAACTTGTTATACCTCCTCCCCCTCCAGGCTGACCAGCCGCCACCTGTATCAAAGCACTAAGGAGATATGTAAAAGTCATCACAAATGTAGTTGCAATTGGCACTAGAGGGGCCTCTAGGTGTTCTGGAAGTGCTGCTAGCGCAAGAGATGCGGCACTACAACCAAAGCCCACAAGGAAAAAGGCAAGACCGGCGCCAATTTCCGGCAAAGTAGTACTAAATAAAACCGCCTCAGTTATGAAGGTAATAATCGCAAACACACGTAACGGTAAGATGAATCCAATCCGTTTTGCCCATGCACCACCAAGTAGAGACCCTACCGTCATGCCAATGGGAAAAGCAGAGTTAAGAAGCGATGCATGTTGAATTGGATGGCCGAAAACCTTTAACTGATAGGGAATATTCCATAGATCAGCATAGGCAAGGAAGGACCCAAATAGACCACCAAAATAAAGGGTGACGTACCAGAACTGAGGCTTTCTTACAATTCGCCCAATGGCTGCTGGCAGCTCCGCAGCCGTGAGTGTAGCTATTTTCTTACTTTGGCTGTCATTCGCAATATTTCCATTGCTATTTTTGCCATCCCTAAGAATTATAAAAAGCAAAACTGCTGTTAGCATTAACAATAGGGCCAACAGGCGGAACGGCGTACGAAAACCGACCAAAATTGGAACCATAGAACTTGTAATAGCCAACAATGCAGAGCAGAGATTTGTTATTGCGTTGCTAAGGGCAGCCATGAAAGCAAAGTTCTGCGGAAACTCACGGCCCACATAGGTGATTACGCCCACGAAGGCGGTTGAAAGGCCGATGCCCATCAGTACCCTTGCTATCAGAGCTCCCTCAAATCCATTGGCTGAGCCAAGCAATAATGCGCCGATGGCAGCCACAACCGCTGAGCCACCTAATAGAAGCCGAGGCGCAATCGTGGACATTAGGCCGCCAAGAATCAACAGAGCAATCGAAAAGGAGGCAAAATAAGTCCCTCCAAGTTCTCCGAGCTGAGCATCCTTAAGGCCGAGGGAATTTAGGAGACTCGGGGAGGAAATAGCAAAACAGACGTCACAAAGAACACTCAAAGCAAAGAAGAGCTGGGCAACTCCCCAGCGGGTCAATCCATTCATCTCAGTTAACCTCCCCACCTTCAACCAATTTGATGCTGGCAAGGTTGTGTTGCTCAACCACTAAGGGTAGATCTACAGTGGCCAAACGACCCTGGTCAACAATCACCCTCCCATTTACCACTGTGTAATGAGCCTTCTGGGGAGCACAAAAAACCGTAGCTGCCACGGGATCATGGAGTGCACCTGCATAGTCCACAGTATGCAGATTTATCGAGAAGAAATCAGCACATTTCCCCACTTCCAAGGAGCCGATGTCATTTCGTCCAATTACTGAAGCTCCACCAAGCGTGGCAACCTCAAGAATTTCTCGAGCTGTCATCCATTCTTTTGCTCGTTTGGGGTGCGACTGGGAGAGATTCATATAACGGCTTGGGCCTTCTGGCGGTTGAAGTCCCATCTTCAATCTAGCCAGAAGGAATGCTGTATGCACCTCAAGCATCATGTTTGAACTGTCGTTGCTGGCAGAGCCGTCTACCCCCAAGCCCACCTTGACACCGGCTTCCATGTACTTCTTAATTGGTGCAATGCCAGAGGCTAATCGCATATTAGAAGAAGGGCAGTGGGAGGCACCACAGCCACAACTTGCAAATTGACTTATCTCCTGATCATCCACATGTATTGCATGGGCAAACCAGACTTCGTCCCCTAGCCAGCCGACGCTCTCCATAAACTCCACCGGTCGTTGGCCATAGGTATTAAGGGTGTAGCGTTCCTCATCAAAAGTTTCACAGAGATGAGTATGAAGTCCCACCCCTTCGTATTGGCGAGCCAGGTCAGCTGAGTCCCGGAGCAACGAAGGGGTTACGGAAAATGGGGAGCAGGGTGCCACAACTATGCGGGTCATGCCACCTAATTCACTCTGATGATAAGCTTTAATTACACGCTGGGTATCTTCCAAAATTGCCGGTTCTTCCTCAACGCAACTATCTGGTGGAAGTCCCCCTTTTGATTCGCCAAGTGAAATTGATCCGCGGCTACAATGAAAACGAATACCAAGTTCCCTTGCCGCCTCAACAATTACATCTACACTATTGCCATTCTTAAAAACGTAGCTGTGATCGAAGACTGTTGTACAACCTGAGAGCGCTAGTTCGGCGCAGCCTACCAGTACGCTAAGCCTAGAAGCCTCAGGGGTAGTGCCAGCCCATATCTTGTAGTGCGCCTTTAACCAGGCAAATAGATTATTGTTTTGAGCTGCGGGGATGTTGCGAGTAAGCGTCTGGTTTAGGTGGTGGTGACAATTCACCAAGCCGGGCAAAACTATTTGGCCCTTGAGGTCTATAACGGTATCAGCATGCATGGGCAGCTCTTCCGACGGCCCAATTTGCTTGATCAAACCATCTTCGGCATAGATAGAAACATTGCGAAGCTCGCGACGCTCGCTATCCATTGTGACTAGCACCTCAGCATTGCGGGCAAGCAGGCTTGTCATTTCCATTATGGACTAGAACACAAAAATACTATCGGATTATTTCTTTAAGGGCCAAACAAGAATAACTTGAAATATTACGCTTTATATCCTATCCCAAAGTTTTAACTGGTTTTAGCGTTGCGCATTACGCCATGCATATCCTGTGAATCTATTGCACCAAGCAAGAACCTGCCATGGTTTTAAGCTGGATCCATTGCATTTGAGCTTGAACAGCAGGAATGCTAGAGCGGAGCCAGCCTGGCAACAAATATTGCGATGAATTTCTTGCCATTGCTTGCAATGATCCCTGCCATATTTGCTATTTCAATAGACATAGCCGCCGCCCTTGCATGCTTAGCATCCCCTCATCAATCAAGACCCGCAGGGTGCGTGAAAGCGTTTCCGGGGTGGCACCAAGTTCCTTTGCAAGTTCTTTTTTCGTCTGGGACAATTGGAAGCTGCCAGCATCAGTAGATGCCGCCAGGCCCCTTAGGTGGATAAGTAAGCGTTCGCGCAGGGTCTGTAAGCCCTGCGTGTGAAGGCGTTGCTGCAGCAGCCGACATTTACCAGCCAGCATTAGCAGGAAGAATGCTGCCAGTTCTGGGGTGGTAGTAATGCGCTGCCAGGCCAGCCGTCGCGGGAACCACAACAATCTGCTGTCAACCATCGCTTCCAGGTGATGGGGAAAGGGGGCATCTGCAAAGGCCAGGGCCGCCGCCACAATTTCACCAGAACTGAAACGGCCCAGCTCCAACTGTCGACCGTCAAGTGAGATCTGATCAATGCGCACTGCACCTTGCTCCACCCACCAGAACCCCTCAGCCCCATCACCCTCCATCGCCAGGCTGCCGCCCTTGGCGATCGAACGGGGTTGCCCCAGGTCGCGCAGCAGTGCCAGCGCCTGCTGGGAATTGATAAAACCTGGGGAATCCAACGGAAACTTGACGGCAATCAAGGATTTCTAGGGCAGCAGGTCCCATCGTCAATGGCTGAGCCCGGCAGAGCGCCGGGTTCCATCCCTTACCTGCGCTGAGGTTCACGATGTCGATGTTCTGTTTCCAATGCCAGGAGGCGGCCCGGGCTGAGGGCTGCACGGTTCAGGGTGTTTGCGGCAAGAGCGCCAGCACCGCTGCCCTCCAAGACGCTTTGATGCATGGGGCCCGGGGCCTGGCCTGTTACAGCGCAGCGCTGAATGCAAATGCCATCAGACCCCCGGCGGAGAGTGACGCCTGGTTGCGGCTAGCCCTGTTCACCACAATCACCAATGCAAATTTTGATGACGACGCCATCGAAGCCCAGATCAAACGGGGCCTTGCCTGGCGCCTGAGCCTGCAACAGCTCTGCGCCGAGGCCGGCTTGGTGGTGCCCCTAGCCAGCAGCCATGCGGCCCGCTGGTGCCCCACCAGCCGCGCCGAAATGCTGGATTCGCCTGGGGAGACGGGGGTGCTTCGCACCAATGATGTTGAGCTGCGTTCCCTGAGGGAACTACTCAGCTATGGGCTCAAGGGTCTGGCCGCCTATATGCAGCATGGGGCGCAATTGGGTGCCCAGGACCCAACCCTCAATGCCTTCCTGGCCCGGGCACTGGCGGCCACCATTGATCCGGAGTTGGATGGACCTGCCCTAACCGGACTCGTGCTGGAAGCCGGTGCGAAGGCGGTGCAGGCGATGGCACTGCTTGATGGGGCAAATACCGGCCGTTATGGCGATCCTGTACAAACCAAAGTGCGAATTGGAGTGGGTACCCGACCGGGAATCCTGGTGTCTGGCCACGACCTGGCAGATCTGGAGCAATTGCTGAAGCAAAGCGTTGATGCCGGTGTGGATATATACACCCACAGCGAAATGCTAGCGGCCCACAGTTATCCAGAATTTCAGAAGTTCAGCCACCTCTATGGGAACTATGGCAATGCTTGGTGGCAGCAACATAAAGAATTCAGCAGCTTTCATGGCCCGATCTTGTTCACAACCAACTGCATCGTCCCTCCGCCACAGGGAGCCAGCTATGCAGACAAGGTCTTCACCACCGGTGCCGCCGGTTATCCAGGCTATTGTCACATCGAGAGAGATGCTACTGGCTGGAAGGATTTCTCAGCATTAATTGCATTAGCAAAAACATGCGCACCACCGGAAGCAATCGAGCAGGGCACAATCATTACTGGATTTGCCCATAGGCAAGTGGAACAACTGGCAGGCCCGATTCTGAAAGCAATTAAATCCGGTGCGATTAAACGATTTGTGGTGATGGCCGGCTGCGACGGCCGTCAGCCCCAGCGCAGTTACTACACGAACTTTGCCCAGCAGTTGCCGAAGGACCAAGTGATCCTTACGGCCGGCTGTGCCAAGTACCGCTACAACAAGTTAGATCTAGGCGAAATCGGTGGCATTCCTCGCCTACTCGATGCCGGCCAATGCAACGACTCCTATAGCCTTGCCCTAACGGCACTTACCCTCAAAGAGGCCCTTGGCCTTGAAGACATAAACGAGCTACCAATCGACTACAACATTGCCTGGTATGAACAGAAGGCGGTGATTGTACTGCTTGCCCTACTTCACTTAGGCGTAAAAAATATTCAACTTGGACCAAGCCTACCGGCTTTTCTGTCCCAAGGTGTAGCAAAGCTACTGGAGGACAAGTTTGGCCTCTCTGGCATTCAGGAGAACGGAATTCAAGCTTACTCAATAACATAAATAATATCAAAATCAAACCTGCCGACTGGTTAAACCATCGGCAGGCCCAAAGCAGGGCCTCCGCCTAAGCCATGGATTCCACTCAATGGAAATGCCAGGCAGAATCCTTAAATTCAATTGCTGTAAGAAGAGCAAGCGATTGCATTGCAACTGCAAATTAAGCAGAATTTAATTCTGCTCAGCATCAAGTTTCTGATTATCGCTCCAACGACCAACTCCGTAGGTTTTCACCCATGGATGCCCACCTGGGCTAGTATCACAAGTAATGGTGCCATCGGCCAGGGTAAGGCAATCAACCTCAAGCTGACTATTGGGATTCCAAGGGTCCTGGTGATAGATGGTTGCCTGTGCAAGATCAAACTTGAAAGGGTGAGCTGGTTGCAGTAGCGTAACTAAAGCCAGAAAACCCGGTACAAGTGCAGTCATTGGAATCCCTATTGGAAGCATAGGTCATGGCTCCTGAAGGTATAGATCCTAGCTCTTCAAAGCCTGGATATCGTTGACAATACTATAATAGGAAAACTGACTATTGAAGCAATTCTTGCCAGCACTGCCACACAAACAATAACAATACAAGTGTGCCCAGAAATAAATCAGACACAGCAAGCCAATCACTCTCAGACCCTAGGCCATCTAAGGAACTACAATCAACTCAAATCCAAGCAAGCCAGCGCACCACAGTAGCCAACTTCCATGGTCAGGTCCCACTGCCGCAGTACCCTATTTGATGCTCCCTGCCGAAGCCTTCGGGCCTGAAGGGCTTCAAGTCCTGCCAGGCCATCCCCCAAGCACTTGAGTTCCGCCTCGAGCCTGCACCAATAGAGCAGCATCTTGGCGGAGCGCTGCTGTGGCGGCAACTCCTGCAGGGCAGCGAGTTCAGCGGCACTAAGCACCCGTTGGGCGAGCCGTTCCCAGTGGCAGCTGCGATCAAGTCTTTCCACATCGACCCCCACCGCAAGGCTGGGGTGGAGCGCTAACAAAACCAGATCACCGGCATGGGAGATGTTGAAATGCGGTGGCAACTCTATGGAATCAACAACAAACACAGGCTTACCGTGGCTAGTACACTGGATAAGCAGCTTCTGGGGATCAAGATCAAGTAGTTGAGCCAACAGGATCCGCAATCCAGCCCTACCAAGTAGAAAGCGCTGTCTATCCTCCTGGCGACGAAAAGCCCCATGGTGAAGTTGTTCCTCTGCACTCAAATGTTCATTAAATAAGCGCTGATAATCGTGATCATTCAGAATCTGGCGATTGATTTGCAGAACAATCGGAGGATCATGGTGGCCAAGA
>Ga0114980_10001911_pt1 | contig 14886 bp, 5 predicted proteins | sample S_140806_EF_Meta_FD_87018 | JGI IMG/M metagenome (GOLD analysis project Ga0114980, IMG submission 87018) | Freshwater microbial communities from Lake Simoncouche, Canada to study carbon cycling - S_140806_EF_MetaG | ecosystem: Environmental > Aquatic > Freshwater > Lake | place: Lake...
CACCTGGGCGTGTATCAATTGGCGCTGCACGATATCATCAAAGGCGGCCCCGCGTGATAGCCCCATGTTTGTCCGCACCACGCTACAGGCATTGCTCAATTGCAGTGCAGTGGCACCGTCGCCTTCGGCTAAGGCCACCCCAGCACAGATGTCAATCACATACAACAAATCATTAAATCCCCCCACACGTTCGATTTGGCGAAAGGCTTGCGTCAAATAAAACCGGGCATCGCTGACACGGTTTTCGAGTGCGGCCACTGCGGCAATCCGCAGATGTACCGCCGCCACGTTGTTTGGTGCGTTGTGTTGTTGAAACAGCCATTCGGCTTTGCTCAATGCTTGCCGCGCCAACACATAATCCCCGAGCGCCATAAAAACCAACCCGCGATTTGAATAGGCATCTGCCAACCCCAACGATTGTGCTTGGGCCTCGTACCGCAACAACGCCGCATCACTTTGCGCCAAGCTGTCTCGGATATTGCCGGTTGTCATGTAGACATACGACAACGTATCATGACAGCGCGCCACCCAATATTCGTAGTGCAAGGCATTCATCACCGCCATGGCACGTTGCAACAATCGCTCAGATTCTTGCCAGCCAATCAGCTGTAACGCATGCAAGGCACATTCGAGGGCTGCTTGCGCCCACACCAATCGTTGCATGCCGAGGTCAGCATGGTGCATGGCTTGTTGCAAAAACCGCATCGTGCTTTCGACTATCCCACGGTGCCCATAAAAACTGCCAATTGCATAGAGTAATTCACTTGCCTGGGAATGATCTCGACCAATACGGTACAAGGTAGCTTCACTGGTGACACATAATTGTGCACACAACCCAAATCGAATCCAGGTGGTACGCCAACGCACAATCAAACTTGCTGCCAATTCATCCATTCCCCGTTGATGCACCAGCACCAATATGTCATAAATCGCCAATACATCATAGATTTGCAATTGGAGCGCGTTACGTTCATCTTCATACAACGAACCTGTGGGTTCTTGGGCGAGTTGGTGAGCAACGCGGTGAATCAACGCATCGCTTTGATCGGGATTTACCACGGCGTTGACGGCAGCCCGCATCGCATCATGTATCACAAAACCATCGCCGTTCCGATAGGCGATTAATTGCCGTCGTTCAAGCAGGTGCAAATAACTCGCCAACGGTTGTTGTTTTTCATGTGGCGCTATTTCGTCAATTAATGCCCAAAACTGATTTCCCATTGGCTGTTGTACCAATGCCATTATTTGCAACAACAATTCGGGGATGGTTCCGAGTCCGGTAACGACCCGGCGATACATTGCATCCAAGGCAACACTCTGTCCGCTGGCATTGTTGGCCAAGGCAATGATATGCATGGGGTACCCGTAGGTTTGTTCCAAAATATCACTCGGCAAGGCACTCTCGTGATTGCGTAGATGGGTTTGATTGTAGATTTGCCAATAGAGTGCCCGGGTGTTTTCTTCGGTTAAGCCGGTCACCACAAATTCACGTATGGTGGGGAGCTGCCGACCTAACCCGGCGATTTGAGTGGTAATCACAAATTGAGTGGTCGGGAATGTGTGCAACAGATGCCGTACCATTGTTTCGGCAGGCAACACATCATTCCCCAACAGATTATCGAGACAAATAATCGCATTGCGAAACTCGTCGGCGTCTTTGAGCCGGGTATACCAAGGCTCATCGGCCCGCAAGCGCAAGCGCATCGTTAACCCAATCGCTTGATAGACTTGCTCCATGTTGGTAAAGCCACTGCCAATCGCCACCACTGGTATGCGCCGAAGCCCAGATGCCGGCACTACGTCCCGAATAACCGCCACTGCGAGCGTACTCTTGCCGATCCCCGACGGACCACTCAACACGACGTGGGAGCGCCATGATTGCCCTTTCCAGCGTTCGGCCATGATGCATTCAGTGATTTCGGTGAGTAACTCTTCACGCCCAATACACAAATTATCGGTCTGGCTATGCATCGGAATCAGCTGATAAAACTGCAGTGCCTCCCGCCATTCATCATCCGAAAAATAGGGCGCAAATCGTGAAATATAGGCAATCGGCAACCGGGTCAAATGGCATAATTCAAGTAATTCATTGGCATTCAAGAGTTGCTTATCAAGCTCGAGAATAGTTTCGAAAGTGACTACTAATTCTTCAATCGTCGTCCCAACCATGCGATTCGGGCGTGACGTAAAAATATCTGCAAAGCGATTACTATTGACATCGCCACCGCGTTTTTGGATACGTTCGACTAATGTCAATGATTTGACTGACGCAAACTCAATCGGCAATTCTTCTTTGCCAGTGCCGAGTTTTATGCCATTATGATGCAATCGTTTTTTGACCAACACCATAATTTCAATAATCCGTTTTTTGATGTGTTGTTCATTTGATTCAATTCGAATAGGCATGGGATACCTCGCAGACATTCAGCGCTTTTCTATACCCTATCACATGCCATAACCGATGTTTTTGTTGTTTTTTACAAATCACCTACATTATTATGACTTGTACTGCGTATAAAACAGCGATATTGTTATGTAACAAATACCGCTGTTTTGCACCATCTATAATACGCCATCATGGTAATAGCCATACCCCACATGGTGCGTAGCAGGGCAGATTAGGCGAGCGCCAATTGGCGGCGAATCAGCTCAACCACCGCCGCACGATCGTGGGAGCGATTGACCACATCCAGATCATCAGTCTCGATGGTCAAGACGGCACAATGGGTGAAATCGCGCATCCACTGGACATAGCGTTGATTGAGGCGCGTCAGGTATTCTACTGGAATCTGCAGTTCGCTAGTGCGGCCCCGCTGGGCAATCCGTTGGAGCAACGTCGGCACTTGGGCGTGCAAATAAATCACCAGCGTCGGTGGTTGGATGCGTTGCACCAGCGTATCATAGAGTTGCTGGTACAACCCAAAATCACGTGACGACAACACCTGCTCGGCATGTAATTCTTTGACAAAAATCTCAAAATCTTCGTACATGCTGCGGTCTTCGATGACTGATTGGTTACTGACACTGATTTGATGCTGTTGCGTATAGCGTTGGGTCAAGAACCAGATTTGCGAATGAAACCCCCAGCGGGAACGATCGGCATAATAATCTGCTAAATAGGGGTGATCACTCACATGCTCATAATATGGTTGCCAGCCAAATTCTTGGGCGAGGATTTCGACGAGGGTGCTTTTGCCCACCCCGATATTCCCCGCCACCGAAATATGTTGTGGTGGCACAACGCGCTGTAACTCCATCGTGGCTCCTTATCAACCTCAGCTAGATTTTGACGGTGCGCCACTTACCTTGCCGGAAGCGCAGATACGACAATAACGCCTGCACAAAAAAATCAATCCCCATCGCCACCCAGACCCCATTCAAGCCACCGCCGTGTTGCAATATATAATACGAAATCGGCAAGCGGAAGCACCACGTGCTAATGACTTTGGTATAGAGCGGCCATTGGGTATCACCAGCGCCACGGAGCGCCCCAGACAGCACAAAGTTGCCACCCATAAACAATTGAAACGCACCGGCAATTTGCAAAGGAACACTCCCTGCCACAATCACCGATTCGTCATTAATAAACAAGCGTAACAATACAGAGGGAATCGCCACCATGATTCCACCGAGTACCAGCATAATAATTGACGTTTGGCGGAGCGCTTCATAGGTAGCGGCTTCGGCTTCATCGGGATCACGGGCACCCAAGCCTTGGCCGACGAGCGCCGAGGCCGCGATACCATAGCCCCAGCCCGGCAAAAACGACAGTGACTCGATGCGAATCACCAAATTGTGGGCGGCATAGGCGGCAGTACCGAGTTGTGTAATCATCCCCAAGAAAATAATCAGTGCCCCTTGAAAGACCGCTTGCTCACCCGCAAACGGCAACCCGACACGGGCGACACGTTTGATCATTGCCCATTCGGGCCACAACGGACGATTGAGAATCAGCCCAGCCCGCCCACGCAACAACACCACGAGCGTCGCGATACACCCAAATGTGCGGGCGACAGCGGCGCCGGTAGCGGCACCTTGCACGCCTAGAATCGGCAAGCCGAAATGCCCGCCGATCAAGAGGTACGAAATCACCACATTGAGGATATTGACCCCAATCATGATATAGAGAGGGGTGCGGGTATCACCGGCCCCTCGCAAGGCGGCCATCCCAATCATACTAATGGCGGTAGGCACAAAGGCATAGGCGAGAATGGTCAAAAACCCCCCACCTAGTTGGGTGACCTGGTCAGTGGCACCATATACCCCAATCAATTGGGGTGCAAACATGATACAGACCACACTCATTACCATCGAGGCCATTAACCCGAGAAACAGCCCTTGGCGCAAGGCGCTATTACCCATCACACTGTCGTGGGCGCCACGGGCACGTGCGGTCAGGGCTGTACAACCAGTACCGATGGCCATAAACAAAATCGTCATCGTCCAAAACATCTCACTGGCCAACCCAGTGGCTGCCAGTGCAGTTGCACTGCCATAACCGAGGAATGCCGCGGCTGTGAGTGGTAATTGCCCCACCAACAACACATCCATTAAACCAACCATGGTGTTGAGTACTTGCTCACTAACCGCTGGCATGGCGAGTGCAAACACCCGCCGTTGTCTCTCACGTTGCCCTTGCATGTTGGTTCCTTTTTATCTTGTGCAGGCATTGTACCACTGACTTTTATCGTCAGCGTGGGGGAAGATTATGCACATTAGAAAACGTAATCTATCCGTTACGCTATGTGTGTGTGGCGTTGTATTATGCCACATATAATCTATTCGTTACGTTGTTTTTGATTGCAATCACCAATTAATCACAGCTACCATTCGAACAAACTCATGCTTGACATGAAACAAATGTTCGCATATAATCAGCACAGATGTTTCGAACGTATGTGTTAATTACGAGACCGCACACCACAAGGAGGACACAATGGCCGTACGCTCACAAGAAATGCGCAACCCGACAATGCGCCTTGCCCGCCCCAAGAGCACTACGTTGTTCCTACGTCGCTTGACACTACCTACCCCATCAATTGGGTATGTTGTTGGCGCATTCATAGCCGCCGTCGCATTATATTTCGTGTTGAGTGCCGCAATCAATTGGGGCATGAGTCGTTATGACGACATGCGTTATGGCACCACCCGCACCTTTCATACCGATGCCGTCATCGGGATTGAAGATTCCGTGACCAACCCCACCCATTTTGTGGCCATGAACATCAACCGCCAAGTCGTCATTTTGCAGATTCCTGGCGGCGATGCCAACAAGACGCGGCTTATCAATGGCCCCTATCTCTTTGGTGGCACCGAAGACCGCACACCAGTGATTTTGAACTTCAGTGACGTCAACAGCGATGGCATGATTGACATGGTCGTCAACGTCAAAAACGAAGCCCTCATCTACCTCAACCGTGGCGACCGGCTCGGGCTGATGACGCCCCAAGAGCGCACCTCGATCTCGCTCCAACCCTAAACCAACTTCCTGCGGGAGCCCCTGCTTGCGGTAATGACTCCCCCGCCATTACCCCTCCCGCGCAACCCTCACCCACAGCCATGGGTGAGGGTTTTTTCGTTTGCGGCATGCCGCAAACATAAGGCCTCATAGCGGCGAATACATTCGCCGGCATGATTCGCCCCTACCATTGGGTCGCGACGATCCGTTCCGGACGATGGACCACGACGATCCCGCAAACCAAGGGGCGTATAGCGGCGAATACATTCGCCGGCATGATTCGCCCCTACTCCCTCGTGTTATAATCGTCGCGCGACCATGACGCCTACATATACTGCGCACGTTGTGCGCCGGAGCATACATGACAAATACAATCGATACTCCCTTGCCGTGGCGCCAACGGTTCAGCCACTGGCTTCGCCAAAGTCGTGAAGCGATACGCACAATTCCGTCTGCCTTCAAAATCATCTATTCTGCAGACCGCATTGGCACGAGTATCTTGATTTTTAGTACGGTGGTAAGTGCGGCAATCCCTGCCATCCAAGCCTATGCCGGCGGCCAAATCATCGATAGCGTCGCCAAAGGGATGGCACTCCACGATGCCTGGCTGGCATTCAATACCAGTTTGCATTGGATATTGCTTGAATTTGGGCTGATTATGTTGAGCTTTGTGATTGGACAACTGCGAAGCTTTGCCGAGCACACCATCAACGCCCAATTGTCGTTTTATATTGCCACGCAGATGATGCAAAAATCGGTCGAACTCGACATCCAGTATTTCGAAGATCCGACGTTTTATGACAGCCTACAAAACGCCCGTCGCCAAGCCGAATTCCGTGCCATGGCACTCGTCACCGGTGTGTTCACCATCGTGCAACAAACAGTGACATTGACATCGTTTTTGGTGCTGGTGATTCGCTTCCAGCCCTGGATTGCCTTGGTATTGTTCGGGGCGACGATTCCCGCATTCATAGCGCAAGGGCGCTATAGCCGGCTCTTTTTCCGGTTATTGACACGCCGTGCACCCGAGTTCCGTCAATTGCGCTACCTCGAAGAATTAGTCACCAGCGACAAAAGCATCAAAGAAGTACGGCTGTTTGGCTTAGGTAAATCAATCATCCAACGCTATTCCACTACATTCATGCAATACTTCCACGAAGATATCGCCATCGCCCGCCGCCAATCATTGCTCGGCACCGTATGGGGGTTGATTTCGACGGCGAGTTTTTATGTGTCGTATGGTTGGATTGTCTGGATTACGTTGTCGGGCAATTTGACACTCGGTGGGCTCACGTTTTATACGGCAATTTTGCGCCAAAGCCAAAACACCTTTCAAGGGCTGTTTAACAGTGTCAATTTCATTTTCGAAAACGGCTTATTTATGACACAGCTACTCGATTTCATGGCATTACAACCGATTATGCCCCAAACCAAAAATCCTATCGCCATGCCCAATCCCATCGTAGAAGGCATCACCTTCCACAACGTGTCATTCAAATATCCCGGGCGCGACGAATGGACCCTGCGGCATATTGATTTGCATATCAATGCCGGCGAAACCTTGGCGCTGGTGGGGCTGAATGGTGCGGGCAAAACCACGCTCGTCAAATTAATTACCCGCCTTTACGACCCCACCGAGGGCAAAATCACCATCGATGGCATCGATTTGCGAGATTTTGACCAAGACGAACTCCACAAACGTATCGGCGTTATCTTCCAAGATTTTGTGCGCTATCAGATGAGCCTCAAAGACAACATTGGCTTCGGCAACATCGAACGCATGGATGATATCGAGCGCATTACCCACGCCGCCGAAGATGGCGGGGCTGCCGAAATCGCCGCCCAACTTGCCAATGGCTATGACACTACCCTCGGACGCCAATTCATGGATGGGCGTGAGTTGTCGGGTGGTCAATGGCAAAAAATCGCCCTCAGCCGGGCTTTTATGCGTGACGGGGGGATCTTGATTCTCGATGAGCCAACCGCCGCCCTCGATGCCCAACGCGAACACGAGATTTTCCAACACTTCCGTGAACTCACCCAAGACCGCACCGCTATCTTGATTTCGCACCGCTTTAGCACGGTCCGCATGGCCGACCGTATCGCGGTGTTGTCAGATGGCGCGATTGTCGAGCTGGGCAGCCACGCACAACTCCTTGCGAACCCACAACGCTATGCCGAATTATTCGAAATGCAGGCAAGCGGCTATCGCTAATCGACCAACCACCAAAACACCCCTGCCCACAGCGTGTGGTGCAGGGGTGTTTTGGTGACCGCGTGGGTCATTTTTTGATTTCATAGATGATGATTTGGTCTTGTTGGAATGCCACGGTGGCGATTGTATCAAACAACGCCAAGCCACCTTCGCCATAGACGTCCCGCTCCGTTGGGCCGACATACACGTAGCGCACATGATATTTTTCGAGTAATGGTCGTACCACGGTCTCATCACCACTGCTATAAATGGTGCGCACATCTTGGTCGCGAGCAACAATTTGATTTTTGGCTTCGAGGTGACCACCACGCCATTGATCCTCGTGGCCGGGCCAGCCCATCACCGCCGGCAATCCGGTCGAGGCTGATACCCCTCCAAAGCCCTTGCCTTCGATGTCGTACTGACCACCCACACCTTCGACAATCACCGCACCAGCAGGGGCATTGGCACGCAGCCATGCAATCGATTCACTACCACCGTCGGGGTTGTCACGGGGCGTACGCCCAGCCAACGTGCCGGTACGATCGACCATCAATTCCTTGCCAACCGTCGCTGCTGGGTAGACCAAGGCAGCCAGCAATAGTGGAATCGTGGACGCCACCACGCCAACGCGCCACCAGCGTTGACCAACCTGCCAGACATACCACGCTGCCAGTACTCCAGCAACGCTCCAAATCACCCATACCTGATAATAAAACTTAAACACGGTATTCATGCGCGAACTAAACACGTCACGCACATAGACCACATCAACGGCCAAACACAACAGGGCGGCGATGGCCGTCATCCCCAGCCAAATCGCCACCATGGGGGAAGTGTCGGTGCGCATAAAAATCAGATACAGCACCAAAGCCGTCAAAGGAATAGCGGTGATACTCACAAAACCGCTAAATGCCCCAAGCACCCCGACTGCCAAGGTCACCGCCAACATGATACGCTCTTGTTTGGTGCGGGTCATGCGCGCCACCGCGAACAAAATCGGTACCAAGAACAAGCCAAACATGATGAACAGGCCATGGAACTCGGTCCGCGCTGGTGCTGGACCAAAGTAGCGCGACAATGAGCCAATCAATGGCACATCCGTCAATGGATCAGCCCCACCGACTAATGAATGATATGACAAATGGAATGGCAAGTACCACGCATACGACGCCACAGCAACAATAGCGATTTCTTTGCCCATAGCTTGCCAGGTCTGCATATTGCGCAGACCAAACCAGACCACTGCACCCACATACAACAACATGTAGGTGGGGTAATCCCAGCTATTGAGGGGGTACAACAACCCTAGCAATAACGCAGGCAAGAACAGATCGGGCAAATCTCCATGTGCACGCCGGAGCGCCAAGGCCATCAGCAACAAGACAAACGGTAACGCCATCACATGCGGATGCATGTCGCCTAACCAAAACGAGAAAAACGGAAATTCGGTGATGGCGTAGCGTCGTTCGGTACCACCGTTGTCAGACGCAATCGTATCCCAGACCGCCCGCGACGGATTCCACCAATTGAAATCGGCCCAGGTATCACGTGGTTGTACACTAGTCGCGCCATCGAAATCCCAGCCTTTGAATGTTTGCGATAATTGTACCGGTTCGCGACTGCCAAGGCCATTACTAATCGCATGCCGAATGTCTGTTGATTCAAGTGCAAGAATCTCGGGCAATCCGGTCACAATTTGCAAAAACCCACCCAGATTCCCTACCAGCAACAACGCCACAAACGCCAATGTCGCCATCACTGGTGCTTCAACACGCCCCAGCGGGCGCTCATTGGGGCGCCATTGGCTGATTACCGCAATCACGATACTCACGGCAGCAGCCGCACTCATACCCGCCGTCGTTGCCAATGCCAAGTTGTACGACACCACCGGATCTGCGGCAGTCAACACTGCCGGAATCGCCGCCAATACATAGCCGGCGTAGTAATAGTTAATCGTGAAACCCGACATCCATGGGTCAAGAGGAGGGAAGCTGGGACTGTGCATCACACTATTAAAAAACGCATAGTCCATCGGGCGCTCAGTACCCCATGGATCAGGATTACGGCTACGAATAAAGACGACCATGGCCACTGCAATCAAAAAAAAGATTTCGCTCAACACCCACGTCCGCCAATGCGCCCGGAGCCATGCGCGGTCGATCCCGCCGGACCGTCGCCATCCGATATAGCCAATCACCACCGCCGCAAACAACACACTACCACCATTAAATGGCACCAAGCCAAGCATGGCAAAACTCCAGACCCCAACCCCAATCAACACAAATCCTAAGGGGCGGGCGAGTCCCACCATGGCGGTAGGCATACTGCCAAACAAATACTTGACCCACGGCAACCCTACTGCCACACATACCCATGTGGCTAACCAATGGAACAGTACTGCACTGAGCATATGTATTCCTTATGCATGTAGGACGCCCAGATGGTAGAGCGTACGCTCCACCATCTGGGCGAATATTACTTGGACAAACGATTCAAGCCGTCTTGGGCTTCATTGCGGAGCCCAGAATCCGCCGAGGCTTTGTCGAGATAGGCTTGATAATCGGCTTTGGCAGCCTCATAATCACCGATGATTTCTTCAATCCGTGCCCGGGTAATATATAAGTCAAAGAAATCAGTGTATTTTGCGATTGCCGCAGTAGACTCTGTCAAGGCATCATCGATGAGATTGGCATTAATCAGACCATTAATCAGTTTGTTGGCATTGCCCCCATTATCACTCGCCGTCACCGCATCACGATACGCCTTAATCGCTTGATCATACAACCTAGCTTCCATGGCGGTGTCGCCCAACATGTGCAAAATCATCACATCGCCGGGATGAGTTACTTGATTCCGCGCCACAATGTTCGTTGCTTCTTCGTAGCGTTGCTGGCGCCGATAGCCATCGACCAAGGCAATCATCACATCGACATTGGATGGATCTGCCTCAAACTTCTGCTCGAGTTCACTCAGATCCTCAGGTGGTGGGGGTGGTTCACTCGGGAAAGATACGGAAGGAGTCGTATCATCACCATTCACCGACCCTTGGGGCGGTACCTGCACAATATTGGGTGACACTTGATAGATGCTCGTCTCACCCGATTTGTATACCTCGCGGAGTGAGCCAATGTTGGCAATCGCATCGGTGCCTTCTTTGCCATAGGCAGCTCGTTCGATTGGGCCCACAATCACATACCCCACGCGATAGCGCGACAACAGTCTGGACTTTTGTGCAATATCGGTCGAGCGATAAAAATCAATCACATCGGCATCACGCTTACCGACCAAATCACCGTTGCGTTGTTCACTTTCGTGGAGTGGGCTAACCACGGTGGGGAAGCCTGTATTGGCAGCAATCCGTACCCCATAGCCCCGGTAAAACTCAATGCTTGATTGCATGATTACCGGCAAGCCTTTGACACGACTATTCAACCATTGGATGGCATTGTAGTCAGATACAAATGGGATATCACGATCCGCGGTATTGTAGGTACCTGTTTTCATAAATGCCAAACCATCAAGCGTAGGCTCTTGATCGGCATTCATCCGATACGCCATCCGATTGGGAACCCCAATCAGTGTGAAGCTGGCCCCCATCACCACCGGCACAATCATGGCCGCAGCCACGACGGGCAACACGGCGCGATGCATTTGGCGCAAACGCTCCAATAGGGCTGGTAGGAGTGTCGCAATACCCACACTCAAGAGCAACCAACTCTGCACCCCAAACTTAAATACCGTGTTCATACGATACCAATCGCCATCACCCATATGATCGCGGATGTAGACGACTTCGACGCCCAATGCCACCGCCCAAGCCACAAAAATCATCCACATGCCAAACCATAATTGGTTATCAGATTGGCGGTTGAGCAAAAACGGCACTATCAACAACATAAATGCAACCAACCAAATGCGCGGATCACCCAACCACGCCGCAATCGGCGTCGCCCAAGCGCCCCACATCGTCACCGTCAGACCGACCAGCACAAGCAACAACAATATACTGGCAACCACAATCTGCATCCAACGTTTTTGCCATGCAATTACCACTGCAGCCACAATCGCCGGCACCACAAACAAGCCCCACATCGCCAACCACGGCGCCCATGGCGACGGGGTGGTGACCTGCGCAATTCCGCCGATTTGGGGCACATATTGCTGGAAGAACGGCAAATAGCCGACATAGGCCACTGCCGCAATCACGGCAACCTGCACCACAGCCCACACTGCCAACCACGGCCGCGGTGATGTCCATGCTCGCCGTACCATTGCTCCACACAAAATCAATACCGCCGTGGGCGCATCCCATGAATTGGTAATTGCAAGGGTGCCAATCACCATAGGGGCAAATACCCACCATGCGCCTGCGAGGCGTTTTTGGGTCAATGCCTGCCAAGCCAACGCCAGCAAAAAGACCGCAAACGGCAAGGCAATCACATGAGCATGCAAGTCACCAAACACAAAACTCCACGCCGGGTATTCGTTGATGGTGTTGGGGATCACCCGGGTCGAACCAACAAACCAGTCACCCAACGCGCTATTCATCCCAGCCAAACCTTGGCTTTGGTAGACCTCAAACACTTGCTTGAGCCCCCGTGACCAGCCGATTTCGATAGCACTAGCAGGATTACCAATCACCCCCAACGCCAACACAGCCACCACGGTTGCCCAGCGGCGTCGTGCCACTTGCCACAACAACGCCGCAACCCCACTCATGAGGAGCGCATACAACGATGCCAGCACGAGATTGTAGCCGACGGCCGGCGTAACCCCAATCAAGCGAATCGGCAATGATAACAGCACATAGCCGTAGTAATAATAATTGACCGTACCACCACTAAAGAATGGTGAATAGGGGGGCATGACGGGGCTGCGCAATACCGCGTTGAGCAAGCCAAACTCAAATGGCTTTTCGCCACCCCAGGCTGAGTGCCACAAATCGGGATTAACCATGCGGATAACTACGAGTAGCAAAAAGCTCCCCGTAAAAATCGCTTCAAATACCGCAATCGTGCGGATTTGCACCCGTAACGTGGTCAGCACATGCCGAAAGCCCCGTTGCAATGCGGGAATCACGTCACGCCACACAAACCACTCAGACACAAGGGCATCATTCGATTGATGGCGCATCCCAATCCGGAACAAGGCCCAGAGGCTTAGCTTCAACACCAATATCACAGCCACGACGAGCCCTGTCGTCGAGTTATACATCAAACGGGCACTCACTGGCAACCACAAGGCATAACCGAGCACCAACAAACCGATAACACGCGCCCACACCCATTGGGTATCACCCAACCACAATGCCGGTAATAACCCCAGCAATGCAATTAGATACCACGCCAACAAACACAACACCACAATCACAACCGTGTTTTGGAGCGGGTTCCAACCGGGGCTGGTCACCTCGGGTAACTGGGCTGGCTCGACAGTCAACAGTGACTGTTGCGCCAACGGTGCCGGCGCAAAACGCGCCAAGGTGCCAGTTTTGAGGACGCCCGGCGCATGATCGGCCACGGGAACTTGATAAATCACCGTTTCACCGACACGGAATACTTCGGTGATTTTGCCATCACTCGCTAATTGGGCAAATGCCATTCCCGTTTGCGCCCCATACAAGGCTTTTTCCATCCGACCGACATAGACGTATTCCACGCCGTATTTTTGGATGTCGGCAAACGTTTTGGCTGCATCAGTATCGCTATACCAGCGTTGCACTGCGGCTTGACGGGCACCGAGTACTGAACCCACATCAGTCACACTGCGTTGTTGCGTCTCGTGCCACGGCCAGCCAATCAATGTCGGCAAGCCGGTGTAATTGGCGATCCGCGCGTCCCAACGATAGGCTTCGGCGTGGGCTTCGAGCAAAATCGGCACGCCTTGAACGTTATTGCGGATCCAGTTAATCCCGGCCACATCTTCACTAAAATCAAAATTGGTGCCGTTTTCGCCCCAAGTGGAATTGGGCGAACTCATATAGGCTTCGCCATTGAGCGTCATGGGGATAGTTTTGTCGTAGCGATCGCCCAAACGTGCCGGTGTCGCCGTCGCAGGGTAGACAAATGTCGCCGCTACCAGCACCGCCGTCACCACTTGCCAGCTCAGCTGGACAGTGGCCAGGTATTTGCGCAAAAATTGCCAGACCCACGCCAACATCACGGCACTACTAATCGCACCAAACACCCATACTTGCATGCCGAATTTAAAGACGCTGTTCATGCGCCCAATATCACCCTTGGCCACCAGCACTTCGGTCAATGCCGAGATGCCAAACATAGCCAAGACCATTACAATCGTAAAAATCGTCTCGAGTGAAATAGACGGCAAGCGTGGCTCGGACCGGCGCTCGATTTCGTCAAACACGGGGAGTTCGAGTTGGACAACCCGTGATTGGCCCCGCCATACTGCCGGTAGCGCAAATACCCCCGTACGAGTCATCACGGCCACAATCAAGCCAATCATCAGCAAAATCGCGCCTGCTTCGACATATAGTGCGGGTACCGCCTGCAATATACCTAGCGCTAATGCGGCAATCACCACTGCTGCGCTCCCCAGCGCATACGGTGCCGCCAACCAGCGCAAACGAATCAGTAACAACGTACCGGCGCTGATTGCCGCATACATCCACATCCCCGATAACTCAATCAACAATGCGGTGGGTGTACGTGGACCAGTCCATACTTCAAAGCCGGTATAGTCACTGGCAAACCACTGACTAAATGGCCAGTTGACGATTTTGGCCGAAATCATCAATACCGCCACTGCCACTCCCAACCCAATCAAATGATTCAACAGGTTGGGCCGGCGTTGCTCGTCGCGCCATGCCACCAACAACAACGTCACAATCGCCATGCCGACAATCGTGGGGTAATCCCACGTGTTGGTGGCATATGACACCCCACTAATCAAGCCCAGTAACAGCACCGGCACAAGGCGCTGGCGCCAACGTGGCCACAGCTGCCGCACTCGTGTGCGCCGCCGGACCAACGCCAGCATCACCCCCAAGGCCGCCACCAACAACGGCAACCCAATCATGTGGGCATGCAGGTCCGCAAACAAAAAGGTAAAGAAGGGGAATTCGTTAATTACCCCGTCGCCAGTTTTGATTGACACAACCCGGGTTGCATCCCAAAACGCCCATTCTTCACGCCCACCACAGATTTGTTGGGCAGCGTATGACGTTCCTTTGTCACACGACTCGGGCGGGTTACTGCCGGTACCAGGCAAC
>Ga0114980_10001913_pt1 | contig 14885 bp, 21 predicted proteins | sample S_140806_EF_Meta_FD_87018 | JGI IMG/M metagenome (GOLD analysis project Ga0114980, IMG submission 87018) | Freshwater microbial communities from Lake Simoncouche, Canada to study carbon cycling - S_140806_EF_MetaG | ecosystem: Environmental > Aquatic > Freshwater > Lake | place: Lake...
TAGCCTCCGTTGCTACAGTAACTCCAGCACTAGCACTAGTCAAGGATTCTCCCTTAACCAACTTTTCCCATTCGGTTTCTGTACAATGTACACCATTCAACCACCATCCTTTTGAACCATTAGCCCCTTCCCATGCTGGTCCGTCAACACGATGTTGTTTACCATTCAAATACCAATGTTTTGAACCATCAGCATCTTCAACTGCTGGTCCATCAACACGGTGATATTTACCATTCAAATACCATAGTTTTGTACCAAGAAATTCCACAATACCTGTAAAATCAAGTGGTATAGCACCTTTTACGGGCAGTAGTTTTCCTGTGCTATATGCTTGGACAAGCTCTTTTTGCCACAATGATTTATCTGGTCCACAATATTTCCCATAACAATAATGTTCAACCCATTGATCATTATCATCTCTAACAAACTTAAAGGATGTTAGGTGATTTTCTGCATTATTTTTTTTTGGGGCAACACCAAACTCTGTTAGTTTAGAATCCCCTTCGGGATATTGTTTTACAATAAAATAGGAAATACCAAATTCTGGGTCGATAGATTCACTGTTTTCTAGATCTCCATGAACAAATGTATATTCTTTACATTTGCTAGAACCCATTACAAAGCATCCCCATCCTGGGGATTCATCCCTATAGTCTTGAATTAGCTTAGGCAACGTTGATTTTAGGTTTTTACAAATATCTTCTAGCTTTGTATTAAGCTTGGAGTTGATACGTTTTAGTTTCATGATTTAATCTGCCGCCATAATTTTCAGGGCAACCTGCCATAAATCTCAATGTAATCTTGGAACACATACTTGGTTTGATAATCACCAAGAATTACAGCGTTTGGGAGAGGGTTCCCATCTTCATCCTCTCCGCACCAATCCCATTCGGTAGCAAAGAATGGATAATCACTTGGAGGTTCACCATTTGCGGCACGGTGGAGAATTCTGCGGGCATCAGCAATATTGATATAGTCTTCACTATCACCTTGCCCATCATATCCATAATAACCTTCAAACACAACAATCCCAAGAGCTCTCCTAAAAAGACCAACAGAAACTCCTGCATTGTCGGCAAATTGTTGATAGGCTCTATCCAGCACATACTGGACCGAATCCTCTGACTCATTACGCTCAAGAACCTTGAACATATCGCGGTTGACCATTGCTTGCCTCCAAGCGAACTCTAACCCTAACCCACAGGTTGTCAACCCCACCACAAAAAACAAATACCGCAGAGGTTTATTTCTGCGGCATTCCTGAGATTAAATGGTTAACAAAACTTATTAGCGGCTACGACGAACTAGACGACGAGATTCCATTACTGGTTTTTTTGTACCAAGAATTTCAGCTTCTTCTTCTGTTGATTGTCTGCCGAGTAGTGGTTCTTCAACTTCTTCTTCTTTAACTTCTTCTGTGTGCGCGCCGAGATATTGACGACCTTTCATAAGCATTTTTTCAGCTACGCTTTCGTTTCCACCAGCCATTTGAAGTGCTAGCGCACCAAGCAATTGATGCATTTCAAGTGGTTGGTCAATTTTTTCTAAGCGTTTTTGTAGAAGTGGTGATTTGCCAACTGCATCCAAAACTTTTTCTACATCCATACGTAGAACATCTGGAGATAGTTCTGAAGTTACAACTTCTTCTCCCATGGCTAGTTCGTCCATGGCTTCCATTTTCATTTCTAGAAGTTTACGATATTGTTTTGTTTCTTGTAGGGTTCTTTTTGAACCTTTGGCTTTTAGGGCGGCAATTTGTTCATCAAGGGCAATTTCTTGCATTGATTCTTCTAGGGCTTCTTTGATCATACCACGAAGCTGAGTGGTTGTGATAACATGTTTCTTCATGAAGTTTTATTTGTTCCTTTTGTTTGATCTGTTTGTAAATAGATGGGGTTGCCGCAATAATTCAAAACATAAAATAAAATTGCCGCAGAGAACTGTTTTCTCATGCGGCAACCATTAACCAACAGTGTATTACTGTCCTATTACTTGGATAGATCCATTCCTTTTTCTTTGCTGGCTTCAGCTTGCAATTCTTTGATTGCTGCTTTAATTTTTGAAATAACAGCACCAAGTTCTACAGGTGTATCAATACTAAGAGCTTCAGCTACGTTGGCAAGTAATTCTGCTCTTTGTGCAATATTTTGTTTGCCAGCATCTTCTAGTGCCTTACCAAGTGGTGAACCCTCACCAAATTTTGCGGCAATAAATGCTGCTTTGCCTTTTAGACCACTTTCCTTTTCTTCCCCTACTTCTTCATGTAGACGACGAAGTTTTGATTCTAAAAGTTGTTTATATCTTTTGGTTTGTTCTGGTGTTCTTTTGCTGCCAAGTCTTGATAGTTTGCTACGTTCATCATCTTCGCCTATTTCAACGATTGATTCTTCTAGGGATTCTTTGATCATCTCACGTAGTTGAGATTCTGTAATTTTGCGGGTTTTCATTGTAATAAAAGTTTTCCTTTTTAGTTCTTACTTAACTATTAGTTTGCTTGCAAGTTTTCTTGCAAAGGTTTCCGCTAATATGTTTTGGTTGCCGCCGAAAGATTCTGTTACAGTGCCCCCAGTTGTGCCTGTAGTACCAGTTGTGCCAACCGCTGACATTAAACCACGACCAGCTTCTGGTTTTTCTCCCTCTTTGGATTTTTTGCCAAATTCCTCAATAGCCTTTTCAATTTGCTCAGCATCCCTTTTTAATTCAGATGCCAACACTTTTGCAATTTGTATTAAATTAAGTTTTGGATTATTAAGTTTAATAGCCGTTAAAATACCTTCAATTGATTGTGCTAATGTTTTTGCATCAGTTATACCTGCAAGGGAGTTGACTAACTGTTCACTATTTTGTAGTTTTTGAAAAATCTGCCGCATCTTTGTTGCGCTGGTACTTAGAGTTTTTAAGAACTCTGTATCTTTTATTAAATTACCAATAGCACCTTTTATATTAAAACCTTCATGTAAAAGGTTTGGATCTTGCAAAACAAGTTCTGCAATCAATATAGAAAGTATTTTTATTTCCCTATTTGAAACCGTTAAATCATCCATTGCAGACCATAAATATGGGGTTGGGTTGTTAAGAAGGATTGGTTTCCGCTTTCTCTAACAATCCATATACATCTTCAATAATCTTTTCCAAGTAATGGAAAGTATCCCTTTCCTCCATTGTAAGTGATTGGTTTACCATCTTGTAAAACAAAGCATTGTACTGGACCTTGATATCAGCAAACCAAGGCGGATTCCATTCGGGGAATCTTTTTGTGTTTATGTGCTTCATATTTCTTAATAACCCGATCCAAGTATTCTTGATACTCACTGGGACGTTGTTCACGCAACCAGTCTTGGTTTACTTCTTTAAGGGCTGCACTGTTGCTATAGCCTTGGCAAGCGTTATAGTAGCGTTTATGGGATGCCGCATAATTTTGGTCGGCAATAAAAACACCATCTCCATTTAAATGGCTAACCATTGTGTAGAACTGACTTGCTGTAATATCAACAATTGTAGATTTATTGTACACACACCAACAATGGGTTTCATATCCAATCTCGCATGGGTCTTTGTCGATTGAAGAATACTTGCCAATGTGAAAATCTAGTTTTAGGTTTTTTGTTGCCGCAATCTTTTGCAGCAAGTAACTGCCAATAGCACAATAACCTAGCAAGTTCTTGTGGTTGCCAATATTTCTATGTTTACGGGCAAAGGCAAAGGTTTCTTTTCTAGCGGTGGTTGCCGCCCAGAATAGTTGCTTGGGAAGAAGGTTTTGGGTTGTCATTTTCCATGGTGTTCCTTTTGTTAGCGGTCGAAAACGTAGGTACCAAATTCATCTGGACCAATTGAATACAGCACTCGCTGAACACCTCGGCGGCGCATACAACGCATACAATTATCGCAAGGCTTAGAGTTTGCCCAGTGTCCGCTTGCAGAAACACGCACAACGGCAACAATTGCGGCAACGTCAATCTTGCGACAAATTCTAGCTTCCGCATGAGCCTTCCATTGTGGCTCCATCGCCATTTCATTGTAAGCGGTTACAATAGTTCCATCGTAGCGAAGTGCAGCACAACCATGACGAAAGTTAATCTTTCGGCTGGCAGCACGGCTGATGGAAACTCCCGTTGCAATGTCCAACAATCGTTCGTGTCTCATGGCAAGGGACACTATAGACAGGCGCAGGGTTGCCGTCAAGCAGAAACGGTTAAACAACCAATCCTGCGAGGCAATCCATTACTCTAATCCTGGGAGATTAGGTAGATACCAAATACCATCTTCCAGCAATAGCTTTCTAAAGCTTATTGGTTTGCCCGCAAATTCTAGATTAGATAATCCAGCAACTTGCTCCTCAAGACAGATATAAGAAAAATTCTCCCTTATGATGTTGCCTCGTTGAATTTCTTGTATGGGAGGCAAGGTTGGTTCCTTTAACAACCAACCTCTTCTAAAAATAAACAAACCATCTTGCCACCATTCATCTTGCCAACATTCAACATATTCTCTTATAATAGCTGGCCCAGTATCAGAATGAAACTTGCCCTTTTTATAAGAATATGTTTGTCCGTTGGGATACTCTCTACAAACCAATTCTCCATTAATAAAAAACTCTTTAATGTTTTTTGGGGTTTGCATCATACCAGTGAAGTCTTTTGGTATGGATGAAATAATTGGATTGTGGTAAGAGTCCATTAACAAAGATTAAATCCTTTCTGGAGAGTCTGACCAAAGGATATTTTGGTTTCGGAAGCGGCTTTCAATAAACGCTTTAAACTTGGCTTCTGTTTGGTGTTGAATAAGGTTGCCGTCAACAATTGTATTCCAAACATTTACTTCCCGCAGTACATCAACTTTGGAAATAACCAAAGTATCAACCCCGTTCATTGTAACCGCTGTATCCAACCTGTCAAGATTAATCCAATTTACTTGGCGGCTTCTTCCTGTCGTTGATCCATATTCTTCTCCAATTTCCCTAATTTTTTGGAACACAGGATTGGAGGCATCTTCAAATTGCTTGGCTCCAACATAGGTTTCATAACATTTGATTGCCCCGTAAACTGTATCAATTTGTTTGTGGTTAAAGCCATTTAGCAACACTCCACCAATACCACAGTGGGATGAAGTAACATATGGATAATCTCCCCAGTCAATGTCAAGATAAAAACCTTGAGCACCTTCATATAGCACACGGGAAGGATTATGGGAATCCCCATAAAACTCCTCTTGCATATCAATCAAGAATTCTTGTAGTGGTGTGCCCCGCAAAACGGTTTCTGCTCGTACACCCTTTCTGGCATATTTGTCCCTATAGGCAGGGCCGTTGCCTCGTCGGGTTGTGCCAACCGCAGACTCGCCTTGTTCTTCTTGTAGGTGTTCTCCCGTAACAATATGGGCATTGTTGGCAATGCGAAGATACGGGGCAACATCAATCCCTCCAGCTTTTAGGCTGTTGATTTCCTTAATCAAGCCTTCTACGTTGATCACACAACCTGGACCAATGATAGAACGAATATTGTGGAATACGCCAGCAGGGATGATATGTGTAATAAACTTTTTACCGTGATGGTAAATGGAGTGCCCACTATTTCCTCCTCCATTACCTCTCAATACATGGGTATATTTTTTGCCACTCTTACCAGATGCAAGATGGTGAGTAATTTTACCCTTTGCGGAATCTCCCATTTGCAGGTCGAGCACAACATCAACAAAGTTTTTCATGGTAACAAAGGTAACTCAAGTTTACTTTGGTGCAATGGGCAAACTTATTCGAGGCAATCAAGACTTTTTCTTGGTTTTTAACTCTGTTTTAACTGCCTCAACTTCATGTGTTTCAACAGGAATCTGAGGTTGTGGATACTCTGCCCTTACAGTTGTTTCTTCCACTTGTTTTTCTGCCGCAAGAACTCCATCAAGGCTAGAAGTTAGTCCTTCCATTGCTGCTTTAATTGCAGGTTCTGCAAACACATCAATAGCGGACATAGCAGCATATACTTCTGCTTGAACACGAAATTCCTGTCCACCTTCCCTAACCATTTCCCTATACTTATCGGGAACTTTATCTTCAACAATTGGAGCAATGGCTCCAATCAAGAATGAAATAGCTGCTTGACCCCCAGGGGTTTCAAGAGCCTCAGAAACAGACTTACGGATTGAAGCCTTTTCTTTTCCAGTTTTACCTTCAGACAAAAGGTTTACAATTCCAGCTTGGACGGCTTCAGCAGTCTTTTTAACTGCTACACGTTTGCCGCTTTCACGAAGATCAGATTTTGCAGTTGCCTTGATGTTTTTAAAATCTACCATAGGACTCCTCCAGTTACTTTGTTATACCACAGCACCGTAGACACGATGTATCCACAGGTCAAGGGGTTAGACTATTGTTGTGTTTGTTGCCTTCTTAGTTTAAATACTTATTGTCTGTTGAAAAGGATGGGATTTCATGTTCTTCTTCAAGATTTTGTTCTGGGGTTGCCGCCATAAATTCAACCCTGACTTTTTGTTCTTGTTCTCCATTACCCATCAGGGAATCTACAGACGCTTTAATTGTTTGCACAACAGGGCTTGCAACGGCATCATACAGTTTTTCTAGGGCAACAGTTTCCCCTTGAACCCTAAACTCTTGAGACATATCTTGCAACAATTGATGATACTTGTTGTCCAGTTGGGATTGGATCACTGGTAATAGCAATCCAATTGTAAATGAAGTAACAGCTTTACCATTTGGTGATTGAAGCACTGTTTCTAGGCTTTGTTTGATCTTAGCCTTTTGCTTTTCAGATTTGTTTGTCGATAGGAGATTAAGCAACAAAGCATGAGCAATGTTTGTAATCTTGGCGGCAGCAATACGTTTTGCTACCAGTTTTGCATCACTCTTAGCCGTTGCAACAAAACCTTTGACTTCCGTTTTAACTTCTGGGACTGTACTGTTAGGCTTGTTTTCAGTAGCCGCCATAGTTGTTGTTGCGGCAACAACACCCAGCAATTGTGCTTTAATCTTTTCTAGGTTAGAAGCGGATTCAAGGATTTCTTCTTGTGTAAACTTTTGACTTTGTTGTACCTTTGCGTTATGAGCTTCTTCAAGCTCTGCAACAATTCTGTGTCTTGAATCATCAAGAATCTCACGAATATCTTCAGGGTTTAGGAAAGCCATACTGTTGAATTTTTTGAGAGCATCAATCATGCTTTCAAATTGAATCTTGCTGATGTTTGCCACATCTCGGATTCCCTGTTCGTGGACAATTTTTGCAGATTTATATGTTTCTGGATTACGTTCCCATTCACGGTTAATCATACCTTCAGAAATCCCAGGATATAATGGGATTGTTTTTTGGATGATTCTATCGTTGACCTTAATCAACAAAAAAAACTCTTTGTTGAAGGTGTAACACATTCTTTGGTTTTTACTATTCAAGAATGTTTTTAGGTTTTCCATTACACTCTCAGAGGTTTCAAAACTTGGAACGGCCATGTTGTGAGGCAGTCCATGTTTTTTTAGTTCAGTATGCCGCAACCAATTTGGCAAACCATCAACAAATCCCAAAGTCAAATTAAGCCAGTTTTGATATGTTGTTGATATACCATCAATAAAATAACGTTTTGACGAATCAGCATTTGATACACAACCTGTTGTTTGTGCAAATGACACTTCGCATGGTCCAAGCCATGAAGATGTATCAGAGACATTATAAGATGAATTATACCATACCAATCCATTGTCCCTTACAAAGATTGTTTCAGGATTGTTATAGGAATAATGTTTGCCCTGTTCGTTTAGTTCCTTAAATGTTGGAGCCAATTTAACGTTTGTTGGTTTGCCTTCCTTGTCATATTTGACATAGGCTCCAAAAAATTTATTAAACTCTTCCTTGTTGATTTTAATGGTACGCTCCATACCAATAGAGCTATCAATAAACTTGTAAGTATCAAACACTCCTGGATCATTTAAGAAACAAGCTACAGCCTTTTTCCATTCTTCTCTGTTGTCTAGTTTTTGACCATTAATGAAATAAACTTCATTTGGGCCTTGTTGATCGCCATAGTTTTTGATTGCTGGGCCGTATATGTTGTGGAGTTTGCCGTTTTGGAAATACTCATCCCTGTATAGGGAGCCGTCTGGTTTAAAGATTTTGTGAGCGGGTCCATTCACACTATGTAGTAGTTTATTTTCATACTTGGAATAGTATTTGTATATTGGACTAGAGGTGGGTTCATACGCTTCAGATTCTTTGGTTTCCAACCAAATGTTTAGATCAGTTCTGGTTTTCCAAACACGACACTTTTCTTCCCAGATTTCTTTTGTGCGGCAAATTAAACCATTAACCCAATATTCTTCTTGGATTTGGTTGCCGTCCTCATCAAACGCTTGAAACTCAGGACCAACCGTTGAATGTTTTTGTCCATTTTGATATCTATAAATTTTTGATAAGCTACCTGTACCCCTAAATGACACAATAGCATATCCAAGGCTAGGATCATTTGAACATTGGCCATGTTCGTTAAAATAAAAGTATGTGTTGTCTCCAACTTTTTTCCAGCAGTTGTTTGCTGATATGTTGGTTTCAACTTTTACGGAGGCTAAAAACTCTTGGTGATTTTTTGGGTGAGGTAACATTTTGTCGCCTTTAAAATGATAAAAAGATTTTATGTTTTGGGTTGCCCCAAAAACAAAAATGCAAGATCAAATCCAGTATGTTACTTAGATGCTTTGTTTGCCGCAAAAACTTGAGCGGCTTCCAATTCATGTTCAGCGCGGCTGTTATGTGTAACGGTATCAACGTGAACTCTTACGTTGGTTTCCGTTTCTTCTTCCGCACTGGGCCTAAATGCGTCCAACATACCAGATGTTGCCATCATAATCAATGGTTGCACAGCACCAATAGCTTCCAGCATAACAGTGGTTTCCCCTTGCACTCGGAATTCTGTTGATACTTCTTCCAAGATATGATGATACTTGTTTGGGATATGTGATGCAATCATTGGTAATCCAACTCCTGCAAAAAACTGTAGAACAGCCCTACCCTTTTCAGTATCAAAAAACTCCACAAGGTTTTTAGCAAGCGCAGATTTTTGTTTACCTTTGAGGTTGCGAGTCATTATTTCAACAAGAGCTTTTTGTAGCACTTGAGATATTTTCTCAACAGCAACACGCTTTGCAACAATCTTGGCATCGCTCTTGGCGATTTCTTTTACCTTTTCTAACTTCGACATTGTTTTAACCTCCTGAGCCGTTTTACCTAGAGTTTGGTGGAGTGTAATTCCAGTTAACCCTGTTGTCAATCCTGTAACAACAGGAACCACCGTTGAACCACCACCCAGGTTTTGAACTTTATTGCGGCTCGTTAAGGATTCAAACCTGCTGCCGACAACATTATTCCATTCATTTTCCAAATAGGATTTTCCATCAATAAAAAACTGTTTTGAACTAATAGATCCATCATTGCTGAATCTAATTGTCGCTGGGCCTTTTTTGTTGTTTAACCCATACTCATTATAGTATTCATGGGAGATAAGCATCTCTGTGCGCTTATCAAAAAAGAACATTTCAGACGTACCATCTGTTTTATCAAACAAAGTAACTACGTTGAGTGTGCCTCCGTAGCTTATCTTTTTTTCCTTAGAGTCATCCACCACTTCATAAACTTCAGTTTTGAATTTTTGGAATGGTGTTACGTACATCTCTTTATAAATACTAAAGAAAACTTTCAGTTCTTCTAGTTTTTTGTCTATTGCTTCTTTAGTATTTGTAAGTTTAAAGTCAATAAAGACATCTTGATTATAACTTGCTGGCGGGGCTAATCTTAATCTTATATTGTGCTCTGATGTTGTAAACAAAAATGGCCAATGATATACTGGTTCAACTTGATCTGGCCATTCTTTATTAACAGATAAACTTGTAATCCTATGCCAATACTCACTGGGGACAGCATTTAATATCCATTCTGGCACTCTGGTATTTGATACTGGTACCATTTTGGTTGAGTACTTGACTTCTTCACGAATTTTAAAATATCTTTCTAGTTTTGCCTTTAAAGATTCCCCAACTGTTCCATCATTGTTGGTTCCCTCTGGGTCATTTAATCCCCAAGTGACAATAGGCTTGCCGTTGATGTCTCGAAAACAAAGGGTATCCGCAACACCGTTCATAACTGTGCATGTTATTTTATTGTTGAATCCATCAATATAGTAACAAAAATCTTTATGATATTCTGCTGGGATATACTGGGATACATGTGATGGGATTACAAAGTCTTGTTTGTTTTTGTGCTTGCTTTTAACAATGATTGGCAGATAGCTTTGCCATTCAATAATTGAATCGGTGAAGTTTTTACGAAGATGTTTTCTGCGGCGATCTTCAATGTCCCCCGTTATAAACGAACTAAATGATATGCCGTCTTCATCGGTTAATATAACGGTATGTCCCCAGCCCCATATGTTGTTATCAATAACAATTTTGTTGTTGGGATATACTTTATCACTCTTTTTTATAAAATAAATGTATTGTCTAGCATTTTCTGGTATAAGTTCCAGAATGCTTTGAGAGAGTTGTTCTCCTTGTTGTTCGGAGTTTTCCTTTGGGGTTAAGGGGTTTTCCATTTCTCGAGAGTTGTTTTCATATTTAACTATCTGGTTGGCGTAACGTTTTTTTACTGCCCCGATTTTCCCAGGAATTTTCAGTAGTTTACTACCCGTTGTTTTTATTCTCCGATTTAACATTGCTTATTAGAATAGTATTTTTTTGCCGTCGTTTTCAACTCTAAACAAAGTATTTCCCTTACGGAACAAACAAACGGTTTCTTTACCTAGTCTAGAATAAACACTAACATTAGCAAGCGCAACATCTTCTGATAGGCTTGCTGTTTCCAATACATAAAGCAGATGTTTACCATCAGAACCTTTTTTGGTGGCAAACACATGAAAAACATTTTTCTCAGTACACTTCAAGAGATTAAACTTATCAACCTCTGCATGAAAATCAATAGCCATCACTTTGCTCCTAGAGAGATGTAACCCGTTTCCAAGACTCCATCTTGGATTCTAAACTTTTAACTCCTGGTGGATTACTTGAATGCACTTTATAATCTGGTACAATCCCTTTAATCCTGCCATCAAGATGTTCTTGAATCAGCCATAGCAAGAACTTTGTTGTGGTGTCTTCGCCCCCAAGATCATGATCCAAAGACATAAAAAAAGGCATACCGTTTGCTTTGACGTATTCGATAGCCTCGGTTGAGGTTCTCACAACAACCCATCCTGCCCCTTCAATTCCTGAATAAACAACAGAGGGTTCTCTTTCGTCATCAAGGAATAGTTTGTAGCCTGTTTGTCTGCTTTTACTTGATTTCTTAGGCATGGAAATAAGTATTTCCCTTGTTGTTATTCCTCTGAGTCGTAAGAATTAACAAAGGTTTTGGTTTCAACAATAACACCATTGCGTTCAACTTCAACAACAATATTATCTCCAGCATCCTTCCAGATGTAGATTGTCTTGTTCTTGATTTTAATTTTCATCCAGTCCTTTTTTTTCTTGATTTTCATGTTTTGAAACTCCTTACAAGATTTTGAATATAAACGCCTCTTAAAACATAAGTGCGATAATCTTCATCAAAATAAAAATTAAGAGATTCTCTACTAATGTCAATTCCTAATGGCTTCAAGAAATCTTCTGCTTCTTCCAAAGTATAAACTCTTTGGTACTCAATAAGTTCTAAAGTCTCTTGTTTTAGTTTGTTTAAATCTTGCACTAGAAACTGACACTCCTTTAGGCTATCAGCCAGAGATAACCTCTTGTTGGCTGTACGTCAAGTCTCAACTGTTGACAAAACATAGAAATTGTTTCTATTTGCCCATTCTTGTTCCAGCTTGGCTTTAAACAGGGAAGAATAGGTTTCTCTATGTTCAAACAATTCTTCTATTGTTTCTCTTGGAAGACTATCAAGATAATTTTCAATGTCTTGTTCAGATTGATACAATATCATAGGGTTGGCTTACATAATGAGACATACTAGCGGCAATATCCAAAGCTGTTGTTAGTTTTTGTTCTGGGGTTTTATCTCTATTGTTTTCGATTGCAACCAAAGCACCCAACGCATAAGGTGCGGCAATCCCTATTCCAACCGTTGTTTTCTTGGTGGCCCAAATACTAAAATTGCAGTCAAGGTAATAAAAAACTTTATCAAACCCAATAAGAAAACTAGATTTGCCGATAGTTTCTTCCCCTTCTTCATCGGTTATTATTGCCCCCGCCTTTTTACATTTGGCATGAAACAAAACAGGGAGCTTAAACTTAAGCCAATCATGGGACAATACAAAACCTTTTTTTCCGAGTTCTTTCCTTAACAACTCTTCCAAAAGCATTTCATGTCTTGGATTGCCGCAAATACCAACAATTATATTTTTTAGTTTGTAGACTTTTGGTGTGGAGCACAAGTCTTTTTGATCTGATTCGCTGTCTCCAACATATGAGTCACCAATCAACCATAGCTTTTCATTTTGTTGGAAACCAACGATTGCAGTCATACTAAACCATCTCTTAATAGATAAGAGAATTATTAGTTTTTGTAACCGTTTATTTACAATTTTGTGGTTTATAAGTTAACCATTTTATGTATTGGTTGCCGCAATTTAAACAAACCAAGCCTGTGGCATACATTTCCCAGATTTCATCTGGGACATCAAATGTTTGTCCGCATCCCGAATGAGGGTTAGGATAGTTTAAATCTTTTTCCTCCACACATTTGTATTTGTGGGGCATTCAAGAGGAAACCTTTTTGGCGTTGAGTTCGCATTGTTTGCGCCAACAATCCAGCATATCGAGGTCACGCTTTTCTGCGGTTTTTACTTTTACTCCAAGACCTCCAAAACGATGAGGAACTCGGATCATATCAGAGTCTTGTGGGTTTGTGAAGATAACTTGAATAAAGGCTTCACGATCACGATACTTGTCTTGAACGTAGCAATATACTGCTCCCTTTGGCTTTTTTGGGGCAATAAACTTTTCTACAAATTCTTTTCCTGGCATCGTTGAAGTTGGTTGAGTTGGTTTTACAGACGAGTTTTGATTTGTTGCCATAGTTGTTTGCATTCAGATAGATTCCTTTTTACTTAGGGGTTAAAAAACTTATTTTCCAGTTGGTGCTTTATTTGCGTTGTTCCACTCTAGGTACTTCTCGATAAAACCGTTTAGGTTGCCGCCGAAAACAGAGGCAACGCTGAACTCCTGATAACTTGTACGTTCGTCCTTGACGTAAGTCAAGGGGGAAGTTGAATACGTGATAACCTGATGACCAAATGAAATATCCTTTTTTGCCGCTTCTGCTTCCGCTTTGGCGGCATCCAATTTGTCTTGTTCCATTTGATTCAGTTTAGCTTGCAACATAGCAAGAGCGGTACGCTTGTTTTTTAATTGATCTCGCTCTGTTCGGCAAACAATCGCAATCCCCGTTGGTTTGTGAATTACCCTAACAGCAGATTCAACCTTGTTTACGTTTTGTCCTCCCTTACCACCAGATCTGAAGGTTTGAATCTCCAGATCCGTTTCCTTAATCTTTACCTCAATGGATTCATCATCAAAGATAGGAGTAACAGATACCGAAGCAAAAGATGTTTCCCGCTTGTCCTGCGGAGAAAACTCCGACACACGCTTGATCCTGTGAACCCCCGTTTGACCCTTTAATAGCCCATAGGCGTTCTTGCCTCGGATCTCCAACACGGCAGACTTGATCCCAGCAACGTCATCAAACAGTTGATGAACAAGATCATAAGTAAATCCTTTTTTTGCCGCCCATTTTAGATACATTGATCTTAGTGATTCCGCAAAATCACAAGCATCAACCCCACCAGCCCCAGCGTTTACTTCAACATATGCATCCCTACCGTCGTCTCGTTCAGAAAGCAAAATAGACTCTTGGGTTGAACTAACCAATTCATGAAACTGATTAACTTCTTCAATGGTTAAACCTCTCTCAACCAAAAGCAGTTCAACCCATTGATTTTTCTCTTCCAACTGCTTGATACTATTAAACTTTTCCGTATAAGCAGAATATTGGCGGCAAAGATTTTTATAAAGGTTTTGATTGTTGAGAATATCAGGTCTAGACAGTTTATATTCTAGTTCTTCAATATCTTTTGATAGATCAGCTAAGTTAAAGACACCCCCAAATGGTGTCAAATTTAATCAGATCTTGTTTAACTGTAATTTCTAGATCTTCATATGTCATGATGGTATGCTCCTACAAACTATTATACGGGGCAATATGGTCTAGAATAAGACCATTAGACAGTTTAATGGTAGCTAGCCCATCTGTCAACTGGATAAGGGTATAATCAACCTTATTCCAAGTTTTAACGAGTTGCCTAACAGGGAGTTCTGTTTTTTCTAGATTACCAAGAAACAAAATACAAGATCTTTCATTCGATCCTGGTGAAAGATATAGATCTGGATAGGTTGTCTTGAAAGTTTCCATGGTTTAAATCCCAGGTAGATTAGGAAGATACATAAAACCTTTTTCTGTCAGAACCTTGCGTTGAGTTACCTGCTCTCCTAGCCACTGAAATTCGGAAGGCAACCCGTCTTCAATTAGGATATATTCCCCAATTGGTTCTAATTTATAACTGAATTCACCATTCAAAAACCATGCTTTTGAACCATCAGCCCCTTCCCATGCTGGACCATCGGTACGATGTTGTTTACCATTCAAATACCATTCTTTTGTTCCATCAAACCCTTCCCATGCTGGTCCATCGGTACGATGTTGTTTACCATTCAACCACCATCCTTTTGAACCATTAGCCCCTTCCCATGCTGGTCCATCGGTACGATGCAGTTGACCATTCAAAAACCATCGTTTTGTGCCATCAGCATCTTCAATTGCTGGTCCATCGGTACGATGGAGTTGACCATTCAA
>Ga0114980_10001914_pt1 | contig 14883 bp, 13 predicted proteins | sample S_140806_EF_Meta_FD_87018 | JGI IMG/M metagenome (GOLD analysis project Ga0114980, IMG submission 87018) | Freshwater microbial communities from Lake Simoncouche, Canada to study carbon cycling - S_140806_EF_MetaG | ecosystem: Environmental > Aquatic > Freshwater > Lake | place: Lake...
GGATGCGTTTGGTTATCACTGGATTGATGATGACCATTTTGCGATGTACCTCCTCGATGTCTGCGGGCACGGAGTGGGCGCGAGTTTGTTGTCGGTTGCCGCCATCAACGTGATGCGGAATGGCTCAATCGCCCAGACGGACTTCCGTGACCCGGCGCAGGTCCTGACCCGTCTGAACAATATGTTCCTGATGGAGCGCCAGAACAATATGTACTTCACGCTGTGGTACGGCGTCTTTCAAAAGAGTACACGCAAGCTGACATTCAGTGGTGGTGGGCATCCACCATCGTTGTTGTACACAGGGGACATTCACGGAGGCGAACCTGTTCTGCAGGAGCTTCACCGTGGCGGACTGCCGATTGGTGCGCTTGAGGATGTTCCGTATGGTGCGACGACAGTGGATGTGCCTGCGGACGCACGGCTGCTTATTTTGTGTGATGGCACCTATGAGATCGAGCTTCCAGAAGGCGGGATGCTTGGACTTGATGGCCTTACGGAGTTCATCCGCCCGCGTGTGGCAAGTCCAACGCTGCTGACTGACATCACAGAATGGATCCGCACCTTCCACGGGGATGGCCCGCTCGAGGATGACTTCTCGCTGGTGAGGGTGCATTTATGTTAGAGGTTGCTGAACGCCAGTGGCGGATGCGTCCGGAGAACAGCGAGATCGGCCGTGTGAACGGTGAGGTTGAGGAGTGGCTTGCGGGCGCAGATGTGCCATTTTCTGGCATTTACCTTGCCAACCTGACGGTTGAGGAGTTGGTCACCAACTGTATTAAGTATGGCTATGCAGGGATGGACACGACCGATAAGGGAATCGATGTTGCGATTTCGATAGTCGGCGGCGAGCTGCGTATCATTTTGTCAGATGACGCGTCGCCGTTTGATCCGCTCGCACAGGCTGTGCCGGACCTGTCGCTCCCAATTGAAGAGAGGCCTATCGGCGGCCTTGGCATCCATATGCTCCGCCAAATGTCCACCGGGTTTGCCTATAAATTTGCAAACGGCCGCAATGTGGTGACGATTACCAAGCAGCTGGTCTAAGCGAGGCGCTGGCGTATTTTTGCGCTGATGCTGTCAACGACTATAACGGTAGCAATGGTTGCGATGACAATCAGGCCGAGGCGTGGATAGTTTGCCGCCTGGTATTGCAGCCCCAGGATAAAGCCGATGCCGCCTGCGCCGACGATACCGATCACCGATGCCGATCGTACATTCAGATCGAAGCGGTACAGGACAAACGAGACAAAGTCCGGAAGAACCTCCGGCAGGATGCAGTGTCGGAAGATGGCCACAGGTGATGCGCCTGTGGTGGTGAGGGCTTCGATGGCACCCTTGTCTACATTTTCGATGCGCTCCGCGTAGAGCTTTCCGAGCATCCCGATGGAGTGGATTGCAACCGCCATCACGCCCGCGAACGCCCCGAGGCCAAGTCCCTTGATAAACGCGTAGGCGAGTAGGATCTCCGGGAATGTCCGGATGGCATTGAGCAGAACTTTCCCGATGGTGGATGGAACGGGTGACCGGACAAGGTTGCGTGCAGCGAGGACGCCAAAGGGAATAGCGAGGATTCCGGCAAGGAAGGTTCCAAGCGCGGCGATTTGCAGGCTCTCAATGAGTCGTTGCTGAACGATGGGCCAGTATTCCCAGTCTGGATGGGCGAACATGTCTGAAAGCATCGTGGCCGCTCTGGGTAAGCCGGCAGCAATTCTTGCAGGCGTGACATCCATGCCGGCCATCGACCATAGGAGCACTGGCGTGACAACGAGGAGTGTTAGCGTCGAGCGCAGCTTTTGCGTCATACGAGCCGCCTCCGGATGGTGCTAGAAAGTGTATCGATTAGCATCACAACGGCAAATGTAACAGCAGTGATGATGCCGACATTTGTGTAGTTGAGGAATGCGATTTGCGTTTTGAGCAGCACGCCGACGCCGCCGGCGCCGACGAGTCCAAGGACCGTTGCGGCTCTGACATTGATTTCAAATGCATAGAGCGTGTAGGCGATGAACTCTGGAACGATTTGTGGAAATACGCCATGCCGGGCTTGCAGAATACGCGTGGCACCTGTGGTCGCGATGGCATCCATGGGTCCGCGATCAATTGTCTCAACCGTGTCTGCGAGGAGCTTTGCGACGACACCAAATGAGAATACGAGCAGTGCGAGGAAGCCGGGGAAGGCCCCGATGCCGAAGGCGCTCGCAAGGAGTGCCGCGAGGACGAGGTCTGGGATGGTCCGTATAAGGTTCAGCAAATTACGTGTGATCTGGTAGACCCATTTATTTGGGGCAACGGTGTTGCTGGCCATAAAGGCGACAGGGAGCGCGAGGGCTGCGCCGAGCATGCTAGCGGCAAGGGCTATGCGAATCGTTTCGACCATCGGGGGGATGAGCTGTCCCGTAACAAAGTCCATCGGCCACGGAGGAAGCATCCCTTTGAAGAAGCGCAGCACATTGGGGAGGCCATCCGCAAGGACCCAGAGGTTGAATTTGGTGCCTTGGACACTCCAGATCAGGATAATGGCGGTGATGGCGGTGCCGACAACTGACATCCAGGGAAAGGGGCGCTTCGGGAGTGCCGGATGGGTGGACATCAGTGTTCGGCGGCTCCGCGCATGTCATCTGGGCGTATTTTCCGCTGGTAGATGCGTTCGAAGTCGGCTTCGGTCATGTCGGCGCCGGGGCCATCGTAAACGACAGTGCCAGCGTGGAGTCCGATAACCCGGTCGGCGTATTCCATTGCCATGTCGACAAAGTGGAGGTTGACGATGGTAAGGAGGCCTTCCTCGCGTGAGAGGGCCTTAAGGTCCCGCATCACCTGATGGGCCGTCGGGGGGTCAAGGCTTGCGACAGGTTCATCGGCGAGGAGGATGCGTGGTTGTTGTGCGAGTGCGCGGGCGATGGCGACGCGTTGTTGTTGTCCGCCCGAAAGCTGGTCTGCGCGGTTGTAGGCCTTGTCGATGATGCCGACACGTGTTAGGCATTTGATGGCGAGGTCTGTGTCGGATTTTGTGTAAAGGCCGAGGAGTGCGCGCCAGGTTGGCAGATCTCCGAGGCGCCCTGTTAGGACATTTGCCAGCACGCTAGAGCGCCGTACGAGGTTGTAGTTTTGGAAAATCATCCCGATGCGTCTGCGCGTCTTGCGGAGGTGGGCATCTGAAATGTTTTTGATGGGCGTTCCGAGCACGTTGACATCGCCGCTTGTAGGTGCAACGAGACGGTTGATCGTTCGGATGAGGGTTGATTTCCCTGCGCCTGAGAGGCCAACGACGACGATGAATTCGCCTTCATGGAATTCGAGGTTGACATCCGTGAGGGCGGTAAAGCCATTTGGGTACGTAACGGATGTGTTTTCAAACGAGACAAGGGTAGCGGCTTTCGCGGCTACCCCTGTGGAAACATCTGACATTGTGTCTGTATCTTACTTCTTGGGAGCCGCCGCCGGTGCCTTGGGCGCGGTGGATTTCTTGAAGTTTTCAAGCTGGACATTCATGCTGGCTGCGACTTCACGTACCGGATCGAAGTCGGCATCCGTTGCGTCTACAAGATCATCCACTTCGTAGACATCGTCCAGTGTCTTCTTGCCTTCGGGAGTCGCTTTGTACTTGAGGAAGGCAGCTTTGATTTTGGCGGTCAGCTCAGGGGAGAGGCCCGTCCGGACAGAAATCGTGTCGTTTGGGATCTCGCGTGTTTGGTCGATTTTCACGACCTTGGTTTTGACATCCTTGTATGCGGACTGCTTCTCCAGCTTGTTCCGGGCATCATCGTAGCTTGCAGCCACATCGACATCACCGTTATACACAGCACGGATTGCAGAGTCGTGTCCACCAGCGAACATCGTTTGGGAGAACCACTTCTCAGGGTCCATTTGCTTGCCCTTGAGGTAACTAGCAGGGAAGAGGTAGCCAGATGCCGAGCTTGGGTCGACGAATGCGATTCGCTTGCCTTTTGTATCGGCCAGTGTCTTGATACCGCTATCGGCGCGAACGGTGAACATCGCGTGGTAGGTAAGGCTCCCGCGCCGGCTGGTTTTCAGCATGATTTCAGCGGCATTACGGTCTTTTGCGATGACATAGGCCAAGGGTGGGAGGGATCCGATATCTACTTGCTTGGATGCCATCGCTTCGATCAGGCCAGCGTATTCGGGAGTTGTGGATGTTTCCACAGGAATCCCGAGCTCCTTCGACAGAAAGTCTGCCATCGGCTGAGCGTTTTCTGCGATTTTGTCTGCTTCAACGGAGGGGACAAAACCAAAAACAAGCTTTGAGGGTGTTGCGGAGGCATTCACACCGGCATTGCCATTTTCAGGTTTTGTACACGCTGTGAGGAGACTGAGAGCAACCGCTGGGAAAACCAGTAGCATTGCTCGGCGTTGCATAGAAATCACTGAGATATACTCCCATTTGCAAGTAGTTTTGCGAAGGTGTTTACAGCATGGTGTGCACAATGCTTTGTACGTTTATGCTATGTAGAGTATACCTTTGATTGTACGGGCCTTGGTTTGTATGGAGGAACGCTGGGTGACACACGAACTGGGAAAGGATATATACTAGCGCATGCCCGTTCGTGATCTCTTCCAGCAGTGGGTTAACCGCTCACCCGGTCGACTTCGCCCTCAGATGTTCGTCCGGCAGGTCTGTCAGGCACTTGAGCGTCGTAAGCGGCAAGGTGTCGATGGTCGCTGGTATGTTGCCAATGCAATAACATTGCGTGTTGCTGTGCACAGTGCTTCCGACCGTGATCATGTCCGTGAATTCATGGATGCGAATGATATCGCAGAGTCAATCGCTACGTGGATGAAGCAGCGTAACTATCGCACGCGTGGTCCCCTACATGTTGTCGTTGAAGAAATTTCCTATGCCGTCCCCGGTGATGAGCCGATTGAAATACATGTTCGTTTTGAGGCCAACCTCACGGATGCTGATTCAGTTATGCAGGAAACCGATGATCGGAAGACGGTGGGCCAGGCGACAATAGTGCCGACGGCGGGTGCTGACATCGATGTCAGTGGTGGTGATTTACCTGAGCCGACCCCTGCAGTAGCTAGCCATAGTCTGACATCTGATACATCCTCCGAGTCCATGGTTTATGTCCCCGAGCTCCAGGTTCCTGAGCTGCGGACACCGAGCACCCCAACGACGCAAGTTGCATCGGAACCAGTTGTTCCTCATCCAAATGCACGCCGCTCCTATCCTTATCCTGATTTGGATGAGGAAATGCGCACTGTTCCAGCCGTTCCTCAGGCAGTGGCAGCGGTTCGCGTTACGACTCCAGATGGCCAGTCCAATGAGTATTCCGTGGGATCTACGGGCCTGCGGATTGGTCGGTCACGGACCGCGGGGAACGACCTCGTGATTGCTGACCCGATGGTTTCCAAACGCCACGCGGAAATGCGCGTCTCTGATAACAAGCTTGTTATGGTCGACCTCCAATCGACCAATGGAACACGGCTTTCCGGCGCTCCCATTCCACCGGGCATTGCCTGGCCTATATCCGAAGCAGATGTCTTCCTTCTTGGGAACACCCAAGTGACGGTGGTCAAGATTCAGGCAAGCAAGCTGGTTCCTGCAGTCGATAACTATGCGATTCAATCTGTGGCACGCGCTCTGTCGCTGACCACTGCGGATGGCCAGCCGCATGCGATTGGTAGTGATATGGTTATTGGCCGCGCGATATCTGATGACATCGTCGTTACCGGGGTTGGTGTTAGCCCACAGCACGCACGCTTGCGCATCCGACATGATGTCATTACAATCGAGGACCTCGATGCACCTGCCGGGACTTTTGTGAACAGCGAACGGATTCCTGCACGGCACCCTGTCGTGATCCGCGCCGGTGACACGGTTGCTCTCGGGTCGTGCCTGATGACAGTGGTGGCATCCAGTGTGTATCTGGATGCTATTTACGCCTGATGTCAATGACTATGCGTGTAAACGCATGCACTAAATCGCACATTGGTAGCGTCCGGGCAAAGAATGAGGATGCGTTCAGCAACTTCATCATCGATGGATATGAAACGATCTCCATTGTCTGTGATGGAATGGGCGGACTTCAGGCTGGCGAGCTTGCAAGTCAGAGCGCTGTCGATACGCTGGAATACAAGCTCAAGATTAGCCTTCCGGGTGCAATATCCAGCGATGCGGTCGTCGATGCGCTTCGGGATGCACTTGCAGCCGCAAATGGCGCCGTTCACGGAGTCGCAAGACAGCTGGTAGCCGGTCTTCCTTCGGAAGACAAACCCCTTGCCGGAACCACCGGAGTTGTCGTTGTTGTCCACCAAGGTGAATTAATCGTAGCACATATCGGCGACTCACGAGCGTATCTGATGCGCTTGGGTGTCCTGATGCCCCTTACGGATGACCATTCGTTCGTCGCGGAACAAGTCAAACTTGGACATATGACCGAGGATGAAGCCCGGAAGTCACGCTACCGCAATGTCGTCACAAGAGCGATAGGCATCAGTCCGACCGTGCTTTGTGATGTTTCAACACACACGCTTCAGGATGCTGACCGGATTCTGGTCTGTACTGATGGCCTTACGACGATGATTCAGGATGTTGAAATTGCCAACATTCTGGACAAAGCGGACAGCAACATAAGCGCGACTCAGGCATTGATACAAGCGGCGTTACAAGCGGGTGGCAGTGACAACATCACCGTCTCCGTCATCGATGTGACTGCAATGCAAGAGGGACCGTCCTTGGTCAGTGGAGACTACCGCGGACACGTGATGCGGTCGATTGCTGAGTACTCCGAGTTTGCATCCAATGGATTTGCCACAGCGAGTGCGGCTCCGGATGCGCATGGCTCCATTGGAACGGCTATCAATGAAGCCTATCGACCCATCCAAAAGCCTGAACCGGTCAAACGACGAAAGTCAGAGTCAACATCGAAAGCGTGGATGCTCCCCTTTGCGCTGATTGGCGTGCTGATGTCGGTTCTGCTTGTCAGTGTAATGGTCATCGACCCGCTGCGTGTCAGTCTTGGTAAGCGCCTCACCGGAACAACAACTGTCTTTGAACCCGAAGTACGACCTGAGTTCTCACGCCTCAAGTACCAGGATCCAATTGTATTCAGTGACCGCTCACCAGCACGCGATGGCATGTTGTCGTGGTCGGTTGCGACTGGCCCAGCCTGGGTCGGCGCATCCACAGGCAAGGTCTTCGTGAAAAACATGGCCGGTATCGTGGAAGATCGCGTTGCTCAGCGTCGTGGACAGCAGGTTTCCGGCATGGCTGTGGACCCGGATGGCAACGTGTATATCACGGATGCAACCCGCGGAATCATTGAGCGAATCACGGTTGCCGGGAATCGGACCACCTTAGTTTCGCGCTTAAAGAATCCAAGCAGTTTGATTATCGACAGTGGTAATGGTGCCATTTACTACATCGATGGTGGTATTTTGTACGTTGTGAATCCTGTTGTTGCAGGAAAGTAATCGATTACGCAGCGAACTAATACTCTATGGCGATTGGTCACCTCGGAAAATACGAGCGTCTGGATGTCCTTGGAAGCGGAGCTTCCGGAGTCGTCTACCTCGCCTATGACACCCTGCTACGTCGGCAGGTTGCCCTTAAGGAAGTGCGTGGCGCAGGGCCTGAGCTGGACCGCGTTCTCTCTGAAGCACGTCTCCTCGATCGCTTACGACATCCATCCCTGATTGCCGTCCACGCCGTGGATGAAATCGATGGAGTTGTAATCATCGATATGGAGCTCATCCGGGGGAGCAATCTCTCAGAAGTGATGCGCGCACGTAATCGTCGCCCCCTCCCTCTTGAGGAAGCCCTGACAATTGCGATCGGTATCCTTGATGGCCTAGCCCACGCCCATGATCATCGCGTGCTCCATCGGGATATAAAGCCAGCGAACATCCTGATTGGCAGCGATGGCCACACTGTTAAACTCACGGATTTTGGTCTTGCAGAGCTACTGAGCAGCTCATCACTCGCGGGTGGTGGTGGGACATACCCGTATATGGCCCCTGAAGACTTCGATGAGACAGCAGGGAGTGACCGTCGATCAGACCTATGGTCGGTCGGAGTTGTGGTTTACGAAATGGTGACTGGACGACGACCATTTGTGGTTGAGAAAACCCGTGATCCATTTGCGTGGAAACGCGTGATTGATAATACCGAGCCCATGCATGTCTGCCATTTGGGCCTTGGGTTGCCTTCTGAACTGGATGTCGTTCTTACCAAGGCGTTGTCGAAAAACAAAGATGACCGCTATCAGGATGCGCGTTCTTTCCGGGAAGCACTGCTTTCATCGGCAGGGATTGCACCTGCTGCAGTCCTTACGGAGTCTAGGCCGAATGCGGATACCAGGATGCGTATCCCGACGCCTGAGCCACAGCTGTCAACGGAAATGTCCCCGTTCTTTGTCTTCCCGGATGGCAATGCAACGGCAGACATTGAAGGCTTTCTAGCTGCAGCAGCGCGGAACTGGGACTTTTCCTGTACAGCCCTCGCGGATGGACGCTTTGCAAACTTCTTGTTCAAGCTCCATGCGGATGAAGTCGCAAACCTTGCGCGCAGCCTTGCTGCAAACGATGACCTTTCACCCGACCGCCGGCTTAGGATGTTCCTTGAGTACAGTCAGCCGGACCCGGATGCCCCTGAGGTTGACATGGTGGAAGAGTACGAAACGATCATTGGTATCGAGTATTCCCAGTCCGATGAGAATCACTCGGGTGCTAGGGAAATCACTGGCAGTGAAGGTCCGCAATCGGCGTATTCGACGAGTATCGGTATTGTGCGTGAGCTCGCCACCACAGGAGTCGCCGTGCATTCGGCGACGATGAACCAGGGTGATGGCATTACGGATGTCTTGCCACCACAAGGAGTCGGAACTGTGACACTCGATACCACATCGCCGGCTACTGCCGAGCCGCGTACGGTCGCAACGGTAAGCCCCGTTATAACCGACAGTGCGCGTCAAAATGCGGGAACGGGTGCCACCGTCTCAATGCGTGGCTCTAATACTAATAATGGGGATAATCTTCCTACGACATGGCCATCGGATGCGCTCTATCAACCACAGGCACAAAGGGAGGTTCCACGCTACCAGGCGCCTGCCGAACCGATCATCATGCGCTGGTGGTATTGGGCTCTGTTGTTCGTGACTGCTTTACCGGTAATGGTTGGTGTCCTTACGCACTTTGTTGGTACGGCGGTGCCTACAAACGTGATGATGGCATTGTTGGCAGTAACAGGAATCTTGGCAAGTTTGCAGATGGTGATTACGAGTGGTGTTCGGATGCCCGCATGGGCGACATTTATTCTCGTCTTCCCGATGGCGATAGGTGTCATGGGAGGCGGAGCGTTGGCCGCGGCACTTATTGGTCCTGCTGCATCGATGCAAAATTTGGGTGATGCACTGCTACCTGGAATTGTTCCCCTCGCTATACTTGTTGCTGCTGGGGTCTCGATTCGCCGTACGTGGCGCTTCTGGGTTGTGGTTCACATCCTGCTGGCAGTGGTGTCAACCTTCGACATCGTAAACGCATTTTTAATCGCGAAGTAGTTCGCTAGTTCGTGGGCTGAGAATGCCCAAGCTGCTGATTAGACCTACCCAAGCGCACAATGTCCAATTTAGGCTTTGCACGGCAGAGGCAATCGTATGCGTGATGTAGTACGCACTTTTGTGGCAGGACAATCACAAGGTCTAGACCAAACCTTCGAGCCAATCGATCGTCTGCTCGCCACGGAGCCGCAGGATGCTTCGGATTTGATCTGGCAGCGAACACAGAATTCCCTCGCATGGCGGGTGTAGATGTTTGTGAGATTTTTAGCCCCTAGTGCAGCTCCTCGAGCCAATAGATCGTCTGCTCGCCACGGAGCCGCAGGATACTTCGGATTTGATCTGGCAGCGCACACAGAATTCCCTCGCTTGGTGGGTGTGAATGTTTGTGAGATTTTTAGCCCCTAGTGCAGTTCCTCGAGCCAATCGATCGTCTGCTCGCCACGGAGCCGCAGGATGCCATTAACGGTTGAAAATGGCCGGTGATCGAAGAACCCTCGATGTGCACTAAGTGGGCTTGGGTGAACCGAACGGATCGTGTCATGCCGGTTGGTTAGAAATGGCGCTGCTGCATTTGCTGCATGCGTGCCCCAAAGCACAAAGATGGGTGGATTGTCACGGGTTGCAAGCGCTGCAAGAACGGCACTCGTGATAATGTCCCAACCCAGATTTGCATGCGATAGAGGCGTCGCTGCTCTCACGGTCAGCGTGGTGTTCCAGAGTAAAACACCCTGATGTGCCCAAGGAGTCAGGTCGTGGTGTGTAGGTGATGGCACACCAAGGTCAAGTGCGAGTGCTTTGTGGATGTTCCTCAGTGATGGCGGTGCGGGAATGGTATCTGGCACGCTGAAGCAGAGGCCCTGTGCCTGGCCCGGACCGTGGTAAGGATCCTGCCCAATGATGATTACCTTTGTTTTCGCCAGAGGAGTCAATGAGAGCGCACGGAGCTCCATCCCTGCTGGGGGATAGACAGTGCCGGATGCCCTCTCGTTGGCGAGGCGCTCGAGGAGGAGCTGGCCATCCGGGGATGCGAAAGTGGGTTCGAGGATGTTATGCCAGTCTGGGGAAACATTGATGGACAGTGGTTTTAGGTTCACAGCATCATTCTAGGCAATGTCGATTCCGTGGTGAGGTATCGCATAAAAAATCCCCAGCCTCGAAGAGGCTGGGGCACCGTTTCCGAACCAAGCTTATTGGAACAGACGGGTTTCGATGTTGCCGAGGAAGCGGCGAAGAGCTAACCCTCCAGTGCGACCAGTGGCAGGGATTGTGATCAAGTCCACCGTCGATGTTCCATTCCCACTGTTGATGGTCAACGATGTTGAACCCGTTTTGATCGAGTGACCATTTGGAACACGGAGCTCAGGGTGGTCAAACGGAGCGCTGCGATTTTCAACACGTGGGTCGGTCATCTCCAGCAACAACTGGATCAGGTCACGCTTTTCGAACACGGACAGGTCAAGTTTCTTGACATCCGGGGATGTATCAGGCTTGTTCTGGTGTCCAAAGTCGCCACCACGGTTGTAGTTGTTGATGACTTCGTGCAGAGTTGCATAGCCACCGTTGTGGTTGTAAGGAGCATTCAATGCGACATTGCGCAGACCAGGGGTCTTGAATGCACCATTTACCGCGATACGGCTGGATGGGGTTACATCACCGATGCTGTCGGTCAGGATGCCAAGCTGAAGGCTGCGGCTAAATGACAGTGGGTTGCCGAATGGATCGTTTCCACCTACACCGAGGTCATCCGCCGTTGGGCGTACACCGATGTTGTAGAAGCCGATGTCATACACGGAGACGTTGTTGTCATGCATCAACATCGATTCGACCATCACAGAGCGGTTTTGATCACGTGCTTCATGCCAGATAACAGGGATTGCTGCATTTGTTAGTGTTGCACCCTTGTGGCAGCTAATACAGCCTGCTTTGCCATTGAAGAGTTCAAGGCCACGCTTGGCGCTTTCGGAGATAGCCTTGCTGTTACCACGGAGGTAGTTGTCCAGAGGTGTCTGGTCTGAGACAAGCGTTGATTCGTACATCAGGACTGCAAGTCCGAAGATCAGCGAGAAGTTGGCCTCCAAGTGCTTGTAGCTGCCATTTGAATCTTTGACGATACGTCCACCGGAGACGGTGAACTTGTCGCTTCCATTCCACCAGGAATCAACAAAGGCATCCTTAGCCAGCTGTTCGTACGAGGTGCTGAGACCAACACCACTTGGGTCTATGATTCCACTTAGGACAGAGTCTGTTGCATCGACACGCTGCGTTCCAAGAGGCTTGAGGCTGAGCATTTTCCGTCCAACAGATGCAAAGTCACGTCCGCCATGTGCCATTTCAACATCACTGTTGACTGGCCCGACCGCTTGGCTTGCAAGGCTTGCATTTTTAATAGAGAGATGTGTGCTCACCGTTTCACCTGTGAGTGGGTCTGTCTTGTAAACACGGGCATTGACATCTGAGTCGCCAAACGGGTTCACACCATTAAACTCATTGTGCGCACGGCCATCCCAGAAGTTTCGGTGGTTGAAGATGGCGTTAATCACCGATGGCGCATTGCGTCCGGTTACTTGCAGCGTGTTGAGTCCCTGACGATTGAATGTGGCATCTGGGCGCAGTGCTCCTGCATCAACAGCAGTGTTGGTGATGCCCAGGAAGTCGATTTTAAAGACGCCTTGTGAGCCCACGATGTCATTTGATGAACGGATTTTCGTGCTGGATGCATCCTTAGGGTCGCTGAACTTCGTAAATGGGAAATCGCGGTCGAGCTTGAGCTGGAAGTTGACGGCGTGGCCATTGTCGAAGCGGCCATCTGGGCCTGGAGCGATTCCATTCTTGTCACGCCCATCTGAGCCACCCTGATAATGGCAACTTGCACATGCGGTCTGACCATCTGAGCCGACCTGCATATCCCAGAAAAGTGCCTTACCCAAGCGGATTGCAGCAGCACGATCCTTGATGAAGTTATCCAAGTTTTCAGGTAAAGGAACTGCCACTGAGTCTAGCGGCGCGACAGCGGATGACAAAAGATTGTTTTCTGGTGCTGGCGCTTCCTGTGCACTGGCCTGTTGTGACAGTGAAAGAGACCCGATGGCGATGATTCCCGCTAACCCGAGAATGGTTGCTGCGGTTTGTTGCCTATTGAATGTAATGCGATTCATATTGCTTTCCTGATGACTGGACCAACTCTTTCCGGGATTGGCAGCGGATGCTACGGGTTGGGTCCTGCTTTCGGAATCGACATTACTTCGTCTTAATGACTTGTTACGATAGTAGAAATGCTTGTAATAAATAGTGATTTGTAATCGTTATTATTTGGGATCTGATGTATTGGGTGTGTGATGTTCATCGGCTGTTGAGGCACATCTTGACATTGGCCAATGTTTCACCACGCATCTCGTAGCAATACTTGAATTCACTAAAGTAAATCCGTTACGGTGGTTAACTCTCGCCTGATTATGTGAATGCCTAGTTTCTGGCGACTCCATTTTCTCTTCCGATCGAGATACGCGTATCGCAGGACAAACCGGTAATTTTAGCGAACCGGATGACATGTCTAGAGTCTCTTTTGGTCTTCCTGCAGAGCTGCAGGATTACGTTGTCAAGGTTGGTACAAGACCCAATCCGCATCGGGCTGCGCTCCGGGATGCCACGAATGCCCTCGAAAATGCATCCATGCAGATCAGTGAAGAACAGGGAAATTTCATGTACCTGCTCATCAAAATGCTCGGTGCTCGCAAATGCCTCGAGGTTGGGACATTTACTGGATATTCTGCGCTGGTAACAGCCGAGGCTCTGCCGGCAGATGGCGAGCTTGTTTGCTGTGACATTTCATCTGAGTACCCTGCGATTGGGCGGCCGCATTGGGAAACTGCAGGTGTGGCATCCAAAATCGATCTGCGCATCGGTCCCGCCACCGAAACATTAGATGAACTCTTAGCAACCGGGCATGCTGGGACATTTGATTTTGCATTCATTGATGCCGATAAGCCCAACTATGATGCCTACTACGAGGCTGCCCTAAAGCTCGTTCGCAAGGGCGGAGTCATCGGGATTGACAATACGCTTTGGTATGCAAAGGTCATCGATGAGGATGTCCAGGACGAGGATACGATCGCATTGCGAGCGCTGAACGTCAAGGTACATGCAGATGCGCGTGTCGAGATGGTGCTACTGCCGATTGGGGATGGCCTGACACTTTGCCGGGTGAATTAAATCGTATCGGGCAGCTGGGTGAAAACTTGGCTGTCCGGTTTTTGGAAGCATCCGGGGCTACGCTTGTTGATCGTAATATCCGCCCGGGTACTGGGCATGGCGTTCGCGGTGAGGTGGATGTTCTTTGCATGGATGGAACAACGCTTTGCGTGGTTGAAGTGAAGACGCTCCGCCGGCGTGGAAGCGGGATGACTCCTGGGATGAACGTGACGGCGGCGAAGCAACGCCAGATCGTGATGCTCACACAGCTTTGGCTGGCTCAGAATCCGCAGCCCGACGAGGTCGGCATCCGCTTTGATGTGATCGAAGTCACGCTGGGCACGCGCGGGACGCCTGACATTGTGTGGCATAAAGGGGCCTTCCTCGCGGCGTAACACCATGGGAAAGGCCCCGCACACTATAGACAGAACGACTAGAGTTTTACATTCAAGCTGACGGACTTCACAATCCCACCCGAACTTGCTGTCACCTTCACTGAAACTGCCTTTGACACTTTGCTTGTGGTCACGGTAAATGTTGCCGACTTCTTCCCCGCGGGAATCGTGACCGTCGCAGGCACCTGCACCGTCGCCGGGAGCGCACTCGCCAAGTCGATGACCGTATCCGCGCCGCTCGCCGCCGCAATAGTGACCTGACCAAGCAGCGATTGCCCTCCAGATATAGCCGTTGGCGCAAGGGTAAATGTCGCAAGTGGTGTACCAAGAACCGTCAGCGTCCCGGATGCCGAGAGGCCATTGACTGTTGCCGTGATGGTACCAATTGTCGTCTTCGTTACACCGGTCGACTGTGCTGTAAATGTTCCTACAGTCTTTCCCGCTGGAACCACCACGGATACCGGTACCGAAACGGACCCCGTGTTCGAGCTTAGCTGAACCGTCAGCCCACCAGTCGGAGCCACTTCTGTAAGCGTTACCGTTCCGATTGCAGACACACCACCGGTTACTGCCACTGGCGCGATTTTCACAAGTGCTGGGCCCGTCGAGCGAACCGTTAGCGCACCGCTTGCCTCGGAGTCGAACAGCTTAGCCTTGACATTGCCATTGACCGCCTGTGTAACCGCCGATGTCGTGACAGTAAACGTACCAACCTTCGCGCCAGCCTTGATCGCGACCGTTGCTGGAACACTTGCCGAAGCGAGGTCATCCGTGAGGGTAAC
>Ga0114980_10001917_pt1 | contig 14876 bp, 9 predicted proteins | sample S_140806_EF_Meta_FD_87018 | JGI IMG/M metagenome (GOLD analysis project Ga0114980, IMG submission 87018) | Freshwater microbial communities from Lake Simoncouche, Canada to study carbon cycling - S_140806_EF_MetaG | ecosystem: Environmental > Aquatic > Freshwater > Lake | place: Lake...
AGCGATGAAAAGCCTGTGGTGCTCTGCGCCATCGACTTCTGTGAGATTCGCGGCGCGGATCACCTTCATTGGCGTGAGGTTTTGGCCAAGGCAGCGGGCACTTCGGCAGAGCGCGTCGCTTTGCACTCGCTGCATCAGCACAATGCGCCGCTGGTGGACAATGCCGCGCAGAAGATGCTGCCGGAGATCGCCATCCTCGATGCCGCTGCGACCGAAAAAGCTCTCGCAGGCATCGCCGCGAGTATCAAAGCCGCTTTGAAGGCTCCACAGCCCGTCACGCACCTCTCAACGGGCGATGCCAAAGTGCTCGAAGTGGGCGGAAACCGTCGCGTGCAGATCGTGAATGGCAAAGTGGGCAAAATGCGCGGCAGTGGCAGCAAAGACCCGGTGCTGCGAGCCTTGCCGGAAGGCCTCATCGACCCGTTTTTGAAGACGATCAGCTTTTGGAACGGCGAAAAGAAGCTCGCCGCGCTGCACTACTACGCCACGCACCCGATGAGCTACTACAACGATGGCATCATCAGTCACGACTTCGCCGGAATCGCTCGTGAAAAACGCACGCAGGAGGATGGTGTGCCGCACATTTACTTTACTGGCTGCGGCGGCAACATCGGCGCGGGCAAATACAACGACGGCACCCCGCCGATGCGCCCCTTGCTCGCGGGCCGCATCCATGCTGCGATGGTCGCTTCCGAGCAAAACGCAAAGCGTGTGCCACTCACCAAACTCGCGTGGAAGCATGTGCCGGTCGTCTTGCAGCCCGATCCCGAGTTCTCCGAGGAGCGCATGGTCAAAGTGATGCAAAACACCGCCACCGCGCCCACCACACGCATCGCCGCCGCCTTGCGCATCGGCTTCATCCGCCACCGCGAGCCGATTCCCTTCACCAGCCTGCAGCTCGGTGAGGAGGTGTGCCTCGTGCATCTGCCCGGCGAGAGCTTCGTCGAGTATCAACTCTTCGCGCAGCAGCAGCGGGCGGGTGGTTTTGTCTGCACCGCGAGCTATGGCGATGGCGTGACGGGTTACATCCCGCTGGAGCATTCCTTCATTGAGGGCGGTTACGAACCCACGCAGGCTTACGCCGCGCCGGAGTCGGAGAAAGTGATGAAGGAAACGATCGCGAAATTGCTGCGACCTGCTTTCCAGTGAGGTCGCAGCATCCGCCTTGGCTATCGCCTTACGGGCATGGCGAACATGCACAAAGGGAGTTCGCTGGATTTGAGAAACTTCTATGTCACCTGTCACGCCCGATCATCCCATGAAACGACTTTTCCAGATCCTCCTCGCCTCGTGCTCAGCGTGCTTTCTCAACGCCGCTGATGTCGGAACCGCAGCTGAGCAAGCCCACTCCGAAATCTGGCGTCGCTTCATCGACAAGTACGGCATCATGATCGACTTCGCCGACATGGACGGGAAGGTATCGCTGCCAACGCCCGAGGAACTTCGTGACGGGAAACCGAACGCGCTGGGCTGGTGGGCGCCGATTGAGAACGGGGCGATGTTCAACGGCCTTTACATGGACGCGGCGATCTTGCGCTGGAAGCGCACGAAATCGGCGGATGATGCCACCAAGGCCCGCAAGCTGATGGAAGGACTGCTTTTGCTGAACTCGATCAGCGAGGTGAAGGGCTTCGTCGGGCGCGGCGTGAGCACGGATGGGAAGTCGCATTATGCCATGGGTTCGAACGACCAGACGCTGCCGTGGTTTGTGGGCTTGTGGCGCTATTGGGAGTCGGGTCTCGCCACGGATGAGGAGAAGCAGCGCATCACCAAGCATCTCGTCACGACGGCGGATGCCATTGTGGCCATGAAGTGGGCGATGCCAGCTGAGCAACCCTTTGGTCGGCGTGGTGGCTTCAGCGGCTTCGGCTTCGACAGTGCGCCGCGCCTGCTTTTCACCTGCAAGGCGCTGCATCAGATCACTGGCGATGCGAAGTGGGATAAACTCTACCGTGAGGCGTTGGTGGAGCGCGGAGGGAAGGAAAACCGCACGCGGCTGGAGGTCTGCGAGAAAGGCATGGTCTTTGAGTATGCCAAATATCACAGTTGGACCTCCTGCACCTGCGTCAGCGCCATGCGGGCGCTGTGGGAGATGGAAAAGGATGAAACCATCCGCGCCGCCTATGCCCGGGGCCTGAAAGCCAGCGCGGATCTGGCCATCCAAAGCCTGCCGATGGCGCAGCAATTCGACAACGCGGACACGAGCTACTTTGAGATGAACTGGCGTGTGATGAACGCCGACTGGAAACCGCAGCAGACGGAGCAGGAGGCGCAGGACCTGGCGCATGTGCAGCTCAAGAACTTCATGAAGCTGGCACCGCGGCGCGGGAAGGAGACCGCCTTCGTCCGCGAACCCACCGCCGCCGCGTGGGTCGTCACGCTTTGCCCTGATGAGACTGTTTTGAAGGCACACGCACCAGCGGTGGAGAAGGTGATCGCCCATTACGAGTACACGAAGCTCTACTACTCGCAGTTCTTCTGGGCGGAGATGGCGTGGGAGAGGCTGGCGAAGTGACGAAATTTTCTTGTCAGAAGCCGCTCTGGTTTGACAAGAACATAGCACAAACCCAATCCAAGTGACTTTTCTCCGCCCGATCCTTCTTTTGCTCTTCGTCACGCTGATGATGCCGGCGCCGCATGCGCTGGCGCAAACGCCGACGATCACCACCGGAGCCGCCACAGGGGTGACGGATCTTTCCGCCGTGCTTAATGGCACGATCGACCCGGGTGGTGGGAATTTTGTGGTTTATGCCCAGTACGGCACCACGACGGCCTACGGCCAGATTCGAAACGGCGACTGGCATTCCGGCACCGGCAGTCGGCCATGCACGGTGAACCCGACGGACCTGCTGCCCGGCACGACCTACCACTACCGCATCGCCGCCAGCGACATCTTCAACAACACCTACTACGGCGCCGACCAAACCTTCACCACTGCGGCTGCCGCCACGCCGCCCGAGGTACAGCCGACGAGTATCTTTGCCAATATTCATTCCCCCACGCGAGTGGAGCTTTATCTCACCTGGCTGAAGACCGGCAGCTCAGCGACGACGGTGAGCTATGAATACGGCCTCACGACCAGCTATGGCAGCGTTGCCACCTATCCGACGATGCTGCCGATCCATACGTTTCGCGACCTTGTGACAGCCTCGGTTGTGCTCACGGGCCTCACACCGGGCACGACGTATCATTTTCGTGGCAAAGCGATGAACGGGCAGGGCACCGTGTACACCGATGACAAAACCTTCACGACGCCTGCGGGTCCCATTTTAACCACTGGTGCCGCCACTGGCATCACCGATCTCGCGGCAGTCTTGGACGGCACGGTGAATACGAACTCGCTGCTGCTGGAAATGTCCTTCGAGTACGGCACCAGCACTTCCTATGGCTCCTCAGAATGGGTGTCGCTTTACCAGCAAAACACGAGCGCCGCGCCTGTGAGCGTGAATCTCTCTTACTTGCAGCCAGCCACGACCTATCACTACCGGCTCAAAGCGGTGAATCACTGGCAGCCGACCGAGGTGTTTTACGGCCCCGATGCCACCTTCACCACCGCCGCCGCAGCCACCCAGCCCACGGTGACCAGCGTGACTTCGTCAAACATCCTCACCCGCTCGGCACAGGTTTTAGCGAATGTGTATTCCGGCAGTTCGGAGGCGAGTGTGAAGTTTGAGTATGGCGAAACGAATGCCCTCGGCCTGACGGTCAACTTGTCAGCCCAGCCGTTGAATGTTTCGCTGACACGTGCGACGACACTCACCGGCCTCACGCCGGGCACGACGTACTTTTACCGCTGCGTGGCCATCAATGCCGAAGGAGCCGCGATCTCACCGATCCAGAGCTTTACCACCGTGGCGGCCACCCCGCCCAGCGTCGGTGCCATCTCCACCATCGTGGTACGCACGACGGCGGTGGCGGTTCAGGTTTTGAATGCCTACGCGGGCAGCTCTCCAGCTTCGACGACCTGGGACTACGGCCTCACCACCGATTATGGAAGCACCTCTCCGGGGGATGCCGTGGCCGTGGATGCGACGATCACCGCCACGGGGCTTCTGCAAGGCCTGCAACCCGGCACGACCTACCACTACCGCTGCCGCATCACGAGCGCCGATGGCAGCGCGACGAGTGCTGACGGCACATTCACCACTTCCACCGGGCCCGTGCCGGTGACTGCGGCCGCCACTGCCATCACGGATCTCTCCGCTTTGCTGAATGGCAGCGCGGCGGCGGTCTCAGGCGCTCTCACCTGCTACTTCGAAATCGGTACCACCACGGCTTATGGCAGGACCCATACCCCCTTTCCAAACGCCATCAGCTCGCCCGCCAGCACGCCAATGAGTGCGCTCACCTCCGGTTTGCTGCCGAGCACGCTGTATCATTACCGGTTCTGCGTGCGGGATCAGGACAACCATGTCTTCAACGGCAACGACATGACCTTCACGACCGCCGCCGCAGCCACGCCACCTGTGGTGACGGCGAATACTCCTGGCTCGCTCTCGGCGAATGGGGCGACCTTGAAGGCGAATGTGAGCGCGGGCAGCTCACCAGCGACGCTCGTTTTTGAGTGGGGCACCACCACCGCGTATGGCTCGCAGATCACGCACAGCACGCCGCTGGGCACGAGCCAGTATGAGGTGATCACGGATGCTCTCAGCGGCCTCACACCTTCAACGACCTACCACTACCGCCTCGTCGCCACGAACAACGAAGGCACCAGCACCGGCCCGGACACTGCTTTCACCACGCCAGCTTTACCCGTCGTCACCACCAATGCCGCCAGCAATGTGCAACCGATCCTGGCAACGCTTCGAGGCACCTACAACCAGAATGGCGGCACCTATACGGCGGTATTCGACTACGGCGAGACGACCGCCTACGGCCTCACGGCCAACACGGGAATCCGTACTGGCGGAGGACTCATTATCATCGGACCTATCGGCTCCACGGTGAATCCCTCCTCCACCATCAACGTGCAGCCACAGAAGACCTACCACTTCCGCCTGCGCATCACGGACAGCTATGGCAATCAATTCACAGGCTCGGACACCACATTCACCACTCCATCTGCGGTCGAAGCATGGCGTCAGCAGTACTTTGGTTCCACGGCCAATTCCGGCAATGCCGCCGACGATGCAAACCCGGCTGGCGATGGCATCACGAACCTCATGAAGTATGCGCTGTGGATGAATCCAGCACAGCCCGGCACACAACCTCCCGCCGTCGTCACCGAGGTTTCTGGCACGCGTTACCTTGGCATGAATTTCCCACGCAATCCCTATGCCTACGATTTGATCTACGAGGTGCAGGCCGCCGATAGCCCGCTCGGGCCATGGACGACAGTGATGAGCATCACACCAGGAAACCTGCCCACCGGGCCAGGTTTTGTCGATGAGCAGGTCTTTTACATGGTTGGTGGCTTCGGTTCGCCGATCACCGTGGTTTCCGATGTCGTTTACGTCCGCGATACCGTGCCGCTCGGCTCCACGCCGCATCGTTTCATGCGCTTGCAGGTGCAAAGGCAGCCTTGAGTGCCAGATCGAGGCGGCGGGTGCGTTTTGTGCGCACCATGAAGCACGTTCTTGTTTTCGTTTTCCTCGTCTCCGCCGCCCTCGGTAAGGATCTGGCCGCTCAGAAGCAAAAGATACGCGATACAGCCGCGACGAACGACATCGATCTCCGGCTCGACCAGCCTTATGCGGGCAATGAGAACCCGAAGCAGAGGGTGGATGTGTATCTGCCGAAGAAACGAAACAGCGAGAAGCCGCTGCCGGTCATCGCTCTGATCCACGGTGGAGGCTGGGTGAATGGCGATCGGTTGGGCTATGGCGCACAAGCCATTCAATTAGCCCGCACGGGTGACTACGCCGCCGTCACCGTTGGCTATCGCCTCACGAAAGAAGCCTCGTGGCCTGCCCAGGTGCATGATTGTAAAGCGGCCATCCGCTGGATTCGCGCTCATGCGAAGGAGTTGAATCTCGATGCGGACAAGATCGCCGTGTGGGGCAGTTCGGCAGGCGGGCATCTCTCCTCGCTGCTCGGCACGAGTGGTGATGTGAAGGAGCTGGAGGGCGATCTGGGGCCGCACACGAGCTTCAGCAGCCGCGTGCAGGCCGTGGTGAATCTCTGCGGCCCGGAGGACTTCACGCAGGCGTTCATGTTCGACAAGGGGGGCAAACCGATCTGGAAGGATGATGCCGTCAGCGGCCTGCTCGGTGGAAGCGCGACGGAAAAGAACGCGGAGGCCAATGCCGCCTCGCCCGTCACGCATGTGAGTCAGGACGATCCTCCCTTCATCACCTTCCACGGCACGAAGGACCAACGCGTGGCCTTCCTGCAGGCTGAGGCGATTCACGCGGCACTGCAAAAAGCGGGTGTGACCTCGCTCTTTGTGCCGATCACTGATGGCGGTCATAGTTCCGTGAGCCATCCCGAGGTCAAGGTTCGTGGTCAGCAGTTCACCAACAAAGTCCTGCGTGGCCTTGAGACGACCATCGACACCTCCGCACTCCAGGCGCTGCCAGAACCGCCAAAGACGAAATAAAAACGGAGCCGGTTTCCCGGCTCCGTCTGGAGAGATTCAAGAAACCGAAACGGATTACTTGTTCTTCGCGTCAAACTTGGCTTTGCACTTCTCGCAGCAGAAGGAGACAGACTTACCGTCCTTGCCCTTGCTGGTGATGGAGGAATCGGCATCCTTGCCACTGATGGGGCATTTGTCGGCGGCGAGACCGGCGGAGGCGAAGGAAAGGGCGGCGATGGTGAGCAGTGTTTTCATGGGTGTGCGGATGTTTGGCTTGTTGTGACCGGATTCCCGGTGCGCCTGAAACGAGCTGCTGGATGCCTTTCTTGTGGTTTAGACAGCTTTTTTTGCGGACCGGCAGTCGGAGCAGATCTCGTCACCGCTATCGAGCACACGAAAGTCGAGCTGGGGATTGTCGATCTCGGTCTTTTTGCACACGCTGCATTGGTGGAAGAAGCTTCCTGAAGCTGGGGCAGCTTCTTGGAAACGGGCGCGACGATCGGTGACCTTCGCGGCATGCAGTCTCTCGCTGATGAGGCCGGGGAGAAAGGCCACGAGGTAGTTCAAATGCCCGCAGAGCACCGGCAGCAAGAGCACGGGCTGCTGCACCACGCCCAGCAGCGTCATGCCGGCGGCGATGAGGGCCAGCCATTTGATTTTCACCGGCAGGATGAAGTACACCATGATCTCCTCGTTCGGATAGAAGGTGGCGAAGGCGAAGAAGAGCGACTGATAAAGGAACAGCGCTTCCGCCGGCCAGCCGAAGAGGAGATTTCCTGCCGTCACGGCCACCATCCAGACGAGGATGTAGAGATTCACGCGAAAGGGCGTCCACGCCGCTTCCAGCCCGCGGCCGATCCACATCATGATGAGCGTGCCAAAGACCGCCCAGAGAATGGAGGTGCTGCGCGGGATGAACACATGCGTCACCAGCCGCCACACCTGGCCCTGCATCACGCGATCCATGTCCAGCGAGAGAAAATCGAGATACGTCTGGGCGGAATCCTGGCTCATCATCAGCATCAGCACGAGGACGCCGAGCTGGAAGATGCCGATGACCTGCACGAGGCCGGGAATGGCGAAGCGGCCGAGCTTGGATTCGAGGGAGTCGATGAAACGCATGAGGGAGGGCGATGATGGATGCCGCCGGAGGTTTCGCGAGTGCCATTCACACAAAAAATGCCGTCACAAGGGCCGCCAGCGCCAGCCAGTCGCGAGTGCCGAGGCGGTCGCTGCTACCGGTGAAGCGCAGCATCTTGAACAAAGCGCCGGTGGGGCATCCAAAGCGGCAGTAGGCCAGCGGCGTGACGAGCGACCCCACCAGCCCCACGAGCGCAATGACGAGGCTGGCAATGCCGGCGACGCGGAAGAGGTAGGCATCAAACGGCTCCACCTGATTCAAATCGAGCCCCACGGCCCAAACGACGCTCACGAATACCGCGAGCAGCAAAACGAAGGGCAGCGTGCTCAAAAGCCCGTCGAGCCGTTTCGAGGGCGACCACTGCCAGCGAAGCCGTTTGGCCAGAAGCTGCTGCAAAGCACCGTGCGGGCAGATGTGATGGCAGTAGAGCTGCTTCGAAGTAAACACCGGCCCAAGTAAAGCCAACGCCGCCAGCGCCACGAGGCCGATGGCATTCCGCCACGGCACACCACAGGCGGCCCAGCCGGCCATGAGACCTTGGGAAAGCATCTCGCCCGACACAAAACCACCGTAAACCACGAGCAGCGCATGATGCGCATGCCGGCACCACGCGATGCCGCGCAAGCGTGTGAAAGCCATGACGAGTGCCGAAAGGATCACGGCAAGGTGTCCCGCATCCTGCCAGCGCCAGCGGATGCGCTGCCACCACGCGGCGGAGTCCGCTTTCTCATTCAAAAAGGCCTGCGCACGCACTCGCACGCCTTCCGCCACGCCCCAGCTTGTCTGCGTGGCACCGGAGACGCCTTCCACGCCCGCTTGATCGAAGTCGATGCCCGCAATGGCCTCCATCGTCATGCCGTCAAAGGTCTTCAAGAAGGCTGGATCGCCCGTCACATAGGCGGTGTAGGCTTCGGTGTCGTAAGTCTTGCGCAGCGCCATCGAGCGGAGCGTCTTCCCCTCGGCATCGAGGAGCAAAAGAGAATCGCTCGGGCCTTTGTAACCCACCACGCCATCGCTTGCAGGCGCGGTGCGGATAGCGATGGCGATCACGTTTTGCTTCTCATCGAGCACCTCCCAGCGCGGAGCCTCGCCTCGCAATGCTTTCGCTTTCGGCTCCAGTTTGGTCACCTCCTCCAGCGTGAGCTCCTGCGGGAAGCGCAGGGATTTCGTGGCGCTCTTGCCCATGCGCCGCAGCACACCTTCGGCGATGGCGCTGCTCGTCAAGGTGGCACCGGAAACGGCCTGTGGCTGCATCGCGGTGAGATCCGCCGCCTTATTCTGATAAAACTGCCCGAAGAACTCGCGATGCCGGATCACCTCCGCGAGATGATCCGTCGTATCGCCACTGCGCAGCACGCGGAGGCCGAGGATGCGGCGGTTGCGATCCAGCGCGATGAGCGTGTTCGTGCTACCGGAGTAGCCGATGATGTCGTCGGACTCCGGCGCGGTCTGCATCACCTGGCCGAGAGCGATGCCCGAGGCATCCTTCACGATCTGAAAGCCATCCGCATCCTCCAGCGAGTCCGCTGAAGGAAAAAAGTCCCTCACTCGCTCCACCGCGATGCTTTGCATGCCGGACGGCTGCCGCTTCTGGATCACTGCGACAGCGAGAACCAGCAGCGAGAGCCGCCAGGCACGCAGGAGCAGAGGTCGAAATCGGCGCAGGAGCATGGTGGGAGCTTCAAGGTAACCTCTTCTTCAACGCCCGCACCTCGCCGCGAACATCCGACGCCTGCAAAAAGGCTGAAACGACCACCACACGCCTCGCCCCGGCCGCGAGCACTTCATCGAGTCGCCCGGCATTCACACCGCCGATGCAGAAAATGGGCAGCGAGACGCGGCGATGCACCTCCGTGATGTCTTGAAGGCCAATCGGGATGTAGTCCGGCTTCGTTCCCGTGGCGTAAAGCGGCCCGAAGCCGATGTAGTCCGCGCCTTCCGCCTGCGCGGCGATGGCCTGATCGAGGCTGTGGGTCGATTTGCCGACGAAACAAGCGCCGCGTATAATTTCACGAGCCTTCGCGACGACATCATCATGCTGACCGACGTGGATGCCCTCGCAGCCAATCTGCGCGGCGATGTCCGCGTGGTCGTTGATGATGAGCGGCACGTCAAAATCCCGCAGCACGGCCTGCATCTGCCTTGCGAGCCTTTCGACCTCGCTTTTCGTGGCCTTTTTGGCCCGGAGCTGGATCAAATCGACACCCCCCTCGCAAAGGGCGGCCGTCATCGTCTCGACCTGCGCGGGCTGGACGTAGCCGAGATCGAGAATGCCGTAGAGGCGGGCGTCAGCGGGGGATTTCTTCATGGCGGTGCTCTAACACAGGATTGGAAACCGCTGCAAGCCGCGTTAAGTGCGCACTCTTTCCCAAACTGCCCCCTTTTTGATGATCTGGAATGACTGGCTGCGCGTGCTGCGTTGGCGTGCCCTTGAAGAAGGCGATGCCGACGGGACACTCGTGAACGCGGAGCGGCGTCGCGAGGCCACGGCGCATTCGCGGGCGGGGCTGACGAGCGAGGAGATCAAAGGCGATACACTGGATGACCGGGCGCAGTCTTTTTTGGACAAACGAGCCTCGTGGCTGGAGGCGGAGGCCATCGGATGGCGCGGGGATTTGATCCGCGTGCTCGATTCACTCCGCGTGCCGCAGGGCCGCTGGAGCTGGGCGGTGGCGGGCTGGATCGCCGCAGGCGTGGCAGGCTACTGGATGACGGATCTGGGTCAGGAGCGTGAGTTTAATCTGCTGGCGCTGCCGCTGGTGGGTCTTCTGGCGTGGAATGCGGTGGTGATCGTGCTGGGCCTGCTGTGCGAGCTGCTGCCCTCGCAGACGCTCGCCGGACGCGGTGGTTGGCTGGCGGAATTGCTGGCGCACGGCGTTTCCATTGCCCGAAAGGCGCAACAGCCAGATGCGGTGCAGGAGCGTTTTGCCGATCTCGCCTGGCCGCTGGCCTGGCGGAGGCTCCAGGCTCGCATGCGGGCCTGGCTGCACATCGGCGCGGCGATGCTGGCGCTCGGCGGTGCGGTGGCACTGTATGCGAGAGGATGGTCGAAGGAGTATCGAGCCGTGTGGGAAAGCACGCTGCTGACCGATGAAGGTGCGAAGACCTTTTTTGGCACCCTGTTCAAGCCCGCTTCATCGGCGGTGGGCATGCCGGTGCCGCTCGACAAGGTGCCGGAGATGCGGCGCACCGCAGAGAAGCCGGTGTCCCCTGCCCCGGCGCTGCCGTGGATTCATTTGTATGCGGGCACGCTGCTGGTGCTGGTGATCATGCCGCGTCTGGCACTCGCCGGCATCGGCGTGGCGCGGATTCATCGTGGCATGGCGAAACGGGCACGAGCTCTTTCCTGGGGACCGTATGTGAGGCGCTTGCTCAATGCCGTGGAAGGCGGCCAGGAACGTGTGGAGGTGCTCGTGCATGGCATGGACCCCACGGCTTCGCAGCGTGAGGTGTGGGATCGCGGCATTCGCGAGCGCTTTGGCGGCATGGCACGGGCGGAATACACCCGCATCCTGGCGGGTGATGAAGATGATTTTGCCTCCCTCTGGCAGCCCACCGGACCTCTGCTGGTGATGCTGTTCAACATGGCGACCACTCCCGAAGCCGAGGTGCAGCGCCGTCTCGTGAACGACATCCGCCAGCGCCTGCTGACGAAGCAACCGGAACCTGAATTTGTGATCCTTCTCGATGGCACCAGCCTCGGCGGCCGCTGGCCGGAAGATAAAATCGCGGGCCGCGAGCGTCTCTGGTCCCAGATGATGGAAGGCCTCGGCGCGGAGGTGATTGTGGCCCTTCGCCGTGATACGGGCGTGCGAACGCTGCCGGAGAGCGTGAAGTGATCAGAGGCGGCGAGGGACGCGCCAGCAAAGTGGCCATCTCGCTCCGCGAGATGGCCACTTTGCTTCGCCGGATCGACGCTGGCAGCGTTTTCAAACACGTTTCCAGGCTCAGGAGAGCGAAGGGGAGAGCGTCATGCCATCGCGGAGTTGGGCGAGCTGCTGGCGTAGGGAGGCGATCTTTTCGCGATGATTTTGCTCCTCGGCAGCGGTGCGTTTCAAGCGTGATTCGGCGAGCGAGACCTGCTCTTGAAGGAGGCGCAACTTGTCCTGCTGTTCGCTCACGGCAGGATCAATGGTGGGCCGAGCACGAGCGATCTTTTCGAGGCGCTCACGCTCGTCTTTGAGGAATTCGATGCGGCTCTCTTCGCGCATAGCAGCCTCGCGGAGCTTGGCAAGACGGCCTGCGAGGGCCGTCTCGGATTCAGACGATTCCTGCGGAGACGGCGGGGCGGTGAAAACGGGCGCGAGAGTGCTTTCGGCCTTCTCCGCCCGGATGGAGGCGATCACCGAAGGCTGCGTCCTGAGTGCAGAGAGACGGTTTAGCAACTGGCGCAGGCCAGCGCTGACGATGTCGATCTCGTTGCGGCAGTTTCGTTCTTCGAGCGAACCAGCTTCGAGGCTATCGAGACGCTCGCGAGCTTTGCGGGAGCGCTCCGTCCACTGCTGCGTCTGGGTGAGAATATCCTCCGCATCCGTGAGTTCCTGCTGCACGGCATGGACTAGGCCAGCGAGGCTGGTGAGCTGCTCTTTTTGCCAGGCCTCAGATTTGACGGCACGGGCCTCAGATTCCGTGAGGGCGGCGATGCTCCCGCGCAGCTCGTTCTCCTTCTCTTCCTGCTGAGCGATGCGGTTTTGCAGGTCCGTGTGCGTGGCGCTGAGATTTTCGAGGGTGGCATTCAGCCCGACGGCACGAGATTCGCCATCGCGGAGAGCGCTTTGCAGCGTCTCCAGCTCACGCGAGCGGCTGGTGACTTCCGAATCCAGATGATGCAGATGCGATTCCGCACGGGTGGCGGCGGCGAGTAATTCCTCACGGCGGATTTGCGCGGCGGCATGCTCTTTTTGCAGCGCGGCGAGCTGCTCGCTCGTGTGCGAAAGCTCGTTCGACGTCCCGGCAAGATCGTGGCGAGTGCTTTCGAGTTTTTGCGTGTTGAGGTGCAGCTCGTCACGCAGGCGCTGAAGCTCCTGCGTGCCCGTGGCCACCTGCGGCAGCAACTCAGCAAGAATGTGACTCCCCGAGTCAAACTGCGATTGCGCCGTATCGAGGCTCAACCGCGTCTTTGCCAACTCGGCGAGAGTGAAATTCAGATCACGGCTGGAGGATTCGAGGGCTTTGCGAGCCTCCGTCGTTTGCTCTTCGGTCTTCGCCAGCCAGTCGTTCCGCTCGCGAAGTTTCGCTTCGGCCTGCTCATGCTGCCTGCTGATGGCTTCGAGGTCGTTTTGCGTGCTGGCGAGCCTTTGCGTGGCGCTCGTGAGGCTGGTCTGCGTATCGGCCAGCAGGCGCGTTTTGGTCAGCGAATCGGCCTCGATGTCGCGATGCTGCCGAGTGGCGGTTTCGAGCAGTTTTTCGAGATCGGAAAACTCCACGCGACGTGCGACGAAACGACCATCCAGCTCGGAAAATTCGGCGGAGACGTGCGCCAGCTCCGCTTCCGTTTCCCTGAGCTCGCGGCGGCCTGTCTCCAGCTTTTCTTCCGTGCTGCCGATCTCGCGCTTCATCGTGGCGAGACGGTCGCGATCCCGCGTGAGCTGCTGCAAAACATCCGTGTGCTCGATGCGCAGTGCCGTGAGCGTTTTCTCCGTGCTGGAGATCTCCTGCTTGGCACTGGCGAGCTGATCACTCGCCTCCTCCTCCGCCTGCTGCACGGCCACCAGCTCCTCGCGGACGCGGGCAAGGTCCACCGACATCGTTCCCAGCTCACGCTCCGTGTTCACCAGCTCGGATTGAGCCTTGGCGAGGCGTGGCAAATCGTGCTGGAGAGCTTCGAGAGCGTTCTCGCGCTGCTTTTCCGCCTTGGCTCGGCCTTCCATGGCTTGGCGGATGGCGTTTTCGAGTTCAGCCCGCTCGCTGCGGAGCCTCTGCACGCTCGCATCCGCCTCCGCCAGCTCGGCCGTGCGACGGGCCTGCTCACCATCAAGACGGGCCACATCGGCTTCGAGGCGGTTGCGCTTCGTTTCGAGTTCGTCGCAAACCACGCGGGCCTGATGCTGCGTCTCTGTGAGCTTTTGCAGCTCCTTCTGGATTTCCCCGTGGCGGGCCAGGCATTGCAGACGATCCGCCGAAACCTTCACGATCTCCTCACGCCAGCCAGCGGCACGCATCTCATCGGCCGCGATCTGGCGGCGCACCAGCTCTCCCTCCGCTTCGATACGAGCGGTGTCCTCACGCAGGCGCTCCAGCCGCCGCTCTGTCTCCTGGCGCTGAGCCTCCAGCCGCTCGACAATGCCGCGTGCCTCCACCTCAGCCCGTGCCGCCTCATCATGCCGGGCGGTGAAGGCCCGCAGGCGCTCCTCCACGGATGCCTGGGCATCCATTGCCGCGCGGCGCTTTGCCTCCGCCTCAAAAGTGGCCGCCCGGATGGCTTCCAAATGCCCGACGAGCTCACGGCCCCGCGTTTCCTGCGCCTCCGTGCTCATCGCGGCCTGCATCGACCGCGTGCCCATCATCGCCAGCTCTTGCTCGAGCTTTTGCAGCCGCGCCTCATCGGCGGTCCGGCGTCTGGATATCTCGTGATACTGCGCCAGCTCCGTCTCGCGGCGGCTGGAGAGCTCCGAAACTTCCGCCTGAAGGGAGGAATACATCGTGGTGAGCCGCAGCACCTCCGCCTGCCGCGTCTCATGCTCCTGCCGCAGCGCCGCCATGGTGCGTGAGGCCATCTCCCGCTGGTGCTCAAGCTGCGCCACCTCATTCATGAGGATCTGCTGAGCCGCCCGGAAGTCCCCGATGGCCTGTGAACCACCCGGCGCAGCAGACGGCGTGGGAGCCGGACCGAGGGTCTGTGCCACCCCCGTGATACCCGGGACCACAAAGGGTGCCTGTACCTCACGGCCAAATGGGGGAACGAATGCCGGTTGAGTCATGGGAGAGCGTAAAGCTGCCTGAGAATACCCTTACGAATCTTCGATTGCACCTCAAAATTCTAGATAACTGCGGTTTATTTCAAAATACCGAGACTCAGACAGCCCAAGGACGCACCTTGGCAGCTCACCTCGCCGTCAAAAACGCCAGCAGATCACGCAGCTCGGCATCGGTGAGGGTCATGACGAGGCCGGGGGGCATGAGGGACATTTTGATTTCGGTGCGGCTGAGGACGTCGGCTTCGGGGAAGGAGCGTTCTTTGCCGGTGAGATCGCGGAAGACTTCGCTGCTGGAGGA
>Ga0114980_10001918_pt1 | contig 14876 bp, 11 predicted proteins | sample S_140806_EF_Meta_FD_87018 | JGI IMG/M metagenome (GOLD analysis project Ga0114980, IMG submission 87018) | Freshwater microbial communities from Lake Simoncouche, Canada to study carbon cycling - S_140806_EF_MetaG | ecosystem: Environmental > Aquatic > Freshwater > Lake | place: Lake...
GAAGACCCGGCCGAGGTCGAGGCGAGCAAGTTTGACCTGGCCTACATCAGCCTGGACGGCAACATCGGCTGCCTGGTCAACGGCGCCGGCCTGGCCATGTCCACCATGGACACCATCAAACTGTTCGGTGCGGAACCCGCCAACTTTCTCGACGTCGGTGGCGGTGCCACGCCAGAAAAAGTCACCGAAGCGTTCAAGATCATGTTGCGCAACGACAAAGTCAAGGCGATTCTGGTCAATATCTTCGGCGGCATCATGAAATGTGACACCATCGCCACCGGCGTGATCACCGCTTGCAAGGCCACCAACCTGAGCGTGCCCTTGGTCGTGCGCATGAAGGGCACCAACGAAGAGCTGGGCAAAAAAATGCTGGCCGAAAGCGGTCTGCCCATCATCAGCGCCGACACCATGGCCGACGCGGCCCAAAAAGTGGTCGCCGCCCTGAAATCCTGAAGTTTGATCATCCGGAGACAACCATGTCCATCCTCATCAACAAAGACACCCGCGTCATCACCCAGGGCATCACGGGAAAGACCGGCCAGTTCCACACCGAGAAGTGCCAGGAGTACGCTAACGGGAAGGCCTGCTTCGTGGCGGGCGTGAACCCGAAAAAAGCCGGCGAAAAGATTTTTGATATCCCGATTTACGCCTCGGTCAAGGAAGCGGCTTCGCAGACTGGCGCCACGGTGTCGGTGATCTATGTCCCGCCGGCTGGCGCTGCTGCCGCGATCTGGGAGGCGGTCGAGGCTGATCTGGACCTGGCGATCTGCATCACCGAGGGCATTCCGGTGCGCGACATGCTGGAGGTCCGCAACCGCATGAAGGCCAAGGTGGCAGCCGGCGGCAAGGAAACCCTGTTGCTGGGGCCCAACTGCCCGGGGCTGATCACGCCGGACGAAATCAAGATCGGCATCATGCCAGGCCACATCCACCGCAAAGGCCGCATTGGCGTGGTCAGCCGCTCCGGCACATTGACCTACGAAGCCGTGGCGCAGCTGACCGAAATCGGGCTGGGCCAGTCGAGCGCGGTCGGCATTGGCGGCGACCCCATCAACGGCCTCAAGCACATCGACATCATGCGCATGTTCAACGACGACCCCGAAACCGACGCAGTCATCATGATCGGCGAAATCGGTGGGCCCGATGAGGCCGAGGCCGCTCGCTGGTGCAAGGCCAACATGAAAAAGCCGATCGTGGGTTTTATCGCCGGCGTGACGGCACCGGCAGGCAAACGCATGGGCCATGCCGGCGCCCTGATCTCAGGCGGCGCCGACACGGCGGATGCCAAGTTGGCCATCATGGAGGAGTGCGGCTTCACGATCACGCGAAACCCCTCTGAAATGGCCAAACTGCTCAAGGGCCTGCTCTAAGCCAAATCGCCGGGGGTGGGCCGGCGGGCCGCTACACTTCGGCACCCGTCGGCACGAGGCGCTCCAGGCACGGTGTCCAGAGCGCCTTTTGCATGGCCCCTATGGAGAATCAGCATGGAAATGCTTCACAGTGTCGATTTCTGGATCGGCCTGCTCAAAATTGTCTGGATCAACATCATCCTCTCGGGTGATAACGCGGTGGTGATCGCACTTGCCGCTCGATCGCTCCCCGCCGAACAGCAGAAAAAGGCGGTGTTCTGGGGTTCTGGCGCCGCTGTGGCGCTGCGAATCGCCCTCACCGTGGTCGCGGCGCAACTGCTGTCGCTGTCCTTTCTGCAGATCGTGGGAGGCGCCTTGTTGCTCTGGATCGGTGTGCAGTTGCTGAGTGACGACGCAGCAGAAGATGGTGAGGCCAAGGCGCACGGCAGTTTGATGGCAGCGGTGCGCACCATCCTGATCGCCGATTTGGTGATGAGCCTGGACAACGTCATTGCCGTGGCGGCTGCGGCCAAGGGCAACATGACATTGCTGATTTTGGGTTTGGCCATCAGCATCCCGCTGGTGATTTTTGGCAGCACCTTGATGATCCGCCTGATGGAGCGCTTTCCCGTCATCGTGCTGTTGGGTGCCGGCCTGATCGGTTGGGTGGGCGGAGAAACCATCGCCAGCGATGTGGCGCTCAAGGGCGTGATGGCCGGCCATGCATGGCTGCATTACGCTGCGGCTGCGGCCGGCGCTGCGCTGGTCGTCGGGCTGGGACGCTGGCTGAAACAGCGACAGGGACAGTCTGCCATTGCGGGTCACTGAAGCGCTCATCGCTGTCCGGCGTGGAGTACACCTTTTGTGCTGACACCGACCTTGGTCGGGTGCGGGACAACAATGAAGATGCTGTCGCGGTGGACCCTTCAGCCGGCCTGGCGCTGTTGGCGGATGGCATGGGGGGCTACAAGGCGGGGGAGGTCGCCAGTGGCTTGGCGATCAGCGTTATCCAACCCGAGTTGGCGCAGTGGCTGACAGAAGCCGGCAAATCGGCCAGCATTGCGCGGCTCCGTCAGGCCATCTTCGACTGCGTGGTGCGCGCCAACGGCCTGATCCTGAAGTCATCCCTCACCCATGCGGCCCATGCCGGCATGGGCACGACCTTGGTCGTCGGTGTGTTTCATGGTGAACACCTGGTGCTCGGCCATCTGGGGGATTCCCGCTGTTACCGGCTGCGCGGCGGGCATCTCGACCTGATCACGCGGGACCACTCGGTGCTGCAGGAGCGCATTGACGCTGGTTTGATCACGCCAGCACAGGCGTTTGGCTCTGCCGACAGGCACCTGGTCACCCGGGCTTTGGGTGTCGCGCCGGAGGCCAAGCTGGAACTGCATGATTTTCCGGTCGAGCCCGGGGACCTGTACCTGATGTGCTCCGATGGTTTGTCCGACATGGTGCGGGACGACATGATCCAGACGGTGCTGCGTCAGGCATTGCCGCTGGAGGAAACAGCCCGGGCGCTGATTGCCCTAGCCAACGAGCAGGGAGGTCGGGACAATATCGCGGTGGTGCTGGTCCAGGCTTCCGATCGGGGCGCACGGCGCAATTTTCTGTCCAGATTGCTTGGAAGATAGTAAGCTGTGCTTATGTTTAAACAGGGTGGAAGATGGGGATGCCTCGGCTGATCGTGTCGATTGACGGCGACGTTGTCAAAGAGATCGTCCTGTCCAAGGCGCGCACCACCGTGGGCCGCAGACCTTATAACGACATCGTGCTCGACAACCTGGCGATCAGTGGCGAGCACGCCGTGCTGGTTATGGACGAGCAGGCGCTGCGCATTGAGGACCTGGGCAGCACCAATGGCACGCGCGTCAATGGCGAGACTGTGCGCAACCATGTATTGCGGGATGGCGACGTCATCGCCATTGGCAAATACAGCCTGGCCCTCGCTCACCCGTTGCTGCCTGCTGCGGCCGTTTTGGCCGATGAGGCCGATGAAACCGACAGCGCGCAGCAGACACCAAGGCCAGCGTCCATCAAGGTCATTTCAGGTCGGTCGACTGGCCGTGAACTGGCCCTGACCAAGGCCGTGACAACCCTGGGCAAGCCCAGCGTCGCGGTCGCGGCCATCACGCGCCGTCCCAACGGCTTTGTGCTGCACCACATGGAGGGCAGCGACCGGGCTGTCGTCAACGGTGTGCCGGTCGGGCCGGACGCCGTGCCCCTGGAACACGGCGACAGCATCCTGCTGGCGGGTACCACCATGCAGTTTTTGCAGCCATGAGCGGTCCTGCCTGCCAGCGTGTGCCACTGCTGGCGCGCCATCAATCCGCATCCTGAGCCATAGCCCCATGCAATACCTCAAAAATCACCGCCTGCGGATCGCCGTCACCCTGATTCCCTTGGTGTTGGCCTTGATGCACGCAGGGGGTCTGTTCAAGCTGGACCTGATCGCGCGCCTCGAAGCCATTGCCTACGATGCGCGCTTGGTCGCCACCATGCCTAAGACGCTCGATGACCGGATTGTGATCGTTGACCTCGATGAGAAAAGCCTGGCCGAGGTCGGGCGCTGGCCCTGGAGCCGCAACCGCCTGGCGGACTTGATGGACGAGCTGTTCGACCGGCAAAAAATTGCTGTTGCCGGCTTCGACGTGGTGTTTTCCGAGCCCGATGACAGTTCCGGCCTGAGTCGCCTGAAGTCGCTGGCGCAAAACGAACTGCGCGGGCAGGCGGGCTATGTCGACCGGTTGGCCCAGTTACAAGAGTCTTTGGATTACGACGGCCTGTTTGCCCGTGCCATTGCAAATCGAAAGGTGGCCCTCGCGTATTACCTGTCGAGTGACCAGAGGGGACGAACCTCGGGGACGCTACCGTCGCCCGTATTCGACGAACAGGCGCTACAGGGGCGTCAGACCCCAAAGGCCGCTTGGGACGGCTATGGATCCAACATCGATCGGTTGGCGAAGGCGGCGCCGATGGCAGGCTTTTTTAACACGCTGGAGGAGGCCGACGGCGTGGTGCGCTTTGTGCCCCTGGTGGCTGAATTCAAGGGTGGCTATTACGAATCACTGTCTTTGGTGATTTTTCGCCTGTTTGTCGGGCTGCCAGTGGTTACACCGGGTTTCCCCTCAGGCTCCCGGGCTGATGACGTCTACCAGGGGCTGGAGAGCATTCAGTTACGTCAAGGCAAACAAACCATGCGTATCCCGGTGGATGACCGCCTGGCCATGCTCGTGCCCTACCGGGGCAAGGGCGGGCCAGACGGCGGCTCGTTCCGCTATGTCTCGGCGGTTGACTTGCTGGCGAAGCGATTGCCGGAAGGCAGCCTGGCCGGCAAGATTGTGCTGGTGGGCACGACGGCCCCTGGCTTGCTTGACCTGCGCTCCGCGCCGGTGGGCAACTCTTACCCCGGCGTTGAGGCACACGCCAACCTTATCAGCAGCCTGCTGGACGGTAAAACCCTGGTCCGGCCGGACTATGCGGTCGGTTTCGAGGTGATGCTGCTGCTGCTGGTGGGCATTCTGCTGGCTTTTGCGCTACCGGCACTCTCGGCGCTGATGGCCGTGTTGTTGAGCGGCGCCACGGTTGCCTTGATGGTGGGCCTGAACCTCTGGCTGTTCGCGTCCGCCGGCTTGGTCTTGCCTTTGGCGTTGATGGTCATCATGACCGTGATTGCTTTTGTGTTGAACATGAGCTACGGCTATCTGGTGGAAAGCCGGTCCAAGCGGGACTTGGCCCAGTTGTTTGGCAGCTATGTTCCGCCCGAGTTGGTCAAGGAAATGGTCAAAGACCCCGAGAGCTACAGCATGAAAGCCAGCAGCCGGGAGCTGACGGTGATGTTTTGCGACATGCGCGGCTTCACCAGCCTGTCGGAGACCCTGGAGCCGCTGGCGTTGCAGTCCATGCTCAATGGCGTGTTCAGCCAACTCACCAGTGTGATCCGGCGCAACATGGGCACGATCGACAAGTACATGGGTGACTGCGTGATGGCCTTCTGGGGCGCCCCGGTAGAAACCGCGCAACACGCGCAGCTGGCGGTCAAGACCGCGCTGGAAATGACGGTGGCGCTGCGCCGTATCAACGCGAGCCACCAGGCCAAGGGCATCGCGGAGATCAGCCTGGGCGTGGGCCTCAACACAGGCAGCATGTGCGTGGGCGACATGGGCTCGGACATCCGGCGCAGCTACACCGTGATCGGCGACGCGGTCAACCTGGGCTCTCGCCTGGAGGGCCTGTCCAAAGTCTATGGCGTGGACACCGTGGTGAGCGAGTCCACCCGGGCACTTGCGCCGGATTTTGTCTGGCAGGAGCTCGACCGCGTGCGAGTCAAGGGCAAGGCGCAAGCTGTTGCCATCTTCTGGCCAGCAGCCGTTTTGGCAGACAACACGCCGGCCCTGAGCCGCGAGATGGCCCTATGGGCTGACTTCCTGCAAGCCTATCGGCGTCAGTGCTGGAACGACTGCGACCCGATGCTGGCAGAATTGCAACTTATCCAGCCGACCAAGGGCCTTTACAAGCTTTACGAAGGACGCTTGGCCGCGCGTCGGGCCTTGCCCCAAGACCCGGACTGGGACGGTGCCACCAATTTCGAAACCAAATGAGGAGTAAGCACCCATGAAAGTCCGCGTTCTTGGCTGCTCGGGAGCGATTGCGAAGAACTGTCGAACCACGTCATTCTTGTTGGATCGCGATGTCCTGATTGACGCGGGCACCGGCGTCGGCGATCTGACCCTGGAGGAAATGAGGGACATTGACCACGTCGTGTTGACCCACTCTCACCTTGACCATGTGGCGGCCTTGCCACTGATGGTCGATTCTGTGGGAGCCATGCGGACGCGACCTTTGCAGGTGCATGGGTTGCCGGAGACGGTCGATGCGCTCAAAGCCCATATTTTCAACGACGTGATCTGGCCCGACTTCAGCCGCATCCCCACGCCGGATCAACCCTTCATCCAGTTCAGCGTGATGGCCGTGGGTGACGTGCTGCAGTTCGGGGACAAAGCGGTGGAGGTGTTGCCGGCGGTGCACTCTGTGCCTGCGGTGGGCATTGCCGCCACTGGCGGCAAGGGCTATTGGGTGTTCAGCGGTGACACCGGACCCAACCCTGCTTTCTGGGCCAGAGTCAACCAGCTGCCAGTGACTGCGCTGGTGATCGAAACCGCCTTTAGCAACCGCGAGCACAGGCTGGCCCAGCTCAGCTTGCATCTTTCGCCAGCCATGCTGGCGGAAGAAATTGCCAACATCGCTGGCGACCGCCGCTTTCCGATCTACATCACCCACACCAAGCCAGCCGCGACCGAACTGATCATGCAAGAAATCGAAGTCTTCAATCAGCAGGACGGTGGCGATCAGGCGGGCTTGTACGACATTCGCTGGCTGCGGGCGGGGAAGGAGTTCAATTTGTGAACGAGCAGCCCAAGGCGGGCGCCACGGCGCCCGCCTTAGCCGAAGTTCAGGCATTGCCGATGCCGCCACCTGGCCCCGCCGCTGAGGCCGAGTTTTACAAAAGGCTGCAAGCCGTCACGGCGCGGATCCATGACACCGACAACCTCGACCAACTGATGCTGGACGTCAGTGAGGACATCTGCCAACTCTTCAATGCCGAGCGCCTCACGCTGTACGCGGTCAGCCGTGATCAGACGTCCATCGTCTCCAAAATCAAGACCGGCTTGACCAGCAGCCAGGATTTGAGGTTGCCCATATCGCCACAAAGCATCGCAGGCTATGTGGCGCTGAGCAAACAACTGCTGAATTTGCGCGATGTGTATGACGAGCAGGCCCTGCGCCGCATCCACCCGGACCTGACCTTCCTCAAAGCCGTCGACAAGGGGTCGGGCTTTCTGACACGCCAGTTGCTGGTCGCCCCGATCACCGACGGCAATAGCTTGCTGGGTGTGCTTCAGATCATCAACAACCGGGACAACCAGGTCTTCGGTGATCTGGAGGTGGACGGTGCGACCCAGCTGTGCCGGACCCTGGCCACTGCCATCCGCCAGCGTGTCGAAAGGAGCACACTGGGGCTGCGCCGCGGTACCACCAAATATGACGGTCTGGTGCAACAGGGCGTTCTGACGGCTGATGCGTTGGAACAGTGCTGGCGGCAGTCCCGTAGCGAGGGGCAAGCGGTGGAGCAGGTGATCATGTCCCGTCACAAGGTTCTGCCGGCCCAGATCGGGCGCTCTCTGGCCTGGTATTTCGATGTGGCCTATGAACCGTTCAAGGCAAGCCGTTCGCGGATCGACCAGCTGCACGGCATGCTCAAGCTGGACTTCGTTGACAAGCAGGGCTGGATTCCTCTGGAAGACTCGGCTGAGGGCTTGGTCGTCATGTGCATTGATCCAGAGACGGTGCGAAGCTCGCGCATCTTGGCCCAGGTTTTTCCGCGGATCAGTCGTTTTGTGTACCGGGTGACGACCCAGGCTGAATTCCAGGCCACGCTGGCCCAAATCTTCGGCGCCGTGACAGGCGGCCTGTCGATTGATGAGATGCTGGCCGACATGGATGGCGCACTGATCGATGACGCCGGCCTTGACGATGCCTTGGCCTCCGCAGCCGCCGACAACGAACTCGTGAAGTTTGTCAACAAGGTCATCATCGACGCTTACCAGCAAAAGGCCTCTGATATCCATATCGAGCCCATGCCAGGCAAGCTCAAGACCGGCATTCGTTTTCGCATTGACGGCATCCTGACGCACTACATTGAGGTGCCAGCCCATTACTGGCAGGCCGTGGTCACGCGCTTGAAAATCATGTGCGACCTGGACATTTCCGAGCGCCGACGGCCCCAGGACGGAAAAATCAAATTCAAAAAGTATGGCCCGCTCGACATTGAGTTACGGGTTGCCACCATTCCCTCGGCCGGCGGCTTGGAAGACGTGGTGATGCGTATCCTGCCAGCAGGCGCGCCCATACCCATCGACCAGTTGGGCCTGACAGCCCACAATTTAGAGCGCGTTCTCAGGACGATCGCCAAACCTTACGGCCTGTTCTATGTCTGCGGACCAACCGGCTCGGGCAAGACGACCACCCTGCATTCCATACTGAGCCATTTGAACCGCCCAGACACCAAGATCTGGACCGTGGAGGACCCGGTCGAAATCACGCAAAAGGGCTTGCGTCAGGTTCAGATCAACAAAAAGGCCGGGATCGACTTTGCCATGGTGATGCGTGCCTTTTTGCGCGCTGACCCGGACATCATCATGGTGGGCGAGTCGCGTGACAAGGAAACCGTGACCATGGGCGTTGAGGCCTCGCTGACCGGTCATCTGGTGTTTTCCACCCTGCACACCAACTCGGCGCCGGAGTCGGTCACCCGCCTGCTCGAAATGGGGATGGACCCCTTTAATTTTGCCGATGCCCTGCTCGGTATTCTGGCGCAGCGACTGGCGCGCAGGCTGTGCAGTTGCAAATCGTCCTACGTTCCGGATGACGGCGAGCTGCGCTTGTTTGCCCTTGAATATGCGGAGGAACTCAGCCACTCGGCGGACTGGCTGGCCGACCCTGAAAAAGAAGTCGCCCGGCTGATTGAAGGCTGGCGGACAAGCCATGGCGAGCAGGGGCAAATCCGCCTGTACCGAGCAGTCGGCTGCGACAAATGTGCTCAGACCGGCTACAAAGGGCGGGTCGGACTGCATGAGCTCTTGATTGCAGACGCTGAGATCAAGAAGCTGATCCAGTTGCGCGCCCGGGTCGCAGACCTGTTTGCTGCCGCCGTACAGTCGGGCATGCGCACACTGAAAATGGATGGCATGGAAAAAATCATGATGGGATTGACCGACCTCAAGATGGTCAGAGCGGTGTGCATCCGTTGATTGATAAATATGGTCCGACAAGAATGTCAATTGCGCAAGAATGGGCTTGCATCGGATGTCAGAGGTGATGAATATGGCGTTTTCGGGCTGGCATGAATGCTGCCAACACGACTGCCCCAAGTCTGGTTTTGTCTCATTTACCAAGGAGTGTTTTATGGAACGCAAATCACAACAGGGTTTCACCCTGATCGAGTTGATGATCGTGGTGGCCATCGTCGGCATTCTTGCGGCCGTGGCGCTGCCGGCCTATCAGGACTACACCAAGAGAGCCAAATTCACCGAGGTGGTGTCAGTCGGTACCAGCTACCAGACCGCGGTGTCTGCCTGCGTCCAGGATCTGGGTACGCTGACCGGTTGTTCATTGGGCACCAATGGCATTCCCGCCTCGCAGGCCACCGTGCACGTGGCCTCGGTCGGTGTCACTGACGGGGTGATCACGGTCACGCCCACTGCCACCACCGATGCCGCCGCCACCCTGGTGCTGACACCAACCCTCGGTGTGGGCGCTTTAACCTGGGCCAAAACCGGCAGCGGCTGCCTGACCTCCAACCCGGTGCTCTGCCGCTGAGCCAGGGCTTCCAGCGGGATGCGAGCTCCGGCCACCCCTGCGTTGGGCGACTTGGCACCAACGCGGTGGCCGCTTGCTTGGGGCCAGTCGGTCGTGATGCTGGCTTTGCTGTTGCCCTGGGTCAATCCTTTTGCACCTTTCCCGTCGTCGGCGGTGGTGCAGAGCCTGCTCAGTGTTGTGGGTCTGTCCCTGTTGCTTTTGCTGCCACTGAAGCGTGACGGGGTCGCAGTTTTGGCGCAAACCAACGCGTCAGTCTGGTTGTGCGCGGCGCTGCTGAGTTGCGTGTTGGCGCTGATCCAGTATTTCGGCGCTTCAGCCGCCTGGTTTCCCTGGGTCAACGGCACGGCGGCGGGGGAGGCGTTTGCCAATCTGCGCCAGCGCAACCAATTTGCCACGCTCACCAGCATCGGCTTGCTCGCGCTGATCTGGGTGCAGGCCTGCGGTCAACCCCAAGCGCGCTTTCAGACGCAAGGCCGGTTGCCAGCGCTGGCTGTCTCGCCCGCGCCGGCCTGGGCTGCCGCCGCGCTGCTGGCGGTCGGCAATGCGCTGTCATCCTCCCGCACCGGCTTGTTGCAGCTTTTGATGATGTCGGCGCTGCTGCTGGGCTGCCGCTCGTGGCGCAACGCTCAGGCGCTCCGGCTGCTCCTGGTCGCCGTCATGGCCTATTTGGCCGCACTGCTGGTGATGCCCTGGCTGGCCGGCTTCGCCTTCGGTGAATCCGGTATGTTGTCCCGATTGCGGGATGTTGAAATCTCGTGTGGCAGTCGATCGCTTTTGTGGCGCAACGTTGTCCACCTGATTGCCCAGCGACCCTGGGCGGGTTGGGGTTGGGGCGAGCTCGACTACGCGCACTTCATCACGCTCTACCCCGGGCCGCGCTTCTGCGACATTCTGGACAACGCCCACAACCTGCCCTTGCATCTGGCGGTGGAATTGGGTTTACCGGCTGCCCTGGGTATTTGTGGGCTGGCCCTGTACCTGATCGTGCGCGCCCAACCCTGGCGCGAAGCCGATCCCACCCGGCAACTGGCCTGGGGCGTGCTGGCCGTCATTGGCGTACACAGCCTGCTGGAGTACCCACTCTGGTACGGACCCTTCCAGCTTGCTTTTGGGGTGTCGTTGACCTTGTTGTGGCTGACGGGCTCACGCTTCCCGGCCCCGCCCGCCGATGTCCTGGCCACGGTCTACAGCGGGGCCCGTGGCTGGCTGGCACGTGCCATGGTTGCCATTGGCCTGGTGCTGGCCACCGCCGATGTCGCTCTGGACTATGTTCGGGTTCACCAGTTTTACCTGCCGCTGGCAGAGCGCGCCAGCCTGTACCGCAATGAGACCTTGGCAACCACATCCCGCTCGGGCTGGTTCGCCCACTGGGTGGACTTTGCCGAGCTGACCACCACGGTGCCCGATGCGTACAACGCCGCGCGCCTGCAAGCCATGGCCGAGCGGCTGTTGCATGTGTCGCCTGAGCCGCGCGTGATTGAAAAGCTCATTGACACCGCCCTCCTGCAGCAGCAGGCAGAGCGCGCACAGTTTTACCTGGTGCGCTACCAAGCGGCGTTCCCGAGGGAACATGCGGACTGGCTCAGGCGCCATCCGGGGTAACTGGCTGGCGCCCCGCTGGCGCAAGTGCGCCAGAACGTAGAATCCGGCTCAAGTTTCGGCACCCCGAAATCCATCAACCTGGACTACCTGACATGGATAACAAACACGTGCGGTTTGGCAGCGGACAGGCTGTGCTCCGTATCGAAGACGACAAGCTGCTCACAGGTCAGGGGCGATTTACGGACGACCTCAGCGATGACCAGGGCTACTCCGATCATCTGCGCCTGTGTTTTGTCCGCTCACCCTACCCGCATGCCCGTATTCTTGGCGTCGACAAACAAGCGGCTCTGGCCATGCCGGGCGTGGTCGCTGTGTTTGACGGTGCGGACCTGGTCGCTGCTGGCGTCAAACCGATTCCCGGCCCGGCCGCGTTCAAACGCGCTGGTGGTGCGCCCAGCGTCACCCCCCTGCGCCGGCCTTTGGCTTTTGAGCGGGTGCGCTATGTGGGTGAGGCGGTGGCGGTGGTACTCTCCAACACGCTGGAGCAGGCGCGCGACGCGGCAGAAGCGGTGGTGATCGACTACGAGGAACTGCCGATGGTGGTGGACCTGCAACAGGCGGTGGCTGCCGGCGCGCCGCTGGTGTGTGATGAGGCGCCCGACAACATTGCAGCAGAAATGCGCCACGGCGACGCCGGGGCCACGGCGCAGGCCTTCGCCTCTGCAACGCATGTGGTGGCTCTGGACCTCAGCAACCAACGGCTGGCGGCGCTGACGCTGGAGCCGCGCTCCGTGCTGGCGCTGGTTGACCCGAGTGATGGCCGTCTGGTGGTGCGCATGAGCACCCAGATGCCCTCTGGCATCAAGACCTCACTGTGCAAAGACATTCTCGGCCTGTCGCGCGACCAGGTGCGGGTGACGGTGGGCGACGTGGGTGGCGGCTTTGGCATGAAAGGCGGCATCCACCCCGAAGATGCGGTGACGGCCTGGTGTGCCTGGACACTCAAGCGGCCAGTCAAATGGATTGCCGAACGCAGCGAAGAGTTTCTCAGTGGTGCCGCTGGTCGTGACATCGAGAGCAGGGCCGAGTTGGCCCTGGCGGCGGATGGCCGGATTTTGGCCCTGCGCGTGCATACCCTGGCCAATGTCGGTGCCTATGCCTCCGGCACCGGTGTTGCCATTCAGTTGCTGATCGGCCCCTGGGTACAGACCAGCGTCTATGACATCCAGACCATCGACTTCCACTTCAAAGCGGTGCTCACCAACACCGCCACGGTCGGCGCCTACCGTGGCGCTGGTCGTCCGGAGGCCATCTACATCATGGAGCGCTTGATGGACGAGGCCGCACGCCAGACCGGCCTTGACCGGGTCGCGCTGCGCCGGCTCAATCTGATCCGACCCGAGCAGATGCCCTACAAGAATCCAATGGCGCAGGTGTACGACAGCGGCCGCTTTGAGCATGTGATGGACCAAGGGCTGGCCTTGGCCGACTGGGGCGGGTTTGCCGGGCGTGAGGCCGAGTCAGCGCGGCACGGCAGGTGGCGCGGCCTGGGCATCGCCACGTTTATGGAGTGGACTGGCGGCAATGTTTTTGAGGAGCGCATGACGGTCACGGTGTTGGCCGAGGGCGTGATTGAGGTTTTTTCTGCGGTGAACGGCATGGGGCAAGGCATTGCCACCTCGCTGGCTCAGTTGGTGGTGGATGTGTTTGACGTGCCGCTTGAGCAAGTGCGTGTGGTGTTGGGCGACACTGACCGTGGCGAGGGCTTTGGCAGCGCCGGCTCGCGCTCGATCTTTGTGGGTGGCTCGGCGGTCAAGGTGGGCGCCCAGCGCACGGTGGACCATGTGCGCAACATGGCTTCCAGCGCGCTGGAGGCCTCGGTACAAGACATCGACTACCGGGCCGGGCGCTTCCAGGTCAAGGGCACCGACCTGGGCATTGGGCTGTTCGAGTTGGCGTCTCGCCAGCCGGATGGGCAAATTTTCTTCGAGTCCACCAGTGCGGTCAGCGGTCCATCATGGCCCAATGGTTGCCATGTGTGCGAAATTGAGCTCACGCCCGAAACCGGAGAGGTGGCGGTGGTGGCCTACGCGTCGGTGAATGATGTGGGCAAGGTGGTTAACCCGCCCATTGTGATCGGTCAGCTCGACGGTGGGGCCATGCAAGGTATCGGGCAGGCGCTGATCGAGCAGGTGGTGTATGACGCGCAAAGCGGTCAGCTGCTGACCGGCAGCCTGATGGACTATGCCGCGCCACGTGCCGACATGACGCCACCCTTCCTCACCACGATGGACCAGTCCACGCCTTGCCTGAACAACCCTTTGGGTGTCAAAGGCGTGGGCGAGCTCGGCACCATTGGCGCGACACCCTGTGTGGTCAACGCTGTGGCAGATGCCCTGGCCCGCCATGGCCATGGCCACAGAACGGCGCAATTGCAGATGCCTCTCACACCGCCGCGCCTGTGGGCCTTGCTGCAAACCCATGGCCCCGGGCTGTAACGCCCGATCAAATCCAGACTCAACTTTAGAAAGCAAATGATGGCGCTCAGCAAAAAAGGTGTTATTTTCTTTTTGGCAAAGTTTGCCGTGGTGCTTGCGCTGTTGTTTGCTGCTTATGTGGCCATCGCCCTGAACTGGAGCTATTCCACCGGCGAGCGCGCAGGCTACCTGCAAAAGCTGTCGTTCAAGGGCTGGGTCTGCAAAACCTGGGAGGGCGAGCAATCCATGGTGCCACTGCCCGGCGCCACGCCCGAGAAATTCCTCTTTACCGTCAGAAACCCGGAGGTGGTCGCGCAGCTGAATGCGGTCATGGGCAAGCGCGTTACCCTCAATTACGAGCAGCACAAGGGCCTACCCGGCAGCTGCTTTGGCGAAACCGAGTACTTTGTGACCGGTGTGAAGGAAGTGACCCCTTGAACCGCTTCTGTCGAAAAAACACCCCAGCTTGACAACGCCCTGCGCCCTGTTTGTGGATTACACGCCATCGGGCGCGCTCTTTCTCAGGTTTAACGCGGCTTCGTACAAACCATTGCGTGGTGAACCGGTGATCTCGGCGGCCAGCCGGACCGCTGACTTCAGGGGCAACTCTGCCAGCAGCAACTGCAGCACCCGCGTGTCCGGGCCGGATTCTGCCGGCATCGCGGCTGGGTGCAACACCAAGACGAATTCACCGCGGCGTCGATGGGGGTCAGCCGCCAGCCAGGATGCAAAACCTGCCGCCTGAACGTGGGCGAGCTCCTCAAACTGCTTGGTCAGCTCACGCCCCACGGTGAGACTGCGCTCGCCCAGCAGCGCCAGCGCATCGGCCAGGGCCTCGATGCGGTGTGGCGCCTCCAGCAACACCACCGCGCGCGACTGCAGCGCCAGCGCTGCCACGGCTGCGGCCCGCTCGCCGGCCTTGCTTGGCAAAAACCCGGCAAAAACGAACTCGCCAGCGGCGGGCGCATCGGCAGCGATGCCCGCCACGCTCAGTGCGGCCGTGACACTGCTGGCGCCTGGCAAGGGCAGCACGCGCATGGCCGCCGCCCGGGCGGCGGCCACCAGGCGCGCGCCGGGGTCGCTGATCGCAGGCGTACCGGCATCGCTGACGTAGGCCACCCGTTGGCCC
>Ga0114980_10001920_pt1 | contig 14868 bp, 21 predicted proteins | sample S_140806_EF_Meta_FD_87018 | JGI IMG/M metagenome (GOLD analysis project Ga0114980, IMG submission 87018) | Freshwater microbial communities from Lake Simoncouche, Canada to study carbon cycling - S_140806_EF_MetaG | ecosystem: Environmental > Aquatic > Freshwater > Lake | place: Lake...
ATGCTAATTTTTCATTATCGTCACAAAACAGATTTTTTCGGAAACTTTTTTCGGAAAATCGATTTTGGACATTTTTTTTGTCCAATTTTGAATTTCCCAAAAAAGTTTTGGAAAAAAAAAGTATGTTTTTTATATAATAAATTGAAAATATAACTTAAAGAACCTAATTACGAATAAATTTTAGTGAGTTTATGTTTTTTTTATATATATATATATTACATCATGATTGACCTTGAATTATTAAAAGTTTATCAGTTTGAAAAAAAAACAAGACTTGGAATAAACGGCGATGGAGGATATGTAATAGCAGATTTAGATGGAGGATATGATTGTTATATTTCTGCTGGAATATCTAATGAAGAAAGTTTCTCGCGTGATTTTATCGATAAATATAAAATGACAAGGTATAATAGTTATGGTTTTGATGGTACAATCAATAATTATCCATATCATTATACAAAGGATATCACATTTATAAAAAAAAATATTAATAGTTTTTCTGATAATAATAACGCTAATTTATATTATTTATCAAATAATTTTAAAAATATTTTTTTAAAAATGGATATAGAAGGCGGAGAATATCCATGGTTATTAAATATAGATGAAAATTTATTACAAAATTTTAAACAGATTGTTATTGAATTTCATGGAATTACAGATAACGGATGGGGTTCCAATCAAAGTGATAAATTAAAATGCCTAGAAAAATTAGCAAAAACACATTATATAGTACATGTACATGGTAACAATTATGGCGTAGTTGTTGATAAAATACCAGACGTAATAGAAATGACTTATGTAAATAAAAAATATTTTAATTTAGTCCCACAGTTAAATACTCAGATTTTACCCATAAAAAATTTAGATTTTCCTAATTATGACAAATATATTGACATTGATTTAAATTTTTATCCCTTTGTAAACTAAACCTTTTATGAATTAAATTTTATTTTTCCATAAAAAAATTGAAATGATTTTATTTATAGTATGTAATAATATAATATAAATAATACAAATAAATTTAAAGTTAACTTTTCAAATAAATACAAATGCGATCTTTATACAGTAACGAAGTGATGGCTATAAAAAAGATTTTTCCTCATACAATTTATTGCCTACGTTCTATATCAACTATGAGTTCATATAAAGAAATCATTTACGTGATAAATACATTTTTTGAAATAAATAAAAACTATTTTGAAATATTAACAACTGAAGAGAGAATAACTTGCCCACATTATTGCGAAAAAGAAAAAATGTTAGTAGAAACTACTATTTCTGTAAAATGTAAACCAGTAGTGACAGAACCATTAGACAATACCTTTATACAGTATTGCGGTGAGTATCAAAATTCCGAAAGCAAAACAAAAATGTTTAACCAGTATAAAGAAAATTATTACAAGACGATTGAAAAAGATGATTTGGACCGTAATGCATTAGAATTTCACATATATATCAGAGAATTTAGCTATATTAAAGACGATGGAGAGACTATTACGGAATATTTTGTGGACTTCAATTATATGACCAAAATAAGAACAAAACTTTTTGAAATTACATATAGAAAACTAATAGAAATATTTGATATATTAAAAACTACTACAGTCGAATTGTTAAATAATACAGAACAATATCAAATTAATTATGAAGGCGAATTATTCGAAGAAGAGAGAATACATTGTTTGGTTCCATTTTTATCTTCTTTCTAATATATAATAAAATTTAATAAAAAATTCAAAAATAAAACAAATAAAAATTGGAGATACATTTATAGCAGAAAATAATGTGTTAATTTGTTGTGAATATTGTAATTGTTTTGGTTGGCAAAATGTTAATACTGATATATGTTTATATAAATTATGTAAAATAAATATTACAAGAACAAGAGATAATGTTCCAAAAACAGAAAAAACAAAGTTACTAATTAAATAACGGGCGTTTTAAATTAGAAAAGGTGTAATAACTGTTTATCTTTTTCTTCTTGTTTCCAATGTTTTTTACCGTAATATAATAAATGTTTATACTTATGTTCGAAACAAAAGTATCCATTATAATCAATACTATATAAACGATATGAAATATTATTTAACCTATAAGTTATATCTATATTCTTATTAATTTTTTTATGGTCTATTATTTTACCAGCAAATAAATTCATATGGACCTCATTTATTGCTCTTGTATAGACTGTCGGACCAGTCATTTTATGGATATCATTTGGATAACGGTTATTCTTAATATTATTGACTATTAAGTCAATCGTTTTTTTTAGAATGGGATGTTGTTTTGAAAATATTAACGCCCACTGTACGTATAACCCAGGATTACCTTCTGCCGTTATAATCGCTTCATCATGGTCTCGTATTAAATCGTTTAATGGTTTTTCAATACTTGAGTCCATATCTAGATATACACCTCCAAATTTATACAAAACGAGATATCTCCAAAAATCGACCTTTGCAACAATTATATTTATTTTATTATAACAGTCAGCTATTTCGCCTTTAAAATTTTCGTTCACAAAGTCATCCATTTCATCGTCATCGTATAAATGATATGTATAGTCGCTATTTATTTTTTTAAATAAATCAATTTTTTCCTGAACTAATGGATGTAGTACTTTTTTATTCCAAGATTGAAATATATTTTTTTCTATCATAATATATTTCTATATTATATTATATTTTATTTTACACTTAAAGTATAATATGGTTTAACATATATTATTATATATATATGTATATTACTCATGTCATATGTTTATTTATTAGTATCAACAAATGGAAATACTTATGTGGGTGCAACCGTAGACTTGAATAGACGTTTAAGACAGCATAATAAAGAAATTAAAGGTGGTGCCCATGCGACGAGTGCAAAAGTTTTAAAAGGTGAAACATGGACTAGAGCGGCACATGTCGCAGGGTTTCCTGATTGGCAAGCAGCTCTTCAATTTGAATGGCGTTGGAAGCAAATATCCCGCAAAATATCGTTTAATATGGAACCGTTAGAGAGAAGACTTAAAGCGCTAAAAATGTTACTTGCTTTAGATAGACCAACGAGTAAAGCAAAAGCCTATACAGAATGGCCAGGACCACCAGAAGTTCATTGTGAAACCGAACAAGCACAAAATTTATATACCAATATGATATAAATATAATTGGTTATTATTTAATAATAATAAAATTGAATTAAATAATATGGATAATAACAGTAATATAACTTGTACTATTAAAGAAATCAACCTAGATAACCAAATGGATTTAACTAAATTATCTAAATCAGAGCTTCTAGCAAAGTGTGAAGAACTCGGAATAAAAAAATGTAAGTCAAAAAATAAAAGCGAAATAATTAAATTAATAGAAAACAGTAAGACCATTTTCGAAACCGAAAATAGTGAAACACAAATAAATCATGTTATAGAACAAAATAGCCAAATAAAAACCCAACATTTAAAACCTCTAATAAAATGGAGTGGTGGAAAAAGTGACGAAATAAAGGTGTTTGAAAAATATTTTCCGGAAAAGTTTAATAAATATATTGAACCTTTTGTAGGAGGCGGATCAGTATACTTTTATTTAAATCCTATAGAAGCTGTAATTAGTGATGTTCATACTGAATTAATCGATTTTTATAAAAGTATAGGGAACGGGAAAGGCCAAGATATTTATGAATTTATGGAAACCAATAAAAACGATGAAAATACGTATTACGATGTTAGAGACAAAATGAAAATTTATGATGAATTAGATAATGCGAAAAGATTTTATTACCAAAGAAAAACATGTTTCAGAGGTATGTTAAGATATAATAAAAATGGTAAATTTAATATACCATTTGGTAAATATAAAACCATAAATTATAGTGACTTAAAAAATAACGCATATGAAATGTTATTAAGTAGAACAGAAATATTAAATAAGGGATTTGAATATATATTTGAAAATTATAATGACGAAACAAATTTCATGTTTTTAGACCCTCCGTACGATAGCGAATTTACAGACTACGGTTACTGCCAATTCGGAAAAGAAGAACAACTTAAATTAGCTGAATATTTTAAAAATACCAAAATAAAATGTTTAATGATAATAGGTAAGACCAAATTTATAGAAGAATTATATTGTCACTATATTGTAGCCGAATACGATAAAAAATATAGATTTAAATTATATGATAATCGTATAGGAGATGAAATAAATACAAAACATTTAATTATTAAAAATTATTAAAAGAAGTCTGTAAATTTTGTCTATTCATAACTTTGTTTTATTTTAGTTCCAATTTCTCTAAAATAAGAATAATAATCGTCTTCAGGCCATACAATATTAATCATTTCTAAAAAGTCACCCATATGATCTATTTTGATACCACCATTTTCAAACATTTTGATATTAGATATTCCAGCAGTCAATATTTTTCTACTATATACACTCCAATTTAGAATTCCACAGTTAATACTATAATCTAAATATGTATTTTTTAATGAATTTTCTATTTCTTTACATTTGGAAATAGTTGCTGGTAATTTTTCAGTATCAAGTTCAATATTTCCCTTTAATTCGCGATAATAAATTATTTTATTAACTTCATCTTTAAATATTAAATCAACATCTTTTTTTTTATTATTTATTTTTTGAATTCCGCAATTAAGTAGCTCTAAATACGTATTGGATATTACTAGTTCTTTTGAAATATACTCACCAAGACGACCTAGTTTGATATTTATAGATTGTTCACTCGGTTTTTCACCATATAACAAATGAGATATAGAGCCGGGTTTTGTATTAGTTAGGTCACCTTTTAATATTTTTTCGACCCAAACCATACCCTTTTGTTTTATTTTTAAAATAGGTGTTTCTGTCATTTCTTATTAAGCTATAACATGAGTTTTATTTATATATTTTAAATTCAATTTTTTATAAAAAATAAAAAATTTATTGCTTTTTAGATAAAAGATCTTGCATAAATCTGATTTCATCCTGTTGGGTTTGTATAATATTTTTCGCTAACTTTGTCACTTCATAACTATCAGTCTTCTTCAAAATTTCTTCACTAGTAAATATACCCATAGAATGGTGTTCTATCATTTCTTCTAAAAATTGTTTGTCATTAATAGCAATTTGGTTTCTGTATAAATAAATAAAAATACTTAAACCGGTAATAAGAATTATATAAAATTTCGCACTAAACACGTTATATTGATGATCATGCATCATTACCTCTAAAAATAACATAAAAATAGCCATAATAATGGATATATATAATTTACTTACGTTATTAGTAATATATATTCTACTACTTACCATGATTGGTGACATTAAAAAATATTGTATTAACACACTACCTACAAACATAACGATTATAGTATGAGTAAATGTCATTTATAATAACTAATTATAAAAAAACAATTATAAAAACAATTTAAGATTATTTATTTTTATAATTATTATGGAAGACGGAACAGCAAATAACGAAACGAACAACGAAACAAATAACGATGCAAATAACATAACAATATACGATTTATATGCTAACAGAATAGGATACCATATTTACGGCGGTTATAGCAAAATAGAAGACGTAGAAGAAAGTGTAACTAACTCACTTATAAACAATTTTAATTTACAAGAAACACCATATATAAATAATAAAATTTATATAGTTATCAAAATAATGATACCTATAACAGTATTGCTATCAATATGTCTTATTCTATATTGGTTTTACTCATAATATAATTGCGTTCTTTAAGTAGGTTTCAAAAATATAATATTACGTTTTTTTATAACTCTGGGATGTTTTATATTTTTTTTATATTTATTTTTAAAAATAAAAAAAATTGAAATCGAAATATCGAAATTTCGAAACAGCAAACTATCCATTCGTAAATTAAAGTAACAAACCTGATAAAAGATGTTTCAATATTCAACTATCGAAATAGCACATATGTTGTCGTCTGCATTAGTTTGTGCGATGGTATTTATATTGTATAATGACATATTTTATAAAATAGAATGCTCATTAAAAATAATGGAAAAAGAGAAAAAACAAGTAGAACAAAATACCAATATAGATGAAGAAAAAATAAAGACTATATAAATTATAATATAAAATGCTCACATAGTTACTTACTTAGCTGTAAAAAATAGAGTTTTTATTTATCATTAAAATATTTACTTGGTTATTAATAATAACTTCATAATTTTTGTCTTGTAAATATTCTATAATAGAAGTATTTACATCATTATATCTATTGTTAAATAAAATAACATCTATAAATACTTCATCAAAATCTATAGATCTAATAATTTGAGACGAGGCAAATTGAATGTCGAGTGATAAAAAATTTATTTTTGATATATTTTTTTCATAAAGTATATTTTCTAATTTTTGCCAAGAGCCATTGTATAAAAACTCAGCAACACCATCAGTATTACAAATAGCACAGTTTAAATTAATACTATCTGGTCTGTTAATTATTAGTTCTTCAAATAACTCTTGAATGGGTTCAACATTTATTCCGGACCAATTATTATATTTTTCAAAGTATAAAGTGTTATTATTGATAATTCCGTCACAAGCACATACATCTAAATAAAACCCATTTTTATAACCTTTAAAAATATTTGTTTCTAAATATTCGTCTTCACCATTTTGCGAATTAAACATAATATTATACATAATTATAATATTAAATTTACACTCTTCAAGATATAAAAAATGTCAAAAGGTCTTAAAAAGCAAAATTTTAAATTTTTTATTTTTTCCAAACCTCATAAAAATTATTATAACATACTCCCCATCCACCACTTTCTACATAATCCCTATAAAAGTTATGTTGTGTTAATACATTATCAACATATTGTTTGTGTAATATATCATGATAATCATTTTCCATTATAATTAAACTAATATTATTTAATATTTCAGGCATGTCTATTAAAATATAATAAAATGCACCTTCACAATCTAATATCAATGTATCAAACGTAATATTGTATTTATCATACAATTCATTTAGCGTAATAGTATTAACCCATTTATAACCATCAAGCAATTCATCACTATAAATAGTATCCCATTCTCGTTGAATTAGTTTTTTCATTGACAACGCCGAGTTTTCTATATGAAAATTTAAATTATTTAGGTCTCTATTTTCTTTTAATAGAACTGCTATATCTTTATCACTTTCTAACGTTACCAAATTATTATCATTTTTTAAGATAGATGATATTATTAATGAATTTCTTCCTATATTTCCACCAATTTCTAAAACATTTTCATTTCCGGTCAAATATCTGACGACCATTTTTTGTTCGGGTAGTTCTTCGCTAAAATCACCATGTGCTATATTTAATTTAGAGTGTATATTTGCAATTTTGTCGTCTATTTCGTAATTACTAATGGTATTAACTAATTTTGTTACTATATCTATTTTTATTAAATAATAATCTTCATATTCATTTGTTATATCATCAAGCGTTATAAATATTTTTTTTTTAATTCCACAAACGGGGTCTGTAAAAAAATTTGCTCTATTTTCATCACCATTAGGAATTGTAATAATATTATTTTTAGTTAATTTTAATAAACATATGTCAGTAACATCAATATTTTCTTCAATTGTTCCATATCTAATTATCATTATATAATAAATACTATTATTATTTACAAAATAAATTTTTAACACATATATATTATAATTTTTATGATTTTCAAATAAAAAAAATATAAGTTTCTAAATACCATTTCACTTGTTGACAAATTTTTGGAAATTAAACAAAAAAATTTAAAATAATTTTCTAGTGCCTTTTTTTTGGTGCTTTTTTTTCAGTGTTTTTTTGTGTTTTCTCTCTATAAAATGTTTAATATCATTTTTTTGCTTAAGTAACATATCAACAATATTCTGAAAATAGGAACGAAATTGAGGACGCATTGTTTTTAAATCGTCTACACAAACCCAACGTATTTCCGCTTTTTCGAAAATTTTACTATTCTTTATAACTTCTGGGTCTAATCTTTTTTGCAGAAATCTTTGATTATTATTATAATAAAAAGGTAACAAATGATTATATTCAAACGGAAAAATATGCATACGATACGTGCTATGTCCTCCTGATTTATAGTCAATATTATATGTACCATGTTTTTTTAAAAGTTTTTTTATATCGTTATCATCACCTAAAAATCCAGTCAATTCTTCACCTGATTCTCTTATAGCGGTTTCAAAAAGGGTTTCATTATTATCTGTTCCTCCGCCGAAATCGGAAAATCCTGGTGCTGAATCTTCATATTTATTTTCTTTACCAAACAAAAAATAAAGTTTACCATGGTGAATAGTTGTAGGTAATATTCCTGCGCCCATTATACATAAATATGATATTATTTATAAAATTTCATATATAATATTACTAGTCGAATAATTTAAGTTTGCCGGATAAGAATTTCCAACAGGAGAACTAAAGTAACCATTATAAATATTTACGGCAACTATATTATAACTACCTTTAGGTGCGTATGATGGTACTACAAAAGATATGTTAAATGAACTATAAAACGTTACTGAAATATTTTTAAAAATACCGAAATTTATATATGTTGTGCCATTAGGTAAAAAATTCGCTCCAGTAACATATATTAGAGCATATTGACCGGCGACAGATGAGCTTGAAGATAACGAATTAATAATTGGGCTAAAACTTGGTAAAGAAGGAGTATATGTATTGCATTTTTTTTTACCATTAACAGAAGTTGTATCGGTGTTTTTAATTACATTATTCAAAAAGTTATACATTTAATATAATATTAATATACTAATAATATTATATTTTTGAACTTAAAGAGGGCCGAAGTCATCAGGTTTCTCTCTAATACGTCCTTTCAGAACTATTTCTGCAAAGTTAAAAGCAACATAGCCCATGAAAGAACCTATAAATAATCCAACAACAACTTGAAAAACTGTATGAAACTGTTTCATAATTCTCTGCAAAACGATTATAATTGACAAAAATACATAAAATAATAATACTTTAATATTCTTTAAAGAGAGAAAAATATAAGTCGTTGAATATAAAGCCGATTGCGCGTGTCCGGAAGGCATACCAAAGATATTAAAAGGAACACCGTCTTTAAATATAGTTTCAGGAATATTTTTCAAAGCAATATTGAAGTTTTTTTCATCGTCACACGGTCTCGGTTGTCGTATAATACCTTTAAGGATCAAATTTAAAATAGAGTTTATAACTAATCCAATCAAATAATAGAACTGTAAATTTTGTTTATCCGACAATAAGTAGAGAGAAAATATCAACATTATGATTGGCCCGTATTTTCCCAAATAGTTAAATATTGTATAAATCATAAAATACATACATATAAAATATAAATCATAAAACACATATTTTAGTATTGATATAAACATTCACATACTAAGGTAACACACCAGTCGTTACCATTTAAATTTAATACGTTTCCTTTATCATCTAATAACTTAATCGCCATTCGATCTATATTTACTGGACCAAAATAAGTTCGTGTATTATCTTGTAATGAACCGCTAAAATCTACAAGTAAAGAACCTGTTTGTAGTCCTGAAGAAGATTTAATAGGTAGCACTCCAAGAATATCCGACGAAGTAGGTGCTTTGGCAAGATAATTTGTTAAGTTATTTCTATTCGCATTAATTTGATTTATAGTGTAAATTTGGGCTTGCGTTAAAGTTCTTGGAGCACTTGGTAAAACTTGTTGAGTATTCGAATATTCCTCCTGATATTTACCTGCTATTAAAAGTCCGTTTAGCGGTCCAGAACCCTGAGTGTCGAAATACGCTTGACCGGTAACATCGGCAACTATTTGACTTAAATTATTACCTTGTTGTTGTAAAATACTTTGTTGTTGTGTAGGAGTTATACATGTAAATGGTAAGTCTTGTGAATAGTAAGAAGGTAATTTTAAAGTATTTGAAAACTGCGAAATAGAAACGAGACTATTATTTACATGATTTTGATTATAATCGTCTATAACAAGTATCAAATATTTAGGTCCATTTAAATCCAATATAGAAGGTGCAGTGTTACCACTTAAGTCAACACTTATATAAGGAACACGGTAACCCATGAGCCAGCCAAGTGTGTTATTAAAATAATTATTCGTTTTACTATAACAATTATTATTACACTGAAGTACACCAGTAAAGTCATAAAAAAATATTTTCGTGTCGCTAGTGATTTCATAGGCGTTTCCGCTAGTATCTGTATACGTTACGCCGTTAAAATTTAATGTTATATTTCCACTATTTTCATTATACTGTACTATATTAGTTGAAGGATCGAACCCAGCTGTTCCAAATGCGACACCTAGAGTAGACACAAATTGCGACTGCGAATAATTACCTGGTGAAATAGATACAGCTACCGTATAATTATTACTTATATCTACTATCCATAAACATGTGTTACCGTAAGCGCTATCAATCGCATACCAACTATAAGGTATTTGATATGAATAAAGACGCAAACTTAGTGCGTTTTTTAAAGTATCAGATAAGTCTAATGTATAATCGGTGGACATTGTGTCGATACCGCTGGTATATTGCCTAAATTGGCTATCTAAATTTATAAAACGGCTAATTGTATTTTTAAGATTTGGATTTAAAGTGTCTTGTTTCACGGGTACCTGGTATGTATCAGTAGTAGCAATTTGTTGTTTATTCATAGGAACATATTGATTACCAAAAATGTCTATTTTTTGAACTCTGTCTGTGATTTTATCAGCCTGGATTGGATCGCTTTGAGTAAGGACTTCATTAGAATACCAATCTGTAACTTGTTGGTCTCCGTAAGGATATATAGCTTCATTAGACATATTACCGAAACCTTCAATAATAATTTTATTAGAAACGGAACTGTTATTCTCTCTATTTTCAGCTGATAATCCATTACTATACTGTAAGAGCTGGCTTTGAACATTCTTAAAAAAAACAGATAGTTCAGGATTACTATTTTTAAATTTATTTATAAAATGGTTTGTTTTGCTAATGATTTTTTTAGGTTCTACTTCTTGAAGTTCGACAATTGCCATTAATTCAGATAATGAATAATGTGAAACATCTGTGTCTATAGTTGTCATTATATTTATTTATCTATTTATTTTCTAATTTATTTCTTTTATTTCTTTTATTTCTTCGTTTATAAATTGTTTACTTATACTACCATTATTATAATATTCTATAAATAACCGTTTTATTTCTTGTTTAACGTCAAACCCTCTACATATATCAAGTATTAAAACTTTTTCTGGAATACATGTTAAGCCAAGACCTCGTTTAGAGTGTGTTTTACCTTTAAATAATATTACTTCCAATATATCAACAAGTCGACTATTATATCTATAAATTAGGTCACGATCCATAAAATACTTACCTATATATGTGTATCTATTTGTGTTTCCGTCAGTATGAACTTTATAATATTTATCAAATTCCGGTTTATTTTTAATTAGTCCAATTCCTTCAATTTTATTAACAGAATTATTCATTTCAATAACAAACACAGGTAGCCCATAACTTATTTTTGGCGATAATTCTTGCGGAACACAGTATATACATTTATAGTCGTACTTCTTTCTATATTCGTAATTTTTATCACGTGTTTCATTATTAAATCTACCAGTAACAACTGCAAATGTTAACATTATTTTATTTTTATACGAAGACAAGTTGATTTATACTTGGATCGTGTTATTTTTTTCAATTTTTAATAAAAATATAAAATAAAATGAATTGTTGCATATGTGGACCTGTTAAAAATTGCGCACCTTATCTAAATAAAGTTTTTGAAAATATAGAAAAAATCGGTTCACTCTTTAATGACTACAGAATAGTATTATATTATGACAAATCAACTGATAATACATTAGAAAAGCTAAAAAAATAACAAAAAAAAAACCCCAAACTAACCTTCTACGTAAATGAAAACCCAGTAACACCATTCAGAACACATAACATAGCTATAGCGCGCAATTTCTGTTTAAATTTTGTAAAAAAAAACAAAGAACATTTTCCCTATTTCATAATGATGGATACAGATAACGTTAACTGTAAAGAAGTTAATTTAGAACCTCTTAAGAATTCATTGAAGAGAGAAGATTGGGATGGACTATCCTTTAATACTAGCCCACATTACTACGATATTTGGGGATTATCTATTTGGCCTTATTGTTTTAGCTATAATCATTTTTATAATAATTTCAAATATCACACAATAATTAGAAATTATATTATGGCTAGACTAACAAGTTTGAAGCCCGGGCAACTACTTCCATGTATATCATCATTTAATGGATTTTCAATTTATAGGACAAATAAATTTTTAAACGCGTATTATGACGGAAATGTGAGAACTGATTTGTTTCCCCAACATCTTTTAGACGCACATGCAGCGGCGCAACAGTCGCGCGGTTTAGTTTATAAAAATTATGGACATATAAAAGGTAGATATGAAGATTGTGAACATCGTGCTTTTCATCAAATGGCAAGAAAAATTAATAATGCAAGAATAATGATAAGCCCGGAAATAGTATTTATGTAAATATAATTTCAGGGCTTATCATTATTCTTGCATTATTTTTTAAAATTGCTTCTAAATGAAATGCTCTATGCTCGCAATCGTCAGGTTTAAGTATAAACTTACTATCATAAGTATTATTGTCTTTAAATATTTTACAAAAAGGTAATAAATCTAATCGTAACCTTCCGTCGTATTTACAATTTAAAAACTTTTTTGTTCTATAAATTGCAAAACCATTAAAGGCGGAAGCACAAGGTAATAAATTTCCAGTCTCTACAATTTTTAATTTTTCAGTTACATATTCCATCATTGTTTGAGACATTTCTTCCGTTTTTTTAAATGCAAAAAAACTTAAATAATATGGTTTTATTGACAAAGCCCAAATATCGTAATAATATGGGCTAGTATTAAAAGATAGGGCATCCCAATCCTCTCTCTGTAACGAGTTCCTAAGTGGTTCTAAATTAACTTCTTTACAATTAACATCATCCATATCCATCATTATAAACATTTCATAGTCTGGTAAGTTATTTCTTATATATCTTAAACAAAAATTTCTACCGCGTGAAATGTTATATGTTCTATGTTTCAAAAGATGGTTTTTATTTATATGAAATAATAATTTAGCATTTTTATTTTGATAATTATTTATTTTATTTAATGTATCGTCTTCTGATGTGTCATAATATAATAATATTTTGTAGTCATCAAATAGAGAACCAATTTTTTCAATATTTTCAAATACTTTATCCAAATAAGGACCGCAGTTCTTAACAGTCCCACATATACAGCATTTCATTTTAAACACGATATATAAATAGAAATAATAAAATAATAAAATAATAAAAATAATATATATTATATGAAAATATTTGTAGTTCATTATGATAAATTAGTAAAAAGAAAAGAAATAATTATACAACAATTAAATAAATATAATTTTAATTATGAATTTGTATCAAATAAAGGAAAAGACAAATTAACAATAGATGATATAAGAAAATTTAGAAACCTAAATAAAAGTGAAATTTCACTAACATTACATCATATTGAATGTTTTAAAAAAATAGTCGAAAATAATCTTGAATTCGCTTTAATATTAGAAGATGATGTAATTTTACATCACAATTTCAGCCAAAAATTAGATTTTTATATGTGTCGATTACCAGAAGAATGGGATATGCTATTTATTGGCGATGGTTGTGGTATGCATATAGATGAAAATAACTTGGTGAATGGTAAGTTTATTTATAAAAATGACAAAACAAGATGCTTAGATTCTTATTTAATTTCTAACAGATGTTGTAAAATAATTTTGGAAAAATTACAGTTACTGAATTATACAATATTATGTCCTGTAGATCACTGGTTAAATTATGTAATTAGAAATAACAATTTCAATGTTTACTGGGCAGAACCTACAATTGTTACACAAGGATCTGGAAAAATATATAAATCGAGTGTCCGATAATTTTTTTAGGACGTTTAATTTACATGCTTATGTATCTTGATATGTTATTCATAAATAAAAATCATGATTTTAATAAAAAAAAGTGCAAGACTTATTATTTACACCCTTGAAGATTTAAAACCGCACCTTTATTTTATTTTTAACTTAACAAATTAATAATAAAATTGAAATTAATTAAAATTAATATGTTATATGCAATGTATAAAATGGATAAGAAAAATATTGAACTTTATAATATTAGGATGAAAATGATCAAAGTAACTATTGGTGATTCAAAATATTGTTCAACTTGCAAAAAACATGTTAATGGCACATATTTTACATCTTTGGATGGATATGGGGGAATAAATGGGGGCTATGCAACGTGTGCTTTATGTAGAATTGCACAAAATAATAAACGTCATGATAGACTAATTTTAAAAAGAGGGTATTGTAATTTTAGTAAATTAGAAGCAATTATAGTAGAAGGAAACTTTATTAAAGCAATATAAAAAGTGTAAATATCATTTTATTATATTATTCATTTTATGAATTTTCATCATGAAATATAAAAAGGATCAGTTTTAAATCTTCACTAGTATAAATAATAAAGGTTATATATATAATGAAAATATTTATTAATGGATTTTGGGGTGGGTTTTTAGAAAATACTGACCCAAATAAATCATTTGTATTATTTACTATATTAAAAAATGTATTTAATGACAATATTACAATTGGAAATCTTAATAGTAGTGATATTTTATTAGAAAGTGTATTTTCAGATAAAACATTTATTAATTATAAAAAATGGAAATACACATTTTTTTTTAACGGTGAAACTTTGAA
>Ga0114980_10001921_pt1 | contig 14866 bp, 12 predicted proteins | sample S_140806_EF_Meta_FD_87018 | JGI IMG/M metagenome (GOLD analysis project Ga0114980, IMG submission 87018) | Freshwater microbial communities from Lake Simoncouche, Canada to study carbon cycling - S_140806_EF_MetaG | ecosystem: Environmental > Aquatic > Freshwater > Lake | place: Lake...
AAGGCTGGTTGGTTGTAATCTGGCTTGAACGCGGGCTTCGCGACTTCAAACGGGCCTTTGTCCTTTTTTGGCTTGTCCGGCCCTGCGACGAGGGAAACCAGAGGGGCAGCGACAACGAGAGCGAGCAGGAGGTTGGGACGTTTCAGCATGGTTGAAGAGGGCGGAAGGAACGCACGATGGCCGGGCGTCTTGCGACGCGGATCATGTCGAGGGCAAGGATTTAGGTCAAGAAGCCGTAAGGCGGCCCCTCGTTCGATTTCGCAGCAGAGAAAGGGGCGGGCATTAAGCCGCCGCGACCTCGAAACCGGCGCGATAACTCTTCGTGAGCAGCTTGTCCGCCTCCGGTGAGTTGGCGAAGCGGAGGTTCGCGGCATCCCATTCGAGGACGAGCTTGCTCTCTTCCAATCGACCCGTGACGCTGTCGTAGCTGGGACGGCACACGCGGGTGGCGATGTTGCCGAGTTGCACAGCCTCGGAGAGCGGCCCGGCGTAGTGGAAGCCATCGCTGGTCTTTTTGCCTTCGAGGCAGGCATCGATCCAGGTGTGCCAGTGGCTGCGACCTTCTTCTTTGGGATATTTGAAGCCGGTGAACTTGTCCATTGGGTAGAGGCGCGGCCCAGCCACATGCGCCTGCACGAGGCAGCCGTTTTCACCGATGAAAACGCTGCCGCTGGAGGGCAGATCAATGTCACCCGGCATCTGAGCAATCTTGTGGCTCGGCTTCAGGCCGCCATCCATCCAGGTGACCTTCAAGGTCTTGCCTGCGGTGTAGGCGGTGCCAGGGAAGACGTAGCTCACCGTTTCATGGGAAGGCCAGATTTGATCATTCACACCGCTATTCTTCGCCGTGATGCTGATCGGCGCGGTGAGCTCGAGCGCGGTGAAGACGGGATCGAGGATGTGGCAACCGAAATCACCCAGCGCTCCACCGCCGAAGTCCTGCCAGTCACGCCAGGAGAAGGGATGATAAGCGGGCGCATAGTCACGCATCGGCGCGGCACCGATCCAGAGATCCCAGTTGAGGTTGGCCGGAGCTTGAGCGGCAGGTGGCGGGGCGAGAAGTCGTGTGCGTTCATTGCCCGTCACGCCCACCCAGGACCACACTTCCTTCACTTTGCCGATGGCACCTTCCTTGATGAGGCGGGTGCCAAGGCGGTATTCGATGGCGGAGTGGATTTGATTGCCCATCTGCGTCGTCACACCGGTCTTTTCCGCCCACAGGCTCATCTGCCGTGCTTCCCACACCGTGTGCGCGAGAGGCTTCTGGCAATAGACATGCTTCTTCTTCTGCATCGCCGCCACGGCCACCGGCGCGTGCATGTGATCGGGAATGCCGACGGTGACCGCATCAAAGCCATCGCCGAGCGTGCTGAACATCTCGCGGTAGTCGCTGAAGTGCTTCACGCCGGGATGCGCCTGATCCGCCTGATCGAAGCGATTCGAATCCACATCGCAGAAGCCGACAAACTTCACCGCGGCATGCGTGCCGACATTTTTCAAATCGCTGAAGCCCATGCCATTCACCCCCACACAGGCCACCTGAAGTTTGCTATTCAGATTCTGGCCGCGCACGAGCGATGGGAAAGCGACGGCGGCGGAGGCGAGCGAGGTGTTTTGAAGGAAGGAACGACGAGTGGTGGTGGTCATGGCGAGGCTACTACGCACGCCACAGCGCATGAATTGCACACTGTCGAGCAAGCACTGTGGATCAAAGCGCCCCGAGCGATGCTTTTATAAGCGCATGGACCACCAAACACACTCCCAACGCCGGTGGTTGCGTTTCGGCTTCACCGCCTGCGCAGCCGTCTCTCTCATCGCCACTGCCAAAGCCGGATCTCCGGTCGCCGCTCCCAAGAACCCGGCCCCCGTGGCCGCTGCGGACTGGAAAGTGAACACCATCGCCCCAGTGACGAACCCGATCTTCTTTGAAGACGCGATCATCCGCTCCGAGATCCGCCCGATCTTCGTGCATCACACGATCGACAACAACTTCCTCGGCGGCGGCACCGCTCAGCTCTATGCGTTGCAGCTCCGCTACGCCGTGACGGATCGCTTCGCGCTCATCGCCACGCAGGACGGCTACTTTGATATCAACAACGACGCGATCGGCAACCCCAATGGCTGGATGGATCTCGCCGTCGGCTTCAAGTATGCGCTCATCGATAATCCTGCTGCCCAGTTCATCCTCACCCCCGGCCTGACCTATCAGATTCCGACCGGCGAGCGTGACGTGTTCCAAGGCCGTGGGGGTGGCGAGTTCAATCCCTTCGTCTCCTTCCAGAAAGGCTTCGGCGATCTCCATGTGAGCGGCAACCTCGGCCTCCGCATCCCGGTCACCGCCGACGAGCAGAACCTCATGGCTCACTACAGCCTCATGGTGGACTACTACGTCAACCGCTGGTTCATCCCCTTCGTCTCCGCGAACTTCTGGACCAATCTCAACGACGGCACGAACATCGGCCTTCGCAGCAATGGCTACGACGTGATCAACTTCGGTGCCAACAACGTCAGCGGCGTCACTCAGGGCATGGTGGGCATCGGCTTCCGCAGCCGCATCACCAACAACGTGGACCTCGGTGCCGCTTATGAAGTCGCCGCCATTCGTCCTTACGGTCTGACGAACAACCGTCTGACCTTCGATATGTGCATCCGCTTCTGATCTGAATTTGCCGGTTGGTTACCGGTGTGTTGAAGACAAAATAGCGCATGGGAGCAGGGGTGCTTCCATGCGCTTTTTGCGTTTGGGCAAGGCGTTCGGCCATGAACAGCTCCTCAACGCCCAAATGGATGGAGGATGGTCGAGCAAACGGTTGTTGATGGAAGAGGTGATGGCTTCGGGAAGCTTGCCCCCCTCAATAATCAGAAATCGATGGCTCTTCAATCCATCCATCAGTGCCTGGATTTAACCCCAATGCCGTTAAGCAATCCGGGTGGCTGGGAACACCGAATCGGTCCCTCTCCCCGGAACAGGCCGTCTAAGCCAGAGTGGTTTCTCGCCGGGGAGAAGGAGCCTGAGGCTGACGCACGAAATTCAGATTCTTGCACTCGTTTTTGCCGCAGAGGAGCAAAGAAGCAGAGGTTTCCTTCTGTGTTCATCTCGGCGTTCTCCGCTCCTCTAGCCCCGCTGCGGCAAACACTTTGGAAAGCGCAGCGTACTAGGTGTGAGAAATGCGAGCTAGAGTTCAACGACGAAGTCCCTCTCCCCGCAGAAGGTGGACATCATCTGCTCGGTGTGGCTGCGGGGAGAGGTTAGGTGAGGGGCGAGGTTGAAGGCCGTTTCTGAATGCTGAACGACATTGGATTTACCCCGTATTTCTCACACTCTGCTGTGAAGGAAGTGCTCCGTGGCAATCACCAGGCGAAAGCCCAACTGAGAACTGAGCACTTTGGTAAGACGAGCACGAAAACGGTGTGACGTGCTTTGGGCTGGAGTGTGAGAAATGCAGGTTACCCCGTCGTTCGCAGCCCGGAGGCGATGGCGTTGATGGAAATCAGCATGTCCGGCAGCATGGCATCGGCGGAGGTTTGATCGCCGGAGGCGAGGATGCCGCGCCATTCGCGGAGGAGAGCCACCTGCTGAAGGTGCAGCACGCGCAGCGGAGCCTCGCGGATGTCGAGCGTGTAGGCGAGACGCGGACGACGCTCGGCAAAGGTGCCCTGGAAGAGGTCTTCGAGGATCACCCGCGTGGAATCGAACTCATTGAGGATGCGGCCCATGAAGCGCTCACGCACCGTTTCATCTGGCACGAGGCCTGCATAGGCTCGCATGAGATCGGCATTGGCGCTGACGAGGGAGCTTTCGATGTTCGTGAGGACGTATTTGAGGAAGGCGGACTCGCGGAGAGCGGCGGCGAGGGCTTTGTAATCGGCCGGACGTTCGTCTCGAAGGTTCTTCAAGGCGGAGCCGGCACCAAACCAGCCCGGCAGGTAGAAGCGAGCCTGCGTCCAGGAGAAGACCCATGGGATGGCTCGGAGATCTTCCAGTGAAGCCTGGCCGGTGCGACGCGAGGGGCGTGAGCCGATGCGGGAATTCTCCAGCGCATCAATCGGCGTAGCGCTGCGATAAAACGCCATGAAGCCCTCGGCGTGCAGCAGCGAGCGATAAGCATCACGGCTGGAGGCCGCCAGATCATCGAGGATGTGCTCCACCGGAGATGATTGCGGTTTCGCATGACGATGACGGGCCGTTGCAGAGGCGGCGGAGGCCATCAGAATCTCCGCGTTATACACGGCGGAGCCAAAGTGAGCGTATTTCTGCGCGATGGTTTCTCCCTGCTCGGTCATGCGCATGCTGCCACTGAGCGAGCCATGCGGCAGTGCATCCATGAACCAATGCGTGGGACCTGCGCCACGGCCCACGGTGCCGCCGCGACCATGGAAGAAGACGGGCTTCGCGCCATGCTGCGTGATGGTATCCGAAAGCGCCTTCTGAGCGCGATGCAGCGCCCACTGGCTCGCGAAGATGCCGCAATCTTTGTTGGAATCCGAATAGCCCACCATGACCTGAAAGCTGGGATCGCTGCCGAGCTTCTCGCGAAGGGCGGAGAGGCTGTTTTGCGTCACCGGATGGCTCATGAAGGCTTCCACGATGCCAGGACCGGCTTCGAGGTCGCCCATGGTCTCAAACAAGGGCACGACCGGCAGCGGACAGCGCAGGCCTTTCGCGGTCCACTCGGCCAAACCGGCCTCGCGGGCCAAAAGATACACGGTGAGCAAATCCTCCACGCAGCGTGTCATCGAGACGATCAGCGATCCAAGACCGGAAGTGCCATGCGCATGGATGTGAGCGGCCAACACGCGATGGCAGGCCAGTACGGTATCCGCCTCGGGTCCGGCGGAAACACCCGGCGAGAGGAAGGGACGCGGCGAACGCAGTTCGCGATCCAGCAGCGACCGCTTTTCCTCCACGCTCCAATCCACGAAACTGCGCTCGTCGAGCAAGCCTGCGGCTCGCAGAAGCTGATCGAGGGCTTTTTCGTGAAACGCGGAGTTTTGCCGCACATCCAGCGAGGCGCTGTGAAAGCCAAAAGCCTGCAACCGCTGCCGCACCGGCACGATGAGATCGGTCACGAGAGCCGCCGCGCCCACCTCCGTGAGCGTGGCCGCGAAGGTGTTGAGGTCCGCGAGCAGTTCAGAGGCCTGCGAGTAGGCGGCGGGAGAGGCGGGCTTCTCAATGGCGAGCACGATCTTGGCCCGCATGAGGAAGGCCGCGCAGCGCCAAGGCTCCTCCTTGTTGCGATCGATGATGTAGGCCAGATCGGTGTGCGGCTCGTTTTGCAGCGAGGCGGACAGGGTGGCGATGAGCTGCTCCAGTGCCTCCGGTGTGCGCTGGAAGAGCGAACTGAGCGGAAGATGTGCGGCGAGATTTTCGATGGCGCGGCGCTGCACGCGGAGGGCATTCGAGCGCAGGGCCTTCAAAGCATGCTCGGTGACCTCGGCGGTCACGAAAGGATGGCCGTCACGGTCTCCGCCGATCCAGGAGCCAAAGCGCAGCAGCGGTTTCACGTCCTCAATTTTCTCTGCCGGGAACCCAGCGGCAATCCAAGCCTCACGGAGATGCACATGGGCACGGTAGAGCGCCTCAGGAAATACCTCGCGAAGGTAATGCAGCGCATTTTGCAGCTCCGCCTCGATGCTGGGGCGCGTCACATGGATCTCGCCCGTGCGCCAGAGATTCTCGAGCTGCGTTTGCAGCAGGCCGTGAAGCCGAGTCTGCTCACGCGGCGTGTAAGCGGTGTTCTCGTGGCGCTCCATGAGACCGTAAATCTCGCGGTGCAGGTCACGCACGGTCTCGCGTTTCGCCTCCGTGGGATGGGCGGTGAGCACCGGCTCGACGGCGACATCTCGCAGCACGTTCAGGATGTCGTCCCCGCTGAGACCAAGCTCCAGCATGTCACGCATGTTGTCCGGCCACAGGCCCTGCTCGGCCTCGGGGCCCGATTGTTTCTCCCGCAGGCGGCGGATCTGCGAGGCGGCGCGTTCTTCGACGATGTTCAGGAGCTGAAAGGCAATCGAGTAGGCCTGGCCAAGCGACCGCGTGGCCTGCACCTCGCTCGTCGGCGCTTCGGGATGAATCCACGGCAGGCTGTCGGCCAGTTGCGGTTCGCCCATGCGTTTCAGCACGGCGGCAAAGGCCTGCATGAGGAACTGAAGATCATCTCGAAGAAGCTGGAATCCGAGCTGGCGGAGCGACGTGGCGGGCGGGGTTGGCATGGGGGACTCCTTTCCAAGCAGGAACCGGGCCGGGTGCAAACGGCGAGTCGGAAAAAGCGGTTTTTGGCGTATTGAGCTTCCTCCATGCTTTTTCGCCTCCTTTTCCACCTCCTGGCCATCCAGACCGCCTCCGCCCTCACGGCCGATGAGTTGCAAAACTTCATCAACGACGCGGTGAAGTCGGAAAAGGGTTCCGAGGTGGTGATCCCACCGGGAAGGCATGTGCTCGATCATTCGCTGGTCATCAAAAACGCCAAAAAGCTCCACCTTGCCGGGCTCGATGCCGAGCAAACCATCCTGCAACTGCCTCCGCTAGCCTTTGCGGAACTCAGCGAGCCTGCCAAAGCCGGAGACAGCCTCATCAAAGTGAAGCGCCACCAGTCCTTCAAGCCCGGCATGCGCCTTCACCTAGAGGCCGATGGGGCCGTGGACGGATTCACCCAAAAACCAAGGCCCTACCACCTCGCCACCCTGGCAAAAATCGAGGGAAACACCCTTCATCTGGTAAAGCCCCTCGACTTCCCTGCCCCAGCCAGAACATTCATTCGTGACCCCGATGCGGCGAATATCTTCGAGATACGCGGTGCCACCTCGGAGGTGCGAATCAGCAAGCTCACCCTCGATGGTGGTCGGGTGGAGGGTGATCCGCCCGTGCGCGGCCATATACAGCTCTGCGGCATCCTTGCCCAGGGCCCCTACAGCGATGAAAAAGGCCCCACCGGGCCGCTCATCAAGAATCTCCACATCGAACGCTGCTTCATCCAGAACTGCCACGGGCGCGGCATCGCCCTCTATGCCTGCGAGGAGGCCCTCATCGAGAATTGCACCATCCGGGACACCTCGGATGAGGCCATCGACTTCGATCACTTCACCACCGGCAGCATCGCGAGGCATAACCACATCGCCCGCAGCCTCGTGGGCGTGGAATTGAACGACGCCAGCGCCTGCCTCGTCGAGCAAAACGATTTCTTCGCCTGCCAGACCGGCATCAACCTCTGGCGCTGGTGCAAGCAACCCGGCCTCAACGAAACGAATGTCATCTCCGGCAATCAATTCGAGCAGGCCCGTGGCAATGCCATTCAAATCGCTTCCGGCACGGCCAAGAACACCGTCACGAGCAATGTGATCACCGCCTCAGGCAAGAACGGCATCGTCCTTTCCGGTGAAAACCAAGTGGTGAAGGGCAATGCCATCTCCGGCAGCACCTTGAAAGACATCGCTGTGCAGGCCGGCAAGCACGAAATCATGCCCTGAGATAAGGCCATAGCACTGAGCCAAAGCTGAACGGGTAAGAAATCCTAGCCACCCTGATTCGCGGGTCACATGCCCCCCCGATGAGAAGCGGGCAGTATTACGACTCAAAAATCGCTCGCATTCTGGCACGGGCCTTGCTTTGAAGTGAAGATCGTCGATTCGCGGCCCAACCATCTGCGAACTCGCCTCAACCAACCCAACCCGACCACCAACCATGACCCACCCTGCGCTTATGCGTCGCGGGCGTGGCACCACGCTGTTATCCACCGCGTGCGCCGCGCTTTGCTGTGCCTCCACGTCGTTGCACGCTGCTGAAACGTCCACCATCCAAAGCGGAGACACCGCCTGGATACTCACCTCCACCGCCCTCGTGCTCTTCATGATGATCCCCGGCCTCGCGTTGTTTTACGCGGGCCTCGTGCGTTCGAAGAACGTGCTTTCGATCTTCATGCAGTGCTTTGCCCTCACCGCCGTTCTGAGCCTTGTGTGGCTCGTCTGCGGCTACACGCTGAGCTTCACGGGCGATAGCGGCTTCATCGGCGGTTTCGACAAGATGTTCCTCAAAGGCGTGACGCCCTCCAGCACCTACGCGGCCTATCCGAACATCCCGGAGCATCTGTGGTTCGCTTACCAGATGATGTTCTTCCTCATCACGCCGGGGCTTTTCATCGGGGCCTTTGCCGAGCGCATGAAATTCAGCGCCATCATGGTCTTCAGCATCCTCTGGAGCCTGCTGGTGTATGTGCCCACCTGCTGGGGCGTGTGGCATAAGATGGAGTTCTTCGGCCTCAAGAATGTGATCGACCTCGCCGGTGGCATCGTCGTCCACATCACCGCCGGTGTGGCCGCTCTCGTGGCCTGCATCATGGTGGGACCGCGCAAAGGTTTCCCCCAGCAGCAGATGATGCCACACAACCTTCCCTTCACCGTGGCCGGAGCCGGCATGCTGTGGGTGGGATGGTTTGGCTTCAACGGCGGCAGCCAGGTGGCTGCGAACGGAAGCGCTGCAATGACCGTGGTGGTCACGCACCTCTCTGCCTGCGCCGCCTGTGTGGTGTGGTCGATCATTGAGAAGATCAAAGTGGGCAAGCCCAGCGCCCTCGGCATCGCCACTGGCTCCATCGCGGGCTTGGCGGCCATCACACCGGCCTCGGGCAAAGTCGGCCCGGTGGGAGCCATCTGCATCGGCAGCATCAGCGCCCTCGTGTGCTGGTTCTTCTGCGCCAAGGTGAAGCAAAAATTCAAGTATGACGACTCGCTCGATGTCTTCGGCGTGCATGGCGTGGGCGGCTTCATCGGCACGATCCTCGTGGCCGTGTTTGCCTCACCCACCTTTGGCGGCCTCGGTTATGCGGAAGGCATGACGATGGGCAGCCAGCTCACCACGCAGCTCCTGGCATCGCTCTACACGATCCTCCTTTCCGGCGTGGTCAGTGTCGTGCTGCTAAAAATCATCGGTGCCACCATCGGCCTCCGCGTGGATGCGGATGAGGAAAATCAGGGCCTCGACCTCGCCGAGCACGGCGAGAGTGGCTACAACGCATAATCACCCTCCAAACTCTTCACAGCGGCCGGATCACCCAGTGTGATCCGGCCGCTTTCATTCCTAACCCTCTCGTAAGAATGGTTACAGATTTTTCTGGCTCTTTTTCTCAGCACCCTGCTACAATTCGCAGCGATCAGAAAAATGCTTCAAACCTATGAATTGTGCCCACACCTTCTTTCTCCCGCTTTTGATCCTGCTCCTCGTAAGCTGCTCTACACCGCATTTTCCCATCGAAAAGACAGAGGGTCTGAAAACAGACTCCTTGGCACTAATGGACAAGGCATCCGAGGATCACGCCACGCATGCCCCGGCCATTTCCGAACTCCGCACCCGGCTGGACGAGGCGAAAACGTATGAGGCCAGCCTCAAAAGCAACGAAGAGGCCATCGCGTTGTGGGACCGAATGATCGATCCCGCCGGCGGATTGCTCGGCGGCTTCCTCAGCCAGTGGCAGGCACGCCAGCGCGTCTCCTCCGCCTTCATTCCAGAAAAGAAAACGCAGGTCAGCAAGGCCTTCGACCAGATCCTCGACGCCACCGGGACAGCGAACTGAGGCAAAAAACCAACGACCCTCGCACGCCATGGCCTTTCTCTCGACCGCACTCAAAGCAGACATCCTCGCCCAGGCGCTCACGCTGGCGGATTCACTCGCCATCGCCGCGCCAAAAGCCGTGGAGCAAACGACCGCCGCTTTTTTAAGCCGACACGAAAGCTCCATCACCCGCTGGCTCGCCATGGTGGCCCCCGAAGGCCAGCCGCAGGACGGGCAGATCACGCGTGACGAGTTCTCCAGCCTCGTCCGTGGCCTCAAAGACCTCGAAGACATGCAAGTGCTGGCCAAGAAGGTGAAGCGCAAAAAGGCGCTCAATGCCTTTGCCGATGGCCTGATCGATACCGCCATCCACGCCGGCCTCACGGCCGCCTTTGGCCCCGGAGGCAGCCTCGCCGCTGCCGTGATTACTAACGTGATCGACGAAGCCTCCCACTAATCCCCCCCGCAGTCCAAACCTTAGCCACTCAACATCATGCCCCAGCTCGACGCCAAACTCCGCAAAGAATACGAAGGCCTTTACAAGAGCATGAAGGTCAATCCCGGCCGCGAAGCCGCCGTGAAAAAAATCGCCGATGACATCACGAAGAGCCAGGCCCGCTACGAGGCCGTGGCCGCTAGCACGAAGGTCCCCTGGCAGGTCATCGCCGTCATTCACAACATGGAGGCCAGCCTCAGCTTCAAAAAGCACCTCCACAACGGCGACCCACTCACCGCCCGCACCGTGCAGGTGCCCAAAGGTCGCCCGCTCACAGGTCAGCCGCCCTTCTCATGGGAAGCCAGCGCGGAAGACGCTCTCGCCTACGACAAGCTCACCAACTGGACGGATTGGTCCATCGCGGGCACGCTCTACAAGCTGGAAGGCTTTAACGGCTTTGGCAGCCGCAACCACGGCATCAACACGCCCTACCTGTGGTCCTTCTGCCAGCACTACACGAAGGGCAAGTATGTGAAGGATGGCGTGTGGGATCCCGAAGCCGTCTCCCAGCAATGCGGCGCAGCCTTGGTCCTCAGCCAGCTCGGCTTTGCAGGCAGCAAAGAGCATACCGATCTGAAGGAACCCGCCATCGCCCAATATCCCGGATTCGTGCTGAAATCCGGTCTGATGGATTCCCCCCATGCCTTGCAGCTGCAAAAACGCCTCAATGAACGCGGCTGTGGTCCGGTGGACGAGGACGGTGACTTCGGCAGCAAGACGGCTGATGCCGTTCGCACCTTCCAGGCCCAGTCGAAGGATCTCGATGGCAATGCGCTCGTCATTGATGGCGAGGTGGGGTCCATCACCTGGGCCGCTTTGTTTGGCAAAGCCTCAGTGGTGGACATCAAACCCAAAGATGCCCCCTCCGAGCTGCTACGCGAAGTGCTCAAAGTGGCCCGCAACCAGCTCGGCGTGAAGGAAAAGCCTCCCGGCAGCAATGCCGGCCCCGAGGTGGAGGCCTATTTGAAGAGCGCCGGTGCCAGCAAGGGTGACCCATGGTGCATGGCTTTCGTCTTCTGGTGCTTCAAGCAGGCCGCCACCTCACTCAACATCCCGAATCCATGTGTGAAGACCGCAGGCGTGCATGACCACTGGAACCGCTCTACATCTGCGGGTGCTCGCCGTCTCGTCACCGCAGACGCCACCGCCAATCCTGCCACCGTCTTCCCCGGCATGGTCTTCTGCATCAATACCGGCGGAGGCAAAGGGCACACCGGTTTCGTCCTCTCCGTCACCGGCGGCACCCTCGAAACCATCGAAGGAAACACCAATTCCGGCCAAGGCCGCGAGGGCATCGCCGTGATGCAGCATTCCCGCAAGATCAACGCCATCAGCCTCGGCTTCGTGGACTACGCCAAGTTCTAAAAAGTGCGCCACTTTTAAAGCCCCTCCCAGAGTTGAAAAGACCACGGGAGGGGCTACAGCACGCCCTCACCATGCCCACCTACGTTTACGAAACCATCCCCCAATTTGAAGGCGAGCAGCCAAAGCGTTTTGAAGTGCGCCAAAGCATGAAGGATGCGGCGCTCACGCGGCATCCTGATAGTGGCACCCCCGTCCGCCGCGTGCCTATTGGCGGCACCGGCCTCATGGGCGGCTCCAGCAGCGGTCCTGAACCACGCGGTGGCTCCTGCGGCAGCGGCTGCGGCTGCCATTGAGCCTCCATCAAGTCACGCGGATCGTGCGGGCACCTTCATCAATGAGGTGCCAGAAATTCTTCGACTTACTCAGCGCCTCGTCCTCCCCGCCACCGGGCAGGTTAGAGCGGTAAAGGAAGTCTTGGAGGCTGTTTTTATGCAGGATGCGATGCACCCAAACATTGCCCTCCAAGATACCAAAGTAGATGCGGTGATCCCCTGCTCGGCAACGGTAAAGCCGCTTCCCTCCACGCTCCAGTACGCCGTATCGCTTGCCGAGAATGGCGTCATCCACATCCGCAGGCTGGATGTTTAGCGCCTCCAAGAGATGAAACTGCGTCTGCGTGGGCAGTTGGGAGAGCTCGGAGGCGCTGATGTCGTTGAAGATGATCTGGATCACGCGGGGAAAAGCACCGTCCGGGGTTAAAATTTGCGGATGACGGCTTTTTTGCGCAGCTGCTCCATCCACTCGTCGATGGCTTTTTTGGACTTCTCCTGCTCGATCATCTTCTGGATGTCGCCACGCACTTTGTCCATCGGCGGAGCCGCACCGAGCTTTTTCGCATCGCAGGCCACGATGATATAATTGGTTTCCTTGTCGAGCACTTGGCTGATGCCGCCGGTCTTCAGACCCATAGCAGTGTTGGCAATCATCGGGTCCAGCTCGGTGCGCGGCATCCAGTCCCAGGCACCACCGAACTCCGCCCGGCTATCCTGCGAGTAGGTGCGGGCCGTGGCGGCAAAATCAGCCCCACCGACGACCTTCGCGCGAATCTCCTCCGCCAGCTTCCGCTGCTTCTCGGGGCTGGAACCTGTCTCCCCAGTAAATTTCGGCACGGAGATGGTCGAAATTTTCACCTGATCGCCCACACGCCACTTGTCCACGTTCTTGCTGTAATACTCCTCCACCTCTTTCGGTGTCGCGGGTGGCATATCACCGGCCTTTTTGGCCTTCATCACACTGGCCACAATGTTCTTCTCCTGCATCTCGCGGAATTTTTTGAGGCTCATGCCCCCTTTGGCCAGTTCCGTGACCAGCGCATCGCGGTCCCCTTTGAAGGCCTCACGCACGATGTTGTTGATCTGATCATCCACATACTGCGGCTTGATCACCCCGCCCACCTTGGCGAACTCGATGAGGATCAGCTCGCGGTCGATCAGCGCATCCAGCGCATTCGCTCGTGTCTCGTAAATCTCCTTCTTCATCCGCTCGGGGTCCGTGGCACCATACATCGCCATCAGGATCTGCTCCTGCGCCCGCACCGTGTCACGCACCTCGGATTTGGTGATCACCTTGCCCTGCACAGCAGCAGCAGGGCCGTTGGAATAGCTTTGAGCCAAGGCGGTGCCACTGGCGAGTATGAAGCAGGAAACGAGACGAAAAAGATGCATAAGACCTGTGAACTATGTAGGGCAGCAAGGCGGCGTAGCAAGGCGAAGTTACCCGTGAAAGCTCGAACGGACCCGCGAGGGCGAAGCGCCCCTTGCATCCCAGCGGGCTGCCCTTACTATCGCCGCCCTTTTTCACCCCCAACCCTGAACCTGAATCCCATGAGCACCCCCAAGCACGTCGCCATCGTCGGAGCCACCGGCGCCGTCGGCGTGGAAATGATCCGCTGCCTCGAAGAACGCGCCTTCCCCGTCGCCAGTCTCACCCTCCTCGCCTCCGCCCGCAGCGCTGGGAAGAAGATGAAATTCAAAGGTCAGGACATCACCATCCAGGAGCTCACCCCGGATTCCTTCCAAGGCATCGACATCGCCCTCTTCAGCGCCGGCGGTGGCATCTCGCGTGACTTTGCCCCGCATGCCGTGAAGGCCGGAGCCGTCGTCGTGGACAATTCCTCCTACTTCCGCCAGGACCCCAGCACCCCGCTCGTCGTGCCAGAGATCAACGCCGCTGATGTGAAGTCTCACCAAGGCATCATCGCCAATCCGAACTGCACCACCGCCATCTCCCTGATGGCCCTTTACCCCCTGCATCAGGCCTTCGGCGTGAAGCGCATCTTCGCCTCCAGCTACCAGGCCGTCTCCGGCACCGGGGCCCAGGCCATCGAAGAGCTCGCCAACCAATCCCGCGAATGGGCCAGCGAAAACCGTGCTTGGGATGCCGCCAAGCTCGACAGCAAGCCGCACGTCTATCCGCATCAGATCGCCTTCAACGCCATCCCACACGTCGATAGCTTCCTCGACAGCGGCTACACGAAGGAAGAGATGAAAATGGAAAACGAAGGCCGCAAGATCATGCATCACCCGGACTTCCGCGCCTCCGTCACCTGCGTGCGCATCCCCGTCTTCCGCGCCCACAGCATCGCCATCAGCGCCGAGTTTGAAAAGCCCGTCACCGTCGAAGCCGCCCGCGAAGTCCTGCTCAAAGCCCCCGGCCTCGATGTGCTCGACGATCCCTCCAGCAAGGTCTATCCCCTCGCCCTCGACATCGCCGGCCGCGACAACTGCGCCGTCGGCCGCCTCCGCCTCGACTGCGCCCTCGACAACGGCCTCGCCTTCTGGGTCGTCGGTGACCAGCTCCTCAAAGGAGCCGCGCTGAACGCCGTCCAAATCGCCGAGTGCCTGCTGTGATTTAAGCCGGAGCGCAGACGCCCTCGTCCGCCCCCCATGGAGCGGCGACCACTGGTCGCCTGGCAAAGCCAACGACTCGTTGGCGCTGCACATCACCTCTCGCCGGAGTTCGGACGCCCTCGTCCGCCTTGTTTTTCCTCAGCGGGTGGGGGCACCCGCGCTCCGCAAAAACGCGATCAGGTCACTCATTTGCTCCTTCGCGATCGCTGCCTCCAGCCCATCCGGCATCAGGGTGCGATCCAGGCTCTTCATGTCTTTGATGGCGGAGCGGGAGAGCGTCTCTTTCGCGCCGCCGGGCATGGCGAGGACGAGGGCATCGGTGGTTTCGCTTTGGATGAGGCCGGCGAGGGTGCGGCCGTCCTTGGTCTCGATGGTGTAGGCGCTCCAGCGAGCTTCGAACATGCGGTTGGGGTCGAGGATGTCGCTGAGGAGGGCTTCGGGGGGCTTCACTTTGACGTCAGAGAGCGGCGGGCCGACATCGACGCCGAGCTGTCCGTGCTTGTGACAGGTGATGCAGAGGGTGGCGAAGATTTGCTGGCCTTTTTTGGCGTCGCCGGGCTTCTTGGCGGCGTCGAGGTAGGCGGTGATGACGGCGGCGCGGTTGCTGTTAG
>Ga0114980_10001925_pt1 | contig 14846 bp, 14 predicted proteins | sample S_140806_EF_Meta_FD_87018 | JGI IMG/M metagenome (GOLD analysis project Ga0114980, IMG submission 87018) | Freshwater microbial communities from Lake Simoncouche, Canada to study carbon cycling - S_140806_EF_MetaG | ecosystem: Environmental > Aquatic > Freshwater > Lake | place: Lake...
ATGCGCTAGACAAAAACAAACTCGACGGTATATCCTCAGTCGTTGATCTATCTGATCTCTCCGGGGACTGTATCCAAATTATTGCAAAGCCTGGCACAGATACCTATACACTTCAGAAATCTCTGTATAACTATACAGACTTGGAGACTACATATTCAGCGCGGCTCCTGGTCATAGACGGAACCAAACCCATCGAACTCAACCCAAGTGAACTTATTACGAAATGGAAAGCATGGCGGTTGGATCGGTTGGGTATCCAGTTTGCGTTTGAACAAGACGCAAAGCTAAAGAGACTGGAAATTGTTACGGGTCTCCTCAAGGCCATTGACAAACTGGATGCTGTAATCAAGGTGATCCGTGCCGCAGCATCGCCCAAGGAAGCCCTAATCGAACTTGTTGGCAATCGCAATCTCAAGTTCACAACGGAACAAGCCAGGGCAATCCTGGAAATGAAACTCCGGTCCCTAACTAATCTAGACTCAGAGGAGTTGGCTTCCGAACAAGGTACCCTAGAGCAACAACTCAAAGACCTAGAGACTCTGATCAAGGATCCTGTTGCCCGAACCAACTATATGCTGAAGGAGGTGAAGGCAATTGGAAAGAAATTTGGAAGTCCCCGACGCAGCTCCCTAATTGACTTACCTCTGGAGGTTACCACAGGGAGGACAACAGTTCGGGCCTCCGCCCCAGCAAAACCCCGCTTCCTAAAAATTGACAAAGTCAAGGGCACCGTCGAACAGGTAAAGGGTCCCCGTGGTGCCTTGGTTCTCGAACCTTCAGAAAAACTTGTTACATTGACTCAAGATGGTACCATCAAAAAAGTTGCCGCTAACTTTAAGGGTCCTCTTGGCATTGGACACTCTGCGGTACTACTGGCAAAGAAGGAAGCCGATATTATCTCGCGCAAGTACCTACTTGTATTTACACTCGAAGAGACGCTTAAGGCGATGGTTATATCGGGCGAAGACCTCACCAAAGTAACGTCAAAAGGTAAGGCAATTTTGCCAGAAGGGTCCCAAATTATACATTTTGGTGAAGATTCCTACACAGTTCAATGGGTATCCTCAAGGAAGAAACCCATAGTGCTTGACTTAGGTACCAAAGCAGGCAAACCAGGGGGACGAGGAATAAAAATCGGCAATCTAACTAACGTAACCCTATAACCTCAGTGGCAGGGTAAAACCAGTCAGGCGTTTACCTTGCCACCGGTCAGACTATACTGCCTTTAGTGGAGAGACATTTTGGAACTCGTTTATCCCGTTCACCGTCTACTTGCAAACCCTCGGGTTTTCTTTGCCATTGCGAACTATCTTGATGGACCAGACGCACTAACTCTTAAAGACGCCTTCCTTGACCTATTAGAATACAATTTTATTGACGAAGAGGACCCTGAAAATTGCGAGTTTGACGCAACAGAAGTTGCTTTTCGCATCTCCGACGAGGACGGGTCTGTCAATATCGTGCTAAATACGGGCATGGCCTCCGTTCTCCACCCAGTGGACGGAGAGATGAAAGCCTCAATATCAAATGACCATGAGATGGCCGCCACCAGCGCCATCTATCAGAGACTCGTAGCTGCAATAGAGGAGTCAAACCCTGATTTTTCGGGAAACATCGCCTTGTGCTCTCCCCCACACCCAGGCAACCAATATTTGCGATCCAATGACGGAGAGCGTTTCGAGGGTGAGTTCCACCTTCTAACCGACCCAGACAGGCAATTTGCCTTCACAGTGGATATTGTTGACGTACAACAAGACATCCTAAAAGCAACCTACCGACCAATCTCCTAAAAACCCCATGATGGATAATATCGTGCTGGCAACGAACAGCATCCGTTCTTCTGTTGGAGGCCTAAAGCGAAAGCTCTCCAACTTGAGGGTCCAAGTTGAGGCGTTTGATGCCGAACTTGAAAAAATCGACCTAAAATTCGACGTTTTACTCACTCAAGCCGATATTTACAAGTCCAAGCTCCAACGTGAGATGGGTCGTGAAGTCCGTCGTCTCGAAAAAGAGCTGGCACTCCTTCGCAAAAACCCTATTACCTCCCAATCTAACAACTTTGTTTCCCTGAGTGAGCTTAGGATTGCATCCACAGTAGGCATCTTTGACTCTTTGCTACGTCATATTTGCGTAGATGCGGAAGATTTCCGTATGGCATCTGAATCTTTCCTTTTTCCGGCAATATACGAACGTGTAGTGCTTGGAACTGAGGAAGCATACTTCCTTGACGAAGTACCAGCCTCAATGTACCTGATTGTGCAACGTGGGAGGGAGTATGTAAAGTGGGTGCGAGACGAATACTACACGCACATTACCAATCCTGAAACCTGGCAATCTGCAACACCACTCATATCAGACTGGTGGCGTAACGATGCACTGCCTCTTTTGTACGGTGCTCGTGATGAGCAGTGGGACATTGATGAACCCCTCTCACTGCAAGAAATGATGGTTTGGCGCGATAGCCCTGCCGACCGCCCTCTCCAGTTCTCCGCAGCATTCGACGCATTTGAGATTTACGCAAAGCATAAGGATGCTATATTTGAGACAAGTGGAATAAAGGAGTTTGAAATGAAAAACTTTACGTTGAAAACACAATGAGAGATACGTTCGGAGATAAAGCCCTTAGGGAGAAAATGCTAAATGACCCCCTAATGAAGGGTCAATGGGAAAAAACTCCCACAGTACATGCACTTGACCCTGTAGATCACCTAATTGCTAAAGTTGGCATTGGCATTGTTGACACGGTCGAACGATACTACCGTCGATACACTGAAAAACCCAATGAGGCAAATGCTAGGGCCTACTGCCTCTGGCGTCTCCGACTTCATCGCCGCCTCAGGAATGACCGTGCCCTCCTTGAAGAAATAGATGAGGCCCGCAATCTTGGTCTCTTTGATAGCACTCCGGGGAAACTCTGTTGGGATTGCGAGTTTTAGGGTAAAACCGAGTAACTCCTCAAATCATATAGCGCCATGATCCCACGGACTATAAAAGTGGCCGCCTACTTCAAGTCAATACTAACGACACCACAATATCTTGACTACGGCAACGTTATCATCAATGGTTACATCACCACATCTTCCGGTGAGTCCGCAGCAGGGACTGTAGGTGCTATCTCTGCAGTTTCTCTCACAACTCAAGGTTCCAACTACACAAATGGCAGCTACACCGGTGTCTACCTCGGAGGGGTTCCCAAAGGTAGCTGGGGTTATGCAAACGTGGTTGTTTCCGGCAATAAAGTCACCGCTATAAGTATAACCACGGGTGGCCAAAACTATTCGGTCGGTCAAGTGCTTACTATAAGCCTGCCAGGTGGTGGCTCCGGTGCTACGGCAACCGTAACAGCAGTTGACACCCGAGTTACACGACCCGTAACCAAAGGTTGGACCAACCTATCCTCCAACTACTTCACAAAGCTCCCGCCAAACGCCTACAACGTTTATCCCGGTGCCACTAACAACTTCGAGTTTGCTGTTCACTCCTACAAGCCCCCTACCGGTGCAGTTGCTGCTATCGGACTGGGTGCCCCCGCGGGTTACGGTTACACCGACGGTATTTATACAAACGTAGGAACTTCTTCCGGGTTATACGGCTCCGGTGCCACCCTAAATATCCTGGTTGCTGGCGGTCAGGTACAATCAGTCGTTATCAACAATCCTGGCAGCGATTATCGCGTAGGAAGCACTTTAACAACCACCGCCATTGGTCCTGGCACCGGGTTCTTCGTGGTTATCACCGCTGTTTCTGGTGTCTCACAAAACGGTGACCCCTACTGGTCCCAGAGACCTGTAATGGACCCTGGTTCCACCGGTGGCAACGGTCTGCCCCCCTTCTCTGGTTTCATCTACCCAACTCCCGACAGTCCCACCCCTCCCCCGATGGGCACACTCTGATAATCGATTTACCCAAGGGAAACCACCCTATAATACAAACATGAAAACTCATCGTCTTGACATGCGTCTCACAGATTTAGGTTATCCGGTTGTGAGTGAAGATATTCATAGCCGGTTATTTGGTATGGAAACCCCCAATCAAATGACCAAACTCCAAGTGCAGAAGGCCAAGGGTCTTCTCAAGGAGTTCAATATCCCTACACCGGTAGATTATCCTACTAACCTTTACGACGGCCCTCTCCCTCTCCCTGAACTAAACGGTGGCAACTTGGGAGAACACTTTGAAAACATAGCTGCAGAGCAAGTTGGACAATACAGGGAATGGGCCAATGAATTTGCAAAATCCAAGCTCCCACAACTGCCGAGTCCGTCCGAGTTTGTATTCAAGTCAGGCTGGCATCGGTACGAGAAGCAAGGTGAAACCTGGAAGATTGAGGAGGTGCCGTATCCTCTGGAAGAAGCATTCACGTTCGATACTGAAACTTTTGTTACTGGTGGTGCATTTCCGATTATTGGCACTGCGTTATCTGCCAAGGCGGCTTACATTTGGTTGGCTGCTGAACTGGTTGATCCAGACCTGCCACAAGATAAGTGGGAGCAATATGGGTTGATTCCGGTTGGTACCGGCAGGTTCATCGCAGGGCACAATATCTCCTATGACCGTGTCCGTGCCCGTGAAGGTTATTCCCTTGATAATACTCGTCCCGAAAACTTTTACTTCGACACTCTTTCTGCTCATATTGGTGTTTCCGGTCTTGCTGGGGGTCAGCGTTGGCTTTACGTACTTGCTGGGAAAGACCCAGAGGATCTTACTCCGGAGGAAAAACGAAAGCTGAGGTATGCCCCCAAATGGCTTGATGAGGGTTCCACAAACTCCCTAGTAGCCACTTACAACTTTCACGTTGCTGCGGTACGCAAGTTTTTCGGTGAGGATGTTACCGAACTGGGTGCCACTGATAAGGAAATCCGTGACATTTTCGTAAAGGCAACTGAGATGTCGCAAATAAACCGGTTGCTGACGGATGCGCTTGACTATGCTGTCAAGGATGCGTTCTATACGGCAGAGTTATTTCAAGCTCTGTGGCCCAAATATCTGGATGCCACCCCAAGCATGGTAGCTCTGTGCGGACACTACCATTTGAATGGTAGCATCGTTCCTCTTGTCCCTGACTGGCAGGAGTGGATTGCCGGAGTTGAGGATACCTTTGATAATCACAACAAGGAAATGACCAAGCTGTGTCAGGATCTGGTGTGGCAATATTACGATGAGTGGCGTGAGTTATATTTTGCTGAACCCGGTATGGCCGAGTCGTGGGTTGCTAAGGATCCTTGGATGAGCCAGTTGGATTGGGAAGTAAAGACCCTCAAGGGGAAATACGCCTGTGTCCCAACCTGGATGCGCCCTTTCATAAAGGACCCCGAAACCCACATCGGTGTAAAATCCAATCTGTCACACCTTTTGCTGAAGCTTCAGTGGGAAAACTCCCCAATGGTCTTTACCAAGGACCAAGGGTGGTGCTTTCATAACGCTGACGGGTTCCTGGAGAAAATCCCTCATCCGAAAGGTGCTGGTGATAATGTCGGTGGTGTCCTCTCCAAGGACTTTGTTGACGATATGGCAGCTGGACGCCTGCGGAGCGACCTACCTGAGGCAAAGCGGGCCCTGGAAATTGCAAATTCGGTAAGTTACTGGACTTCCGTTCGCAAACGGGTAATGGATAGGATTTTTCTCCCTGTCGCTAACCCCCACGGGGAAGATGCCCTGGTTACCCTCCCTGAGATTTTGTGCCATGGTACTGTAACCCGACGCACCGTGGAATCCCTGATGGTGACAATGTGTTCCACTAAAAACTGGCGCATTGGCACTGAGTTGAAATCACGAGTACAAGCCCCTGACGGTTGGAAGATTGTCGGTGCTGACTTTGATGGTCAGGAGATGCAGATTGCTGCTATATACTCAGATAAGTGGGAAGGTGGGCACGTCGGGTGCTCTCCGTTTGGATACAATGTATTATCTGGAAGCAAGGAAGCAGGCACGGACCCACACTCTGCACTTGCCAAGTTGGCTGGGGTAGATCGGGACACTGCCAAGATTGCCGGGTTTGCCGTTCTTTACGGTGCCGGTGTTCGTGCAGTTCAAACCTACATTCGCCGTAAATACCCCGAAAAGTCGGAAGCAGAAGTGAAGAACTTCGCCTTCAAGATTCTAGAAAGTAAGAAAGGTAAGCAGCGCAACGGTTTGTACGAGGGGGGTTCTGACTCCGGTTGCTTCAACTTCATGGAAGAGATTGCTATGCGGTCCCGTATCCCTCAACTCCCCTGTCTGGGTACGAAAATCTCAACCGCAATGAGACCTGCTGCGGTTGGCACTGATTTCAAAACCGGGCGAGTAAACTGGACCATTCAATCCTCCGGGGCAGAGATTCTATCAATCATGCTCACTGCGGTTCATTGGTTAGCATCGGAGTACCGTATTCCCTGCCGATTCGTGCTTAGCATCCACGATGAGATACATTTCATGACGCCTGAGAGGTATGCCGAGCAGTTTGCCGTCTTGTTTCAAATCGCCCACATGTATACCTGGTCTCTGTTTCACTCGTCGGTGGGCATCCCCGACCTTCCTCTATCTCGTGCCTACTTCTCCTCGGTGGCAATTGACAACCGTCTCCGTAAGTCCCCCAACGAAAAAACCGTAACCCTGTCCAACCCGAAAGGTGAAACGGAACCTCCCGGTGTTGAATACTCTATGACGGAACTATCCGAGATAGGTGCCATCGACAAACTCAAAGTTCGCCACGAAGCCATTCAAAAAGGAATCATCTAATGCAGAAAAAGAAAAAGTCCCGAGTAGAAACAGTTGGAGTGCAAATGTTTACCGGAGTGGTAGATACATTCTACCTGACGGTCCCCTACGATAAAAAGAACAGGATTATCCCATCTTCGGTGGAATGTGCATATAACTCACGTTACTTCAACTTCCAAGAAACTGTAAACATGCTACGATCTCTATAATGGCGTTGCCCCTTCCATCAGACCCCTCATACCGAAAACTCGTGGTCACATTTTGGCTAGACGATATTGACGACCGCTTAGCCATTAACCAAGTGAAAGACGCAGAGAAAAGTTGGAAAATTGCCAACGACATTTACCTCTCTCTTCCCCCAGGAGAGGGAGACTCTGAGATTGAAAACTGGATTTTCAAGCAACGGGTAAAACTAGACAAACGATCATCAAAACTATGAGAACCATCTCAAACGACGGCAGCCAACCTCCTGCTGCTTCAGAATCTAAAAAATCCACTAAAACGCCAATGACCAACACATACTCGACTAAAATCTCCGACGGTCGGGAAATCGTTATCCGCGAAATGACGGGGCGGGACCTGATTTATATGGAGAAAGACCTGACCAAAGCAGGTGATGTTGAAAAGGGAATGAGGATTATCGAACGATTGATTGTCGGTGATGATAAGATTACCTACGACGAAATCCTTGACCTCGGTGTCCGGGACTTCAAGAAACTCAGTAGTTTGGTTGCAGAAGCCAGTGGTGCTGAAGACGAAGAAGACCCAAACTAACAGTAGAGGACTTAGAGGATTTTACTTACCTCGTTCATGTTGAGGAGGTTACATTCCACCTCCGGGAGATTACCCCCAAAGATTTCTATTTTGCTCAAATCATCCGTCAACAAGAAAGAAGTTTATTTGAGATAGTAGAAAGACTGATTCTCAACACCGAAGTTCTCGAAAAATCAAACATCAAACAAAACCGGGCAATGATATCCTGGGCAGCAAACACCTTACTTGAGCAAAATGTTCTAACCGTGGAAAACTGGTTGGAAATTGCCTACCACCTGTGCAAACAACGTTGGGATCAATCCATAGATTGGCTCGAAACTCAACCGATGAGCAAGATTCACACTATGATTGATATTGTAAAACACCATGCGTCTGAGCAAGAAAAAGCTCAGAAATCTGCTGCCCGGAGAAAATAAATGATAAGATTTAAAGTATCAGGCAATGGCCTTGTACCAATGAATCTAAGATGGTGGAAGCCCACCAAAGAAGAATGGACCCCCGTTCTTCTGGATGACCACCCTGCTTTCTGGAAGAAGCAGGTGGACCCCACCACTCAGCAACCTTGGCAAAAACTAACTAGCCGATACGGTGCCTGGAAAGACCAACATTACCCTGGGGAACCCATTCTGCGTCAGACCGGACTGATGCAGGATGCCTCTTACATTCACACACGGGGTAACAGGTTTCTAGTTACTTCCACCAAGTACGGAGCTTTCCATCAATTTGGGACCTCCAAAATGGTCGCAAGGCCTTGGATGGGGGTTCCGGACATTTCACTTGAGCAAATAGTTCCAATCTCTTGGAAAAATATTTTGAGCCGACGTAGATGACCCCCATGATGCTTTCCTTAGGTTTTCGTTCCGTTACCTTTGAAAAGTTTGGAGGCGCCTAAGGCGCCAGAGTAAAAAGTTCCAAAGGAACAGCAAGACAAACCCATCTAGAAAACTCTAACCATGACTACACGCAAACGCACTACACGCACACCTGTTACCAAGCCTGTGCTAGAAGCAGTAACAGAAGTCGTTGAAGTTACAAAAGAAGTGACAGTGGAAGAAACTCCCACTGAAGTGGTTGCTGAAGAAGTACCCACCGGTAAAGAACCTAAGGTTATAGAGACCAAGGACGAAACTGCTGAAAACACTTTGAAAGAAGCCCAAGCACCTGAACTCATTCAAGATCAAATCCGTAGCAAACTAAACAGTCGCAAGAACGAAGAAACAACCGATCTTTTCAACCCTGGTGCCTCCAGTGCCGTTGCCAAGGCTAAAATGGAAGCCGTTGCCCAGGAGCAAGGTTTCCAACTTACCCGAGGTCGTGAAATTGGTGCTCGTCTGATTGCCCGTGCCCAAGCTAACCGCCGATGACCATCTCTCTGCCCTTCCAACAATCGTTTACTTGGCGTAAACTAGGATATTTGTATTTTACAAATTCAACATCCTACAGGGAAGTGCTGGAACAAAACCCCCAGTGGAAAGTCACAGAACTACCCCCACTGGGGGCTCAAATAAGGATTTCGTCAAATCAAATCAATACCGCAGGCACAGTTCAAGGAAATTTTCTGTTAGGGTCTGCAGTGGACGGTAATAATCTGGCTTATTTTCCATTTGATACGGAAGAAGATTATATAAAATCCCTAGTCAAATACTCCCTGGGCGCGGTGAAAAACCGCGAAGTGATAAATGGTTATACGTTAGACAGTCAAGTTACTACAGTTGGTGGGTAAGAGTAAAATACGGAAACGTCGTTTGAGCAGCTCTACGGAGACCACGTAGGAATTATCCTGGCCTATACTGCTCTGCGGAAAGCAGGAACACCTCTGTAATAAAATGGCCACTTTTTCTTTGGGAACCTCTGGGGTAACTCCTGGGGCTCCCGGTGTATATATCAATGAGCGTGCTGGTTTAGTCGGCACCTCCAACATTGCCGGTTTTAGCACTGTATACATGCTGGTTGAGACCGATGAGAATGTTTCTACCACTGTATTCCCCTTTAACACCCCAACACCAGTTACTTCACTAGCTAACTACAGGGTGCTCAACGAGGGCAGAATTCCTACAGCTCGTATCCCAGCCCTCAGCTATGATTGCGTTGAAGAATTTTTCAACAATGCCCAAGTTGGTGATCTGCGCGTAGTCCGTGTCGGAACCCCTAACCAGATTGTGGAAGTTGAATTGTTCCCCTCGGGCAGCAAGGTAAACACCACTGGCCTCCCTTCCGCACTGAAGGCTGGGGACACCGTCTATGTTCAAATGATCATCAACGGTCTAAAACTTGTTGCCGGTAACGGAACCACTGGTTACACCGCTAACGGTGAATGGCTTGGTGTTCCTGTTGTAATCCCTGTTAACTATGTTGCAGGAGATGAGGTTAATAATCGTAAGATTTCCGCTGTAATCGCCACTGCTGTTGCTGATGCTATAAAGAGCAATCCCTCTGTTAGCGCTTCAGTTTATGTTCGCGACTTTGGCCTGGTTAATGACCTGGACCCCACAAGTAACTCCCAAAACTCCTACGTAACTTTTGCAGCCACATCTTTTGATGGCAATGTTTCGGTTGTCACCGAAGTGTTACCAGTTGGGTCCAACTACGTATTTCAGCAAAACACTTACGATATTTCCAATATTGTTGGTCAACAATCCAATATCGACCGCGTCCCCCAAGACTATACGCAGTGTATTGCCTCAGCCTTTGATGGTCAACAAGATCAAGGATACTTGATTACGCCCACCGCCTACGCTCAGTTCGACGCTACTGGACGTGCCTCTGTTGGTGCCGCTGCTGCCCGCCATTGCGAAAGCAATACCTTTAAATGGATGGCTCTGGCTGATCCTGGTCCTTTCCTCATCACAGATGTTAATAAGTACCAGGAATTCACCCCCCATGACGCGGCTGCTGACCTTGTTGAGGGTATGCAGTACCTGGTGAATAATGCCATTTACAAATGGACCGGTGCCGACGTTAACTACGACCGTCTCCCTTATCAGTCCATTGTTCAGGGTTCTAGCGCCGCTATCCCAGTTAACGAGTCTGCCAGCACTGTTGGTGCTAGTGTTAAAGTTGGTATCCTGGACTCGGGTTCTTACGACTCCGCCACGATTGCTAACTCCGCGTACGGGGTTTTTCAGATTACCGGGTCAAACTTCTGGCCAGTTAACCTCCCCATTCAGAAAGTTGTTTTGTCTGGCGCTGATTCACCCACCAACCCTCTGTACGCCTACAACGGTACAGAAGTATATGTGATTGCCCCCGCTTATGCTCCAAATCTAAATGCGAGCGGCAGCTACCCTCAGAATTACTTCTACTTGGCAGCTAACGCCACTACTGCCAGCAACATCTATAACCAAGTAACTCTGGCCGGTGGTACAGCAGCTCTTGCGGCTGCCACTACTACTCCGACCGGTGCCATTAGTGCGGCAACCGCTGGTGCTAGTTTCACCATCTCCTACGCAGATTCCAAATGGAATTTCCCCGTAGAAATCAATGGTCAAACTTCCAACTTGATTCAAAACATCACCAACAACACAGTTGGTGTAAATACCAATCACCTACCGGCCACCCTTCAAAACCCCACCGAAACCTACCGCCTTGGTTTCGTCAGTCGTACCATCTACAACCCTGCCGTTGCAGTGGGTGGTGTTTCTCCTTACGGTCTTTCAGGGCCTGTCGCTACCTTCACCAATCTTATTGGTGGAACTGGATATGTCACTGGTACATACTCTGGCGGTTCCGTCGTCACTTTGAATGGGGGTAATGGCACAGGTGCCACTGCCGACATCGTTGTTGATGCTACTGGCACTGTCACCAGTGCTAACTTGGTTAGTGCTGGTTCCGGGTACTACGTCGGTGATACTCTCAGTGCAGCCAACTCTGCCCTCGGTGGCACCGGTGGCGGTTTCACAATTCAAATTGCAACTGTCTCCGGACAAATTAATAACCAGTACTCGGGTGCCCTTAAGTTCAACGTGATTGGTCACGGTTTGACCAGTGGCCAGAAACTTTATTTCACACAACCTATTACCGTTGGTGGTAATCAAGTTGTGAAAGCAACCTCCACCAGTGCCAGCAACCCTTACTGGGTTACGGTCATTGACGCGAATAACTTTGTCCTTTCAAACTCGCAGTCCAACTATTCTGCCAACAGTTACGTTCGTTACGTAAATGGGACATACGCACCTCTGCCTACCATTTTCTATACAGATGTCCTGATCGGTGGCACTACTGACACGACCTTGCAAGATGTTGGTCAGTTCCCGGTGATTCGCTCACGTAAGTACGCTTTCGACTCCAGCAACATTTTCAACCAAGCTGCAGACTCCTCTGTTGCCTTGGCACCTGTTGTCGGAGCACCTGGTCAAAACATCTTCATCAATACTAGTGCGCGTGTTCTTGGGTCGTCCCTGATATCGCCATACGGTGAAGATTACACAACCGCTACTTACCTGCCTAAACTAAACCTGCCTAACCCAACTATTGCCCCGGTTGCCAATATTGCCAACGCTTATTGCGTTCCTACCGTCAATCAAGAGTTCCAGTCCGAAGCCTTCTTGGTTCCTTCTCTCGATGTGATAGATGGGGGAAGCTATGCCGGTGCTACTACGGGTACTGTTGGTCCGCTGGTTCTTGGCGCTGCCACCCCCATCACCGGTGGATCAGGTTATGCCAACGGTACTTACACCGGTGTTTATCTCACTGGTGGTGGCGGTCGTGGTGCAATTGCAACAATCACTGTTGCCGGTACCTCTGTGACTAACGTTACAATCACCTACGGTGGTTGGGGGTATTCAACCACTGACGTTCTGTCTGCTCCCGCAGCTGTTCTCGGTGGTGGTACATTGTTTGCCTTCTCTCCTGCCTCCATCGTTGCAACTGCCGGTAGGGGTAGTGTTAGTGTGGCTGGTGCGGGTACCTACGATACCAGCGTAGGCATCCCTGTAGGATCTTCCGCTGACTCTCTCCAGGCTGCTCTGCTGGCTGGCGCTATTACTGGCGTCGGTTTTGGAGTTACTGCGGGTGGATTTGCCCCAGACGGTACAACTCCTGTGTCCAGTGGTCAAACCCTGGTTGCCACTTTCGACGGAAGCAAGTATAGCTGGACCGTGGTTCCTGCCACAACCAGCAACGGCGATATCACCACTGCCTACACCGTTCAGTATGAGTCGCAACTTGAGATGACTTTCTCTGCCGAGGAAGTGGTCCCCTCCACCCTGTGGCGTTTCGATGCTATTACCTCCACCGAAATTATTGACCTCGCCCTTCGCGGTGTTGGCAACGGTGGTGTTCCTCAGGCGGTATTTATCGACGCTGGTGTTGACAATGTCAATCGCCTCCTTGACGATAGCCAACGCTACTCTAACCCCTTTGGATTTATTGCCTACTACGGGCCTTATGTTCAAAATGGTGCTGGCGTATGGATTCCCCCTTCACCTTATGTGACCGGTGTTGCTGTCCGTCGTTATCGCTCTGAAGGTTATCAGTTCCCCCCTGCTGGTATCAAGTACCAGCTTGCGGATGCTAAAGCCACCCAGATTCCGATCAACTCGGCTCAGCAAAACCTCCTCAATCCCAAGGGTTGCAACGCAATCCGCACACTGCCTGGTTACCCTCCGACAGAAGTGTACATCTGGGGTGGTCGCACCCGCGTAAATACTGCCGATGCTCAGCAAAAACTTTACCAGTTTGTAAACACTCGCGTGATTATGAACGTGGTTTATGGTTCACTGCGTCGTGCTTTTGACAGTCAAATCTTCAATGTTATTGATGGTTTCAGCATCGTATTCAACCAAATCATCTCGGTTGGTAACAGTGTTTTGAACCAACTTTACGTTAAGGGCGCATTGTTCGGGGCTCAACCATCAGATGCCTTCCAAGTTATTTGCGACCGTCGCATTAACAGCAATGAAGACCTGGAAAACGGTATTGTAAATGCCAAAGTGTTCGTAGTCCCCGTTCCTACTCTGGAACGTATCCAAATCGACCTCATTCGTGTTGCCATCGGCAATATGCAAAATGAGTTGGATATACAAGGACTTGGGACTAATAATTCCTAATGATGATAGGGAGTAAAATGTACCGGGATCTCAACCTACGATTGCCCGACTCCCTTCTCTTTAAACTTGAAAGACAAGCAGAAACGCAGGGTGTTTCTTTAGAGACACTCTGCACTTCTCTCCTTTCTGGCGAAAACGACGAAGGTGGTCTTGTAGACCCAAACTATTACCAGTCAATAAATCTTGATGTTTTACGCAAAGAGATTAGGAAAGTTATCGAGAGTGATCTCTCCCGAGAAGAAGTAAAAAAGAGAGTTACCGCTCTTGAGTTTCAGATTTCCCGTAGGTATATTCGATGAGTGACCTGACAATCTTATCGGCATCCGTTAGAGGGATTAGTTACCCCTTAACAGTAGATAACGGCAACTTGGCCACTAGCACAGATTATGCGCTTATAACACAGCAAATACGTAGCGTTGTTGAAACTAGGTACTATGAGCGAGTTATGATTGCCGATTATGGTATCGGTGATTATGTTCTTGAAGTGCTTGACCCCAGTCAAATCAACTCCGCAATACAATATTCCATACTGCAAAATGTTGACGGACTAACCGAGTTAAGTGTGACTGGAGATTGGCAAACCAGTGGCGATGATGGTTTGTACACCATATTCATCCAATATGCTATAAACGGTGCTCCCCAACCACCGCTCAACTTCACTTTGGCCAACTAAGTTTACCTGGCGATAAACGAGGGTAAAATAAGTTATAAGTGCCAATAACGTCTTGAACTACCTTGGTCAATACATCAAACTAATGCGTAAAGCAGAGCAACGAGGTTGGACAAAAAAGTCTGCTCCGTGCTATGTTGAGAAACACCATATATTCATCAAAGCGATCTTTGGTGAAAATGACAGGGTGGTTTATTTGACGGCGAGGGAGCATGTGCTGGCGCACCTGCTTCTGTTCAAAGCGTGCCTCAAACGGTATGGGCGGCATAACTGGAGGACTTGGAAAGTTGCCGGTGCTGCTACTGCTATGGGTATTATCTGGGAACGCCACTGGGGTAGGACACCCGTTAGTTGTGGAACTCTCGGTCTTGCCCGAAAGGTCGATGCGGAAAACAAAAGCATTCGCTACACTGGAACAACTTTGCCCCCGAGACCGGGTTACAAATGGTACAACAAGGGTGTGGACCAGACCCGTGCAAAAGAACACCCCGGTGAGGGTTGGGTTGAAGGGAGATTGCACTTCGAGGTAAAGCCTTATGCTGAGCGCAACATCACCGAGCAAACTGTGGAGTCTTGGGCGGAGTCTGGCAGAAAAGTTGGAAAAATGCTGGCAGATTCGGGTAGGTGGGAAAAAGTGCGCTGCAAAGATGGTAGAGGGG